>OIZS01000163.1_pt1 | contig 34507 bp, 38 predicted proteins | sample 1588641 | NCBI WGS metagenome assembly OIZS01 (sample SAMN03283240) | human gut metagenome | biome: human-associated habitat; material: feces | host: Homo sapiens | place: Peru | collected 2012
CCCGCCATGGGATATTTGTCAGGGTCGGCCTTGGCTATGCGCGAACCCGACTTAGGCGTGACGTCAGGGTCGGGGATGTCAACCTGTGGATAATCGGTCACCATCGACTGGTCCATGCGGTAGAAGGCGAGCTTCTTTCCGTCCGGGCTCCAGAAGAGGCCTCCGTTGATGCCAAACTCATCACGGTGCACGCTCTGTCCGTATACAATCTCGCGCGAGCCGTCGTTCGTGAGCTTTCTCGTCGCGCTCACGGGCTCAGCGCTGTTGCCTGCGGTGGGTTGAGCCACGTAGAGCTGCCAGTCCTTGACGTAAGCCAACGAGCGTGTGGCATAGCAGAAGTCAGAGGCCTGTGTGCCCGAGGCCATGTTGATGGCCCAAAGTGTTTTACGCGTCTTCCAGTTGTAGGCCACGGTCTGGTTGCCTGAAGTCAGCATCACGATTGGCTTTCCTGCCTCAGGAAACGTGGCCGAGTATAATGAATGCACGTTCAGGCCGCTTTTCTTGAGTTGCTCAATCGTGAGCAAGGTCTTCTCCTTGCCGCTGTTCTTGTCAACGATGGAGCAATACTCCGCGTCGAGTCTTACGAGCTCGTCGCCCCACCATGTTGTCCAACGGTTCTCCGGCACGAACTTGCGATAGTTCACCCCGCCGAAGTTCAAGTCCTCAAGGGTGAACTGTTTCGTCTGGGCCTGCGCTTCCGCGCCAAACAGCGACGCTACCGATAACATAAGCGCGAATATCTTTTTAATCATGTTCTTTCTTTTCTTGATTTTCTTGCCTTTTAATCCTCCTCATCGAATCCGCGCTTGCGACGGTCTGGCTTGCGAGCCGCGCCACGGCGCTCCTTTCTGAAGTCGTCCTTGCGTCCGTGGTCTCTCTTCGGGCGTGAGTATTCGCGCTTGTCGTCGTCGAAACGTGGACGTGACGGCTTGCGGCGTTCCTCAAACGAATGGAACTTGAATGTGCGGATGTCGCCTTCCTCGTTGGCCTGAGTCTCGCGCTTGAGCGAATAGAAGTCGTTGCCGCTCACGCGCTCCTTGAACTCACGGTTCTTCTTGAACCTGTGTTTCTGGGCCATCTCGGCCTTTTCCTCTTCAGTCTTCACTATGCCGCCTTCGCGACGGAAGTCGGCCAGCTTGCCGTCGAAGAGTGTGTATTTGCGCAGTTCGCATTCGAGCGAGCCGTTATAAAGCGGAATCTTGATCGAAGGCTTCAGTCCAATCTGCTCAAAGCACTCCTCGCGGTACGACAGCACCCAAGCCTCGTTGCCACCGAACTCGCGCTTCAGCTTCTCGCCAATCATGTGGTAGGTGCCCAGGAGGTTAGGCGTGGTGATGCGCTCGCCGTAAGGAGGGTTCATTATGATGATGCTCTTCTCGGCAGGCTTCTTGAAGTCCTTGAAGTCTTGTTGCTCCACGCTGATGTCTTGCGACAAGCCGGCTGCCTTGACGTTCATGCGTGCCGTGTTCACGGCTTTCATGTCGATGTCGTAGGCATAGATATGGTGCTCGAAAGGCCTCTCCTGCGAGTCGTCGTTGTATATGTCCTCGAACAGCTCCTTGTCGAAGTCGGGCCATTTCTCAAAGGCGAACGACTTGCGGAACACGCCGGGCGAGATGTTGCGGGCGATGAGCCCTGCCTCTATGGCTATTGTCCCGGAGCCGTCCATGGGGTCTATGAGGTCGCACTCTCCGTGCCAGCCGGTCATGAGTATCATGCCAGCCGCGAGCACCTCGTTGAGCGGGGCCTCCACGCTCTCCTGCCTGTAGCCACGGCGATGAAGCGAGTCGCCGCTCGAGTCGAGTGCTATCGTGGCGTCGTCGCCGGCAATGTGGATATGCAGGCGGATGTCGGGGTTGGCCACGGAGATGTTGGGGCGCTTGCCGGTCTTCTCGCGAAACTGGTCAACGATGGCGTCCTTTACCTTGTAGGTCACGAAGTGTGAGTTGCGGAACTCATCAGAGTAGACCACGGAGTCGACGGCGAAAGTCTTGCCCGTCTGGATATACTTGCCCCAGTCGATGGTTTTCACATTATTATATACGTCCTCGGCTGAGCGAGCCTTGAAATGCTTTATCGGCTTGAGGATGCGGATAGCGGTGTGCAACTGAAAGTTGGCACGATACATCATCTCTTTATCGCCGGTGAAAGTGACCACGCGTCGACCTGTCTGTACGTTGTTGGCACCAAGCTGGATGAGCTCTTGGGCAAGGACGTTCTCAAGTCCCATGAACGTCTTGGCGATAAGTTCAAATTCCTGTTCCATTATTGAATTCTAAATCAAATATATCTTTTTTCTGTTGTTTGTATTTCTTTGAGCCTGGTTTAAGGTCATTGGTAATCCACACGTTGGCGCCGATTATGGATCCCGCTCCAATCGTCACCCTTCCCAGCACGGTGGCGTTGGCGTATATTATCACGTTGTCGCCGATGATGGGGTGTCGTGGTATGCCTTTTATCGGGTTGCCATCCTTGTCGAGAGGGAAGCTCTTCGCCCCGAGAGTCACGCCTTGGTAGAGCTTCACGTTGCGTCCTATGCGGCACGTCTCGCCAATCACCACGCCCGTGCCGTGGTCGATGGTGAAATACTCTCCAATGGTCGCGCCAGGGTTGATGTCGATGCCTGTTTCCGAATGGGCAAGCTCTGTCATGAGGCGCGGTATTAGTGGCACGCCCAAGAGGTATAGCTCGTGGGCCACGCGATAATTGGTGAGGCACTTTATGACAGGATAGCATGATATTATCTCGGCGTGGCTGTGTGCGGCCGGGTCGCCGTTGTATGCCGCCACGACATCCGTGGCAAGCACGCGCCTTATCTCCGGCAAGCGGCTTATGAGCTCTCTCGCTATGTCGTGGGCGCGCATCGTCAAGTCGGTGTCGGCCACTTTCACCTTGTCGGTGTCGGCATCAGACACATGGCTGAAGCACAATCCCGCGAGAACCTGCTCGCAGAGCAAGTGGTACATCTGCTCAACGTTGACGCCAATCTGGTATTTGATGGTATGGATATTGACTTGCGACTTCCCGAAATAGCCAGGGAAGAGGATGGCACGAGCCAGCTGTATGATTTCTTCAAGGCTTTCGCTTGAAGGGAGAGGATAACCTTCCTCATGCTCATGAAACAGGCCTTGCAATGATTCGGGTGCGGCCATACGGCATATCGCGTCGTTAAGCATGAGGTTCGTTTTCTGTCTGCTCATTTGAGTGTGTCAATATTTCCTGCAAAATTACGAAAAAGTAATGACATGTTCAAAAGAAATCGGTAAAAAACGGTTTCTTATTTTTCGTGTCTTGCGTTTGCCAGCCTTTTCTTGCGTATTATGGTCAGTCCGTCGCGAATGGGCACTATAACCTTCTCTATTCGAGTGTCTTCGGCTATGTGGTTGTTGAAACGCCTTATTCCTATTGTCTGGCTGTCGTGGTCGTATGCGCTTTCCACGACATGGCCGTCCCACAACGTGTTGTCGGCGAGGATTATTCCGCCTTCGTTGACGAGTGGGAACAGAGCGTCGTAGACCTCGCTGTATGTGCGCTTGTCGCCGTCGATGAACACGAAGTCGAACTTCACGCCCAGCTTAGGGGCTTCCTCCACGGCGTCGCCGATGCGAAAGTCGATGAGGTCGGCCACGTCGGAGCCGTCGATCCATTCACGGGTGAAGTCTTCCATCTCGTCGTTTATCTCGAAAGTGTACAGTCGCGGCTTGTCTGCCCCATAAGGCTTGTCTGCCTGCCCGGCAATCTCTTTCAAGCCTTCCGCCATGCACAGTGCCGAATAGCCCGAGAACGTGCCAACCTCGAGGATGGCGCGTGGGCGTTGCATCATGACGAGCATTTTCAATAGCCGTCCCTGGAGGTGGCCTGAGGCCATGTGGCCATGCACGGTGTGGATGTTGGTGGCGCGCCAGAGGCGGTACAGGTAGTCGCCTTCCGCGTCAGACTTGGCGGTGGCGTAATCGACGATGCTTTCAGGCTCAATCATTGTTCAGAAGTCCTCTTATTGCCAGTTCGTAGCCTTGCAGTCCGAAGCCGCATATCACGCCCTTGCAGCCCGAGCTTATCATGGAGTGGTGGCGGAATTCCTCGCGTTGGTGCACGTTGCTGATATGCACTTCCACCACTGGGCAGCGCAGTGACCTGATGCAGTCGAGCAACGCTATGCTGGTGTGGGTGTAGGCGCCGGCGTTGAGCACGATCCCATCGTAGCCGAAGCCCACTTCTTGCATCTTGTTGATCATCTCGCCCTCGATGTTGCTTTGGTAATAGTCAATCTGCACGTCGGGAAACAGTGCGCGCAACGCCGGCAGGTAGCTCTCAAACGAGTTGTTGCCGTATATTCCAGGCTCTCTCACGCCAAGGAGGTTGAGGTTGGGCCCGTTGATTATCTGAATCTTTCTCATGTTCTTTTAATAATAATGTTAGCCGTTTCTGCCAACAAATGGTTAACTTTGACGGCAAAATTAAAGATAAACGATTAAATTGCAAAAGAAAAACCAAAATAATTTATCATTAGGCGAAGACCTCGTGCGTCGTTTCATGCGTTATCTCAAGCTTGACCGAAACTATTCGGTCAACACGCAGGAGGCTTATAGCCACGACCTGACTTACTTCATGCGCTTCCTCTCCGAGCGCGACATGTCGCCCATTGACGTGAAGCTTGATGATTTGGAACAGTTTGCCGCCTCTCTCCACGAGTATGCCATAGGCGCTCGGTCCCAGTCGCGCATTCTTTTCGGCGTGCGGTCGTTTTATCGCTTCCTCACCCTCGATGGCTATCTTGAGGTAGACCCCACCGAACTTCTGGAGTCGCCAATCCTACCCAAGCACCTGCCCACATATCTTTCCACCGAGGAAGTGGACAGGCTCGAGGACAGCATCGACCTTGAGAGCAACGAGGGGCAGCGCAACCGCGCCATCGTAGAGGTGCTCTTCTCTTGCGGGTTGCGGGTGTCGGAGCTGGTCAACCTGAAGTTGTCTGGCCTTAACCTCAATGAGCATTTCATGCGCGTCACGGGCAAGGGCGACAAGGAACGTCTCGTGCCCATGTCGGACAGGGCGATAACCGAGCTTCAGCGCTGGTTCATCGACCGCGACCGCTTGAAGGTCAAGCCGGGCGAAGAGGATTATGTGTTCCTCAACCGGCGTGGCCATCACCTCACGCGCGTGATGATTCTCATCATGGTGAAACGTCAGGCCAAACTGGCCGGCATCAAGAAGACCATATCGCCGCACACCTTGCGCCACTCCTTCGCCACGGCTCTGCTCAGGGGCGGAGCCGACCTGCGTGTCATACAGGTGTTGCTTGGCCATGCCAACATTGGCACCACGGAGATATACACGCACCTCGACGACGAGTCGTTGAGAAAAGAGATTCTTGAGCATCATCCGCGCAATATCATGCACAAGGGATAGCAAACTTTTATCTCTGATGACAAAATGACAAGAAAATCATAAAATAATTGTCTTTTTGTTTGTTGGTTTCCTGCTAATGTTGTAATTTTGCAACCGTAACCTAAAGATTTGGTTGCAAACGAGAGTTTATAAACAAACCATCATAAAAGAAAAAGACAAGGAGAAGATTATGTGTGGAATAGTAGGAATATTCAATATCGGTGAGCAGACGCCCGAATTGCGCCAGAAGGCGCTGCGTATGAGTCAGAAAATACGTCATCGCGGCCCCGACTGGAGTGGCATCTACACTGGCCCGTCTGCCATATTGTGCCATGAGCGTCTTTCCATTGTCGACCCGGAAAGCGGCAGGCAGCCTCTCTTCGCGCCCGACAAGAAACAAGTGCTTGCCGTGAACGGTGAGATTTACAACCATACCTCCATCCGCCAGTCGACGAGCTATTACCAGTATCAGACGGGTTCCGACTGCGAGGTCATCCTGGCCCTCTATCGTGAGTGGAAGGCCAATGGCGCGTCTTCTTTCGTGCCGTTGCTTGAGCGCTTGTCCGGCATCTTCGCTTTCGCCCTTTACGATGTCGAGGATGGCTCGTTTCTTATCGCTCGCGACCCGATAGGCGTCATACCTCTTTATATTGGCTACGACAAGGACGGCAAGGTGTATGTGGCATCCGAGCTGAAGGCCCTTGAAGGCCAGTGCGACCGCTACGAGCCTTTCCTTCCTGGCCATTACTATTGGAGCCGAGAGGCCGACAAGGGCATGCAGCGGTGGTACACACGTGGCTGGATGCAGGGCGAGACGGTGCCAAAGGAAGAGTTGTCTTACGGCGACGCGGTTGAGGAAGTGCGCCTCGGACTGATGAGCGCGGTGAAACGCCAGCTCATGAGCGACGTGCCTTATGGCGTGCTCCTCTCCGGCGGTCTCGACTCAAGTGTCATTTCCGCCATTGCCGCGCGCTACGCCTCACACCGCGTGGAGAACGACGGTGCCACGGAGGCATGGTGGCCTCGCCTCCACAGCTTCGCCGTGGGCTTGAAAGGCGCGCCCGACCTTGCCAAGGCAAAGCTGGTGGCCGAACGCATCGGCACGGTGCACCATGAGATAAACTATACCATACAGGAGGGGCTCGACGCCATACGCGACGTGATATATTTCATCGAGACCTACGATGTCACCACCGTGCGCGCCTCCACGCCCATGTATCTGCTGGCCAGGGTCATAAAGTCGATGGGCATAAAGATGGTGCTGTCGGGCGAGGGTGCCGATGAGATCTTCGGCGGATACCTCTATTTCCACAAGGCGCCAACGCCGGAAGAGTTTCACAAGGAGACGGTGCGCAAGCTGTCAAAGCTTCACCTCTACGATTGCCTGCGTGCCAACAAGTCGCTGTCGGCTTGGGGCGTCGAGGGTCGCGTGCCGTTCCTCGACAAGGGGTTCCTCGACGTGGCCATGACGTTAGACCCAAGCTACAAGATGTGCCCGGGCAAGGAGATAGAGAAAAAGGTGGTGCGCGATGCTTTCTCCGACATGCTGCCCGAGGAGATAGCGTGGAGGCAGAAGGAGCAGTTCTCCGATGGCGTGGGCTATTCGTGGATTGACACCTTGAAGCAGATTACCGCCTCTGCCGTGAGCGATGAGCAGATGGCGCACGCCGCCGAGCGCTTCCCGATAAACCCGCCTCGCAACAAGGAGGAGTATTATTATCGCTCCATCTTCGCCGAGCACTTCCCCTCTGACAGCGCGGCGCGCTCGGTGCCCAGCGTGCCCAGCGTGGCTTGCTCCACGGCCGAGGCCCTGGCTTGGGACGAGGCGTTCAAGAACATGAATGAGCCATCGGGACGTGCCGTGAAGGACATTCACGAATAAGCTCGTTACGCGAATCTGGGTAACGCTTTGCGGGGGTAGCCCCCTGCAAAGCATATATCATCTTCAAGCAATTCGGAATATATACCGACAAGGAATAATAATCCTTATAGGCCTTGCGTGTTAAGGTGTGCCCAGATGATGTGCCCTATGCGCTCAGGACTTGTGCCGTCGATAAAAGTGTAGCTTTTGCCGATTGGCGTTTCCGTCACTGTCACCTGGGTATAATTGAACCCTGGGGCAGAGGCGTTCAGATTGTCGAGCACGGTAGTTGGCACGGTTTCGCCCTGTGGTAAATCGTATTCTGTCTTTTCCCACTTTCTCTCCGATCCGTAAAACTTGAAACAGATGTTTTTCACTACACCGTTGTGCATAGTGATATAATCGTCATTGCCCATGTCGTTGACATAGGCCGCTACCGACGCGCCGTCATAATGCTTGGCTATCCAGTCTATGTCTGAGGCTAAAGGACGCACGTCATCGATATTGTTGAGTCGGTATGTCGTCAGTTTTAGGACCTTTCCGTCGGCTCCCATCACGATGGTGTGTTCGCAATTCTTGGCTGATGGAATGTCAGAAACGTATCGCAAGATGTAATATTTGCCGTTAATGCAGTTTTGCGATACCTCCTTTATCTCGCTGAAGCCATTTTTTATATCTTCCTGGAAGTCGTTGAACAAGCGGAACCTCACGGCCTCGTTCAACGTGTTGACGTCTTTAAGCGTGTGTATAGTCCTGCTCCATGAGCGATCAGTGTAGATCACCAGCCATTCGTCCTTGTTTTTATCCACCGAATAAACATAAGTCTTTTCTGAGTCGGAGTGGCCGTAAAAGTCGCTGCCCGTGAATGTGAATATCTTTTCAATGGTGTTGCCAGGACAACGCTTGGCTAAATCATCAGAGATTTGTGTTGGCAGACTTGTGGCGTTATCATCGGGGGCGCTGCTTGAGTCGCAAGAGCACAAAGCTCCTAAACCAATCACACATAGTGTCAACCAAAACAATTTTTTTATTCTCATAACTATAAAATATTAACTTCTGGATGTGAATATTGTTGCAAAGGTACGTTTTTGAGGGGACATGTTATTCACATTATTGATTTTTTTTTACCATTTAGCAAGAAGCCTTCCTGTTTCTGTCCTTTAATATGCCAGCCATGTTGTTTTGTGCCCATGCTATCATGCTTTCCACTAAGGGGATGAACGAGCGGGCGCGGTCGGTGAGCGAATACTCCACCCTTGGCGGTACCTCTGCATAGACCTGCCGGGTGATGAACCCGTCAGCCTCAAGCGAGCGGAGGGTGGAGGTCAGCACCTTTTGCGAAATGTCGGGAATGGCACGGTGGAGAGCGTTGAAGCGGATGCTGTCGCCTTGGCGCATCACGTAGATGACCAGCAACGACCACTTGCCGCAAATGTGTGACAAGACATTGCGTATGGGACAGTCGGGGAAAACGGTGTCGGTTATCTGGTTGCGCGTGATGGATTTTCCTGTTGATGTGTTCGTAATCATCTTGTTTTCAATAATGATATACAAAAGTAACCAACTTTCCCGACGTGCCGCAAGTTCGTGTGCTAAAGTAACTTAAAACTCAAAACTTTTAGTGCTTGATAATCAGCATTGGTTACCTCAAGGTAAGTAACCCACGTGGAAGTGTCCTCTTGTGGGAACAGGAAAGAAACCGTAATTTTGCGGTATCAAAACTAATATAGTAATAACAAGCAAACGAATAACTTTTCTTAATTATCAAAGACAATGAAAGAGGCAAAGACCATTTTCAAGGCAGAGAATGCCACAGCCGTGGATTTCGGCAAGTTGAGCGACCTGAACGAGTATGTATTGGAGCTTTCACCTGAGGTGAAAATCCCCGGAAAGGTGTTTGGTGGCGCATTGGTAGGCGCGACAGGTGGCGAGTTCTCCTTCCAGTCGTTCGCTCCGGGCACGGAGACCGGCTTCATCCACACCCACAAGAACCATGAGGAGCTGTATTTCTTCCTCAGCGGCAAGGGCGAGTTCCAGGTTGATGGCCAGGTGTTCCCGATAGCCGAGGGAAGCGTGGTGAGAGTGGCCCCGGATGGCAAGCGTTCCGTCCGCAACAACGGCACCGAGCCATTGGTGATGCTCTGCGTGCAGTATCGTGGCGCCACGTTCACGGCAGAGGATGCCGCCGATGGCGTAATCTTCAACGAGAAGGTGGAGTGGTAATAGGCTGGAGCCATAAGTCTTGGAACATGTTGTCATGATGTTTTGGGGCTTATGGCTTTTTTCTGGCTCTTTTTCTGTCTCTTCCGGTAAATGCGTATCGTGTGCTTTGCAGGGGCTGCAGGATAGTAAAGCTCTTTTTTATTGTGGCAATGTCGCGGAGCGGAACCGAAATGTAGCAATTAGGATAGAGATGTGGAAAATAAGTGGGAATAATATAGTGTAAGCCAGTATCTTTTAGTACATTTGCAGGTGGAATAACATATTGTATTTACGCTCTTGCCGCACGGATGCTCAATATACATGGAGCGCAAGGCGCAGAAATATGTCTTGGCGAATATTCATGGCGCGATATACAACACGCGTCGCCTCGTAAAGGAGCTGATGTCCTACGACAAAGTGCCGACACTGTCGCAATTTGTCGGGAGTTGCGAAAGCCTGCCATTGCAAAATTCATAAAGGCAGTGTAAGCCGTGGCTGATACTGAAACGTGTGAAGAATGATGAAGACAATAAATGTAGTGGCTGCCGTGATAGAAAGCGGCGGCAAGTATTTCGCCACACAGCGTGGCTATGGCGAGTTCAAGGACTGGTGGGAGTTTCCCGGCGGAAAGATAGAACCAGGAGAGACACCCGAGGAGGCTTTGCGTCGCGAGATACGCGAGGAACTGGAAACTGAAATCTCCGTCGACCGCCACCTTACGACCATCGACTACGACTATCCCTCGTTCCATCTCCACATGGCGTGCTACCTTTGCCATGTAGCAGCCGGCGAATTGCGTCTTGTGGAGGCTGAGGCCGCCAAGTGGCTTGCGGAGAAAGAACTTGGCACGGTGAATTGGCTGCCGGCCGACATGGAAGTGGTTGAAGTCATAAAGAATAAGGAATTATGGCACTGAAACTTAATCACATCTGCACAACCAAGATGACGCTTAGGTTTCACAACAGTCTCTCCAACAAAACAAATGTCATGAAGCCGAGCAGTAGCGCGTAGGTGGCTTGTTTCTGATAGCCGTGGGCGTGGGTCTCGGGAATCATTTCGTCGCTCGTGACGTATAGCATCGCGCCACCGGCGAAGCCAAGCATGACGGGAAGCATGGAGGCCGACACGTTGCCCATGGCGAATCCTGTCCACACACCGATGACCTCAAGTAGACCGATGGCTACGGATATTATGAATGTACGCATGCGTTTCACTCCGGCGAGCAGCAGTGGCGCTATTATAACCATGCCTTCGGGTATGTTCTGCAGCGCGATGCCGAAACTCACAGTCCACGACGCCTCCTCGCCCTCACTCATGCTCACTCCTGCGGCAATACCTTCGGGCAATTTGTGGATGGCGATGGCCATGACGAATAGAAGAATGTGGTTGATGGTGGAGTTGTTGCGGTGCTCTTCTACGTCGAGGCCGGTGATGTGGTGGAGGTGGGGCGTCACGAGGTCGAGGACGTTGAGGAACAAGGCACCTGCCATTACTCCTACGGCGACAAGCCACCATGGCGTTGCCTCTGACTCAAAGGCAGGGACAATCAGTCCTAACGTTGAGGCGGCGAGCATCACTCCGGCGCAATAGCCAAGCACCGTGTCGTTCCATTTGTGCGGCAACTCCTTTATCCCGAATCCAAGAATGCTGCCTATTATTGTAGCTCCGCAAAGTCCTGCGGCGCTTATCCATACGTTTGTCATAATTTCATTTGCTTTTTTGTACGGCTAAGTTATGGATAATATTGCGGACTGGCAAGGACTTGGTTTTAATTTACCTATAAATAAGTAATTATTGCTGTCCAGTAGAAACTGTCAAAATACATAACTGGAAGAGGGGGCGGCATCTTGCCTTACACTTCCTCCATCCTCGCCAGTTCCCATCCCTTGAACTGCATAATGATACGGTGCAGCGTGGTGCCCTGCCGCAGGGCCTCAACCCTCGGTGCCGCCGCATAGTGCTTTATCTGTTCCACAGCCTCGCGCCATTGCCTCTCGGCTTTTGTTATGGGCGTGCCGTTCTCGTCGAGGGTGTCTTTCACAGGCTCGTCAAACTCCTTTCTCGAGAGCACTTTCAGTTCGAGGATGTAACTGTGCTTGCTGGCGTAGTGGGTGTGGTCGGGCAGGAGGAAAAAGTCGCAGTAGCCGTGGCTAAGCTCAAGCTCTGGGGCCGTGATGTAATAGTCGTTGAGGTTGAGATAGGCCATGAAGAAGCCTTGCAGGTTGCGCTCTGACTCAATGCCGTCGCGCACCGACGACACCTTGGCATAGGCGTCAGCCATGAAGCGCAGGCCTTCCTCCCAAATGCCGTCATACGCCATGTCGTAATAGTAGTCGGTGAGCCGGTTGGTGTCTACATACGACTTTGCCTGGTATTCCTCCTCAAGGTAGCCATAGTATTGCTTACGCACGTTGTTGTTAGGAATGCCGAGAATCAGTTTTGAGCCACGTGTGCCCTTGATTGTCAACATGCCGTAATAGAACAGCAGACTCGGGAAAATCTCTGCCTTCGGAATCTGATAGGCAGAGAACTGCGGTTCAAGCTGCGCCACTATCTGTCCATCTTCAGCAATCTTGTGTATGATGCCGCGCCGCTCGCCGTCGAGTTTGTCAAACTGCAGCAGTTTCTTCATCTTGCCGTAGTCGGTGCGTGTGTTGGGGTCGATCATCTGTTTGGGAGCGTGTCCGTAGTCCATGTAGTTGCGCAGATAGTAGAGCACCATGTCGCAGTTGAACATGCGGGTGTCATTGTCCAACGACTCTTCAGCAAAGCAATAGTTGTCGTACCATGGCTTCATGTCTTCCACAATCGCCTCCACGTCGCTGTCGGCAGGTATGCTGCCCGCCTGCTTGTAGTAGGTGAACATCTCTACAACATCCTTTGTGGAGAATCCTAACATCTCGTTGAACTCGGGCTTGACTGAGATGTTCCATCCCACGTTGTAGCCGCTCGTCACGTCGTCGAGTGTCACGGGGCTCACACCCATCATGAAGATGCGCTCGAAGTTGCCCTTGAACTTCTTGAACACGTCGCGGTAGAACCCGTCGGCATGGGTAATGGCATGGTAGACGCTCTCGCCATGCTCGTTGAGCACGACATTCGTGAAGTTGTCGTACTCGTCGATGATGAGGTAAAGCTGGAAATTGTTGGCTTTTGCAGTATCGAATATGATCTGCAGCTTGTCGGCATACTCTGTCTTTGCTTTTATTTCCTCAACCTTCTCTTTGCCGTAATATTCAGCATACTGCTGTACAAAGCCGTCCAGTTTAATAGATAGATAGGCATTGAACCGCTCCTCCAGCACGTCAATCTTGCCGGTAATCTGCGAGAAATCAAGAAAGAGCACTTGGTATTTTCCATGCAATGGGGTAGCGTGACTGCCAATCCACAGGCTGCCGAACAAGGTCTCGAAACAGTCCTCCTGATTGCAGTCGTAGTAGGAGTAGAGCATGCTAAGGAATATGCTCTTTCCGAAGCGACGCGGACGGATGAAGAACAGGTTGTTTGGCTGTTTCTCCAATTCCGGCAAGAACATTGTCTTGTCTACATAATACTGGTTCTGCTCAATGACGGACTTGAAGTCGGACACGCCGTATGGTACTCGTTTTGCTTGCTGTTCCATGATGGTAGGGTTTATTATGCAAAAATAGGCAAAAACTTTGAGAGTGTCAAATTATTGGAGCAAATCTTGTGTCCTTGTTTCGTTTAGGTCTTTCAAAATAATTTTTGTTAAACATTCATTTAAAATCCCATGGTTTAGGATAGAATGTCGTAACTTTATTTGCTCAAAGAAACAGATTCTATGCAAATAGTCTTGGCCTCAGCTAAAATCATGAACGCGTCCACCTCGGTGGAGGTGCCGATGAATAGCGTGCCGAAGTTTAAGGATATAACTGTACGCTTCGTACAGGAACTTGCCTCATGGGACAAGCACCGCTTAATGAAGGAATTGGGGTGCAGCCAAGCCATCGCCATTGAGAACAAACTGCGATATCAAAGTTTTTGGAATGAGGAAGAGCGGTTGCCTGCCATCCTCGCCTACTTTGGGCAGGCTTACAAATATCTCAAGGCGGAAACCTTCTCTCACGAAGACTTCCGTTTTGCCCAAGGACATCTCTTCATCATGTCTTTCCTCTATGGCTTGCTGCGTCCGTTGGACGCCATTCACCCTTATCGCATGGAAGGGAAGGTGAAGCTGGAGGCTGCCGGCGGCAAGAACCTCTTTGCCTTTTGGAAGCAATATCTCACAGACATGCTGATAGAAGCGGTAAAGGCCGATGACGGAATCCTCGTTCATCTTGCCACAGAAGAGTTTGAGCACCTTCTCGACTGGAAGAGGGTGTGCCAAGAGGTGAGGGTCGTTCAGCCCTTGTTCTACGTGGACAAGGGCGACACCATCAAGGTGGTGTCTGTTCATGCCAAAAGCTGTCGTGGAGCCATGACGAGGTATATCATTCAACGCCGGATTACGCGGCTGACTGACATGTTAAGTTTCGAGTCGGAAGGATTCAGGTATGATTCACGTTATGGGGATGAACTGCACCCTCATTTTATAAGAAAATGATACTTATTATTGCAAACTATAAAAACAAACGATTATGGAAGTAGGACAGAAATTGCCAGAGGTCCTTGGTGTTGACCAGGACGGAAAGGAATGGACCCTTGCCGAGTTGAGCGGCAAGAAGTTGGTGCTTTACATTTATCCTCGCGACTCCACGCCAGGATGCACCAACGAGGCTTGCAACCTTCGCGACAACTATGAGCGTTTCCTCTCCGAGGGATATGCCGTGATAGGCGTGAGCACGCAGGACGCGAAAAGCCACAAGAGGTTCATAGAGAAAAACAGACTGCCTTTCCCCCTCATTTGCGACACTGAGAAGCGTCTTGTTGAGGCTCTCGGCGTGTATGGCGAGAAGAAAATGTATGGCAAGACGGTAATGGGCGTGTTCCGCACTACATTCCTCGCCGATGAGCATGGCGTCGTCACTCGCGTCATCGGGCCTAAGGAGATAAAGGTCAAAGAACATGCCAGCCAAATCTTGGGGTAAAGGCTCTCGCCTCGCTTCCTTTTTTTAGCTTAGCCCGTGGGGCGTGTACACAAGGCCTTTTATCATTCGCTCGTGTCGTTTTTGTAAATAATTATTGCCAAAATTTAACACTTGGAGACAGGTGCTTTTAGAGCGGGAAAAGGGTAGCCTTACGCTCTTTGACAATGCCGTTGACCGGTTTTTGGCCAAAAACCATTGCCGTTACAGTGCAATCGCGTTGCCGTTACACCGTAATCGCAACGCCGTTACACTGTAATCGCAACGCGATTGCACCGTAACGGCGATGCGATTGTACAGTAACGACGATGCCATTTTAGCGAATTTGCGACACCGAGAAACCTCTAAAAATATAATTTCTTGATAGTCAGCTGTTTATCAAAACGTCCCATAATTGCGTCATTTCCAACCAAGCGACGCCTTGGTTGAAAAAAATCGATTCTCAGACGACCATTTGTAAGATATTATTATCTGCTAAAGTCGGTAATCTTTTGTCGTATTGCACGGGGCGGTCTTGTGTGCTGGACGAGGCCTTCAAATAGCTATAGCTCAGGAATTCTTGTCTCCTTATAGCAGGCAAAGACTTGTTAACACTAAATATTTATCATTAGAGCGATGCAATCAATTCACATTAAGAAAAATCTTCCTCTTGATTATAAACACAAAAAAGGAAGCCTTCCTCAAGCTTCCTTTTAGTTGAATCGTGATTCCGTAGGGGCTGGCTTTTTACCCACCAATTCAAACCACTATTTCTTTGGAAGTCAAACGCTTATCTCTGAGAGCTCACTTCGCCCCTTGCGCTATGGTACACGATTGGTAATCTCAGCTCGCTTGTTTTACAAGCTCGCCAGCCACTTCTTGCCGCTTGGTGTCTTCATCCAAAGGAGAATGGCACCACTAATGACGAAGGCAGCAATCAAAACAAAACCGAGTCCATCCATAGTCTGTTATTTTAGAATTTTTATCGCAATGTTGTAAAACCATATCGTCGCCCCTATTCCCGCGACGAGATAAACGACGCTGGCCGGCGAGGCCTCCGTAAAAGCCGGCAAGATGCCACCAAGCACGGTCGCACCGAACGTCAACTTTGCTATGTCGAGGAAGAACCCCGACAGCTTGTCGCGCCTTAGCTTGTCCTTCTCTTTCGTGTCGCTTACCTTATTAACCATAACGCCCCTTACCGCTCGCTTATTATTCAATGATTCGCCAGCCACTTCTTGCCGCTCGGCGTTTCCATCCAAAAAAGGACAACCGCGCCTAACACCGCTATCATAAGAAGAAATATTACTGATCCCATGTCTGTTTATTTTTTATTGTCGTTTATGAATTTTATTCCTATCGCGAAAAGGATGGCCGCTGCCACCGTGCCTATCAGGTAGACGAGCCATCTCACGCCTTCAAGATCTTTCACAAGCGATGTCACGAGCACACCTGTGATGAAATACTTTGCTATGTCTATGAGCGCGTTCCCGAGCTTATCTTTCCACATCGCCCTTTTATCCTAACTTGTCAAGTAGCTTCGTTATTGCCTCAGCTTGCCGCCTTATCGTGTCTTGTTGCTGCTTTATTATCTCCAGACACTCCTTCACTCCCTCCCCGTTCACCGCCCGCGCCCCATTGCCCACCGCCTGGCTGCTGTGAGGGCCGTTGACAACCGACCCTGCCAGGGAGGAATCATCAGTAGTGGGTGCAAGCATCGGACCCTCGCCAGTGAGCAACCAGGATTTTTGTAAACCAAATTGATTGCTCCACTTTTCAGCGGTTTCTTTGCCGAACTTCGCTTTACCAGTGAACAGTCGATTAACGTAAGCCTTGCTCACATTCATTGTGTTGGCAATGCTCTGTTGTGTAATGCCTTGATTGTCAAAGTACTGTCTTAAAGATTTGCCAATATCAACCATAATGATTAATGTTAAGTAAATTTAAATGATTAACTGAACCTTTGGTGAAGTCAACTAAATTGATTTACTTTGCACCCAGTTACCAACAGGTTGCCACCTTGTTTGCGGCAAAGGTAAACAAAAAGGCCGAAAGGCACAACGGAAACATCAAAAAAAAATAAGCTATGCAGAAACAAGAATTTGAGAATCTGACCCACATGAAGGGCGTCTCCGACAAGGATTACCGCAAGATTGAGGCACTCTACGAAGAGCTTTGCAACCTTGACAAGCAGACCTTCTGCGAGTTCTTGACCAACGACCTCGCCAGCCTGTGCGCCCAGGCCGCAAAGGAGATAAGCTACTGGCATGGACGCACCGAAGACCTCGAAGCAGACAATAAGACGCTGGCCAACGCCCTCGTCAAGCTCGGCGACTACGACACCCTTTCCGAGGTCTACGACACCAAGACCATAATCGGCATGAAGCTCGAAGCCGGCGAGCCGCTTAACAAGGAGGAACTTAATTATATCAAACTCAACTTGAAGTAATGGCCATGACAGACAACATCAACAACACGACCCTCGCCCCCACTGGCATAGTGGAGAGCGTGCTGGCAAGGGTCAAACAGACTGAGCGAGACCGTGACCGCGCCCTGGTGCGCTACTACAAGAGCCAGATGGGGCGCAAGGACGTGAGCCTGTCGCAGACGCAGGTGTGCCGCCTCGCCGTGGAGTTCCTCTTCCGCAAGGGTTACACCACCCTGTCCACCTCCGAGGGCGTGAGGAAAAGGCTGGTGAGGCTCGGAGTGCTGAAACCATCGGAATGAGCGCACCCATACCTCCAGGGCCGTGCCGCACATGCACGCTCGCCCGAAACTGCGTCAACGGCAGATACTGCACGAGGCTGGCAAGATACGTGGACCACGACAAGCGGCCGCCGTGCGAAAAGTGAAACCATAAAACAAAGACATTCGCCATGAAGAATCAATCATCAGCAATCAGCAACTGGCTCAACCAAGAGTCGAAGACATATTCCATCCTGTGCGGCGAGAAGTTCACTCGCGCCGAGGTGATAGCGGCAAACGTCGTCACCGTGGCCATGATAGCAGTGGCGGTAGTGGCTGGAAGTGTCATGTCTTAACACCCCACGACCATGGCAGAACTATCAAGATACGAATACAAGAAGCTGGTCAACGACGTGGCCGACGCTGTCGTGGCCAAGCTCGCCAAGCTGCATGAGCTGGCCGACAGCCGACCGCGCTACGTCAACACCAAGGAGGCCGCCGCCATACTCCATCGCTCCGTGCCGTGGCTGCGCGCCCACCGCGATGAGTTCCCACACAAGAAGCTCGGCGACGGCAGCCTACAAGGGCAGCTCATGTTCCTTGAGGAAGCTCTCTACAAATACCTGCGATGATGACAGACGGATGGATAAAGCTATATCGCAAGATCACGGAGTGGGAGTGGTACACCGTGCCATCAATGGCCCACCTGTTCATTCACCTGCTGCTCACGGCGAACCACCAAGACAAGAAGTGGCGCGGCACGATCATCAAGCAGGGGCAGGTGGTGACAAGCGTCAGGAGGTTGGCAGAGCAGACGGGACTCGGACTCCACGCCGTCGTGAATTGCCTGAAGAGATTGGAAGCTTCCAAGGAGATAGCGAGGGAGAGGGTAGGGAACGATACCTTCGTGACCATTCTCAATTACGCTAACTACCAAGAGTGTTGCAATACTGCAACACCTACTGCAACACCTACTGCAACACCTACTGCAACACCTACTGCAACACATAACAAGAATATAAAGAATATAAGAAAGAAAGAATCACTACTACAACTACCACCTACGCGCGAGGGAAATTCTGAAAAAAGATTTTATGACGCGCTGCGAGGCTCCACGGAGATGATGGCGGCGATGAGGGGCGAGTTCGGGGTGGAAGCCGACGGCTACTGGTCGCTCTTGGCGACATTCGACAAGGAATGCGCGGCAAAGGGCATGACCCACGACAACCTGTACAAGTACAGGGAGCACTTTTACAACTGGACGCGCCGCCGCATGGAGATAAACGGAAAGGACGGAAACAAGAACAAGGGCAAAGGACATGGAGACAATCAGCAGCAACGACAGGGCGGTGGGGACGGTTGCAGGAACCGCCGCGACGAGGAAATCAGGGGCAACGTGGACAACATGCTCGCCAAGTACGGCCTCACGGCGGATGACATCGACTTCTGACGGCATGGACAACGGCGCGGGCAGGATGCTCCGGCGGTTCCCCCACGGCAACGACCTCTTGAGGTGGGCGACCCCGGCCAATTGGGGCGCGTTCGCCACGAGCGACTACACGCGCCTCGCCTCGGTGCCGTGCCCGCGCCTCTCCGAGCTCAAGGGCATCTACGGCATGGGCGCGCTGGCCTCCGACATAGTGTACCAGAACATCAGCAAGGTGGCCGACATGTCGTCGGCGAGGTTCGTCCCCTGCGACGGCGTGGTGCGCACGACGGCGAGTCTCTTCATCGGACGCTACGGCAAGAGCTGCACCGTGTACATGATGATGGCCTACTTCGCCAACTACCTCACCGACTACAAGAAGACCGTCAGCACGTTCGACCTCGGTGACCTGCTCTCTGGCTACCGACGGTTCGAGGACAAGTGGAACATGGCATTGGGCAGGGTGGAGGAGGCGAGGGCGAGAGCGTCGCAGGCACGTGGCCATGGCGTGGACGGCAAGGCCAACCTCCGGAGCTACCTGCGTGAGGTGACGGGGCGTTACGGCGTGGACGGCTACATCAACGAGGGCACACGCCCCTACGTCCCTGGAAGCGATGACCCGCAAAAGGCCAAGCTGCCCGAATGTGGCGGGATCCTGCGTTTCGGCTTCGTGACCCCGGAAGAGGTGAGGCGGATTGCCAACGAGCAGGGCGACATGGGTGCTGACAACGCACAAGACAACGCACAAGACAACGCTGAGCCATTCTGACGCACAAGGCAAAACGGCCGGAAACGACCGAAAACGACCGAAAAAATGGGGGTCAAAATTCTATTTTCGTGTGTGCAAAAGAGCGTCGGGTGGGTATAGCGATAGGGGTGGGGTGTTTTTTTTGAATGCCCCCCCCCATCCAAAGGAAACATCAAAAAAAAATAAAAAACAAGCAAACAAACAAACAAGCAAAGCAAGCAAATGGAAATCAAATTCAAAAAGCTAAGGATCCGGAACTTCAAGGGCGTGGCAGACATGACCATCGAGTTCCAGCCGGCCGTGACCTGCATCATGGGAGCGAACCACACCGGCAAGACGACTACGGCTGATGCCGTCAACTGGGTTCTATTCGGCAAGGACAGCCAAGGGCAAACGGCATTCGGCATCGACCCGAAAGACGAGGACAACAACATCGTCCACCACCTCGACAACAGCGTGGAGCTCACCATGGACGTGGACGGCAAGGAAATCACGATTGCCAAGACACGCAAGGAGACATGGGGCAAGCAGCGCGGCAAGGACAACGAGGTGCTGACAGGCCACACGGTAGACTGCTTCATCGACGGCGAGAATCTGACTGCGACCGACTACAAGGCGGCCATCAATGAGATATGCAAGGAGAGCCTGTTCAAGGCCGTCACGTTGCCTGAGTACTTTCCAAGGCTTGCGGCAGACGACCAGCGCACGCTGCTCGTGAAGATGGTAGGCGCTACGAGCCTGGCGAGCCTGGCAAGCCGCAACGTGGATTTCGCCGAGCTGGTTGGTAAGGTCAACGGCGACGATGAGCAAGCCATCGAGAGATACCGCCAACACTTGGCATACTCCACGAAGGAAGTGAAGAAGACCCTCTCGACAATACCACCACGCATAAGCGAGAACGCCGAAGCCATCAATAGGATCAAGGCCATGGGCTCCAACTTCGACTTCACACGCAAGCGAATCGCGGAGATAGACAAGGGCATCAAGGAATATGACAAGCAACTGGCCGACGCTACCGCCATGATCAACGCCGACTACGACAAGCGTGCCGCCATACGCAAGGACATCAACGCATGCCGCACGGAATTGTCGAGCATAGAGTTTCGCTACGCCGACACCAACGCAAAGGCAAAGGCCGACCACAAGGCGGAGGTGCGCAAACTTGAGGCCGACTTGAACGACATGCTATTCAGGCTCAGCGAGGCGCAAAACAAGGAGGGAAGATACCGCAAGGGCCTCGACGACATCGCCCTCCGCAAGGACGATTTCCGCAAGCGTTGGCAAGAAACCGAGGACATGGTATTCACCATGGGCGACGACGCTACCATTTGCCCCACGTGCGGCCAGCGGTTGCCCGACGACATGATAGAGCGAAACAGGGAGACCCTCGAAAAGAACTTCAACCTCTCCAAGGCCGCCAAGCAAGACAAGCTCGACGCCGAGGCCGCGCAAATCAAGCAAGAGCAAGAGCGGCTCACGGCCCTCCTGGAATCTTCGAGAAAGGACATCGAGACACTGAAACCGCAAATCGAGGTTGCGCAAGAACGCCTCGGCGGGGCAAAGGCCGTGAAGGTGGAGACGCAAGACTACCGCAAGGACACGGCATGGATTGCCGCATCCGACAAGATAGACCAGCTGCAAGCCGACCTCGACGCCATGCCAGCCACTACGGACGGCTCAGACGCCATCATCGAGAAGAAGCAGAACCTCATGGCCACGCGCGACGAGCTCGTGCGCTCCCTTGCCGCAGAGAAGGACCTGGCAGAGCGTGAGCGACGTGTCGCGGAGCTGGAGAAGACCCAGCGAGAGCTCAACCAGCAGCTCACCGGCCTTGAACGCGATGACAGCCAGGCCGAGGCATTCGAGCACGCCGCCATAGCCGACCTTGAGCAAAGGGTCAACGAGCTGTTCGCCAACGTGCGCTTCAAGATGTTCGAGACGCTCATCAACGGCAGCGTGCGCCCCACCTGCCAGCTCACCCTCCACGGCGTGCCTTACCGTGACCTCTCCAACTCCGAGAAGATACTTGTCGGACTCGAATGCGTCCGCGCCATGCAGCGGCACGCGGGTGTCAACGCGCCGGTCATCATCGACAACTGCGAGAGCGTGAACCGCTTCCCCGACGACATGGACTGCCAGATGATACTGCTCTACGTATCCACCGACAGGCAACTAACGATAGTAAATGACTTTTAATTCATAACAACATGGAAAAACAAAATCAAGTGACACAACCAACAACAGCCCCAGCCGTGCAGGGCGCATCGCAAAACGCCACGGCCCTGCGCAAGAAACAGGAAGACATCGCAACGCAAGTTCTCGACCGCGTGGGCGAGATGGAGCAAGCAGGGGCGCTCACGCTCCCAAAAGGCTACCATGCCGGCAACGCCCTCAAGAGCGCATGGCTCTACCTCCAGACCATCGAGGACAAGGCCCACGTCAAGGCCATCGACGCTTGCACCAAGGGCAGCATCGCCAACGTGCTTCTCGAAATGGTCATCCGTGGGGAGTACCCCATGAAGCATTGCTACTTCATACCCTACGGCAACCAGCTCACGTTCATGGAGAAATACACCGGCAAGCTCATGCGAGCCAAGCGAGACACCGAGATCGCCGAGGTCAACGCCAACGTCGTGCGCGAGGGCGAGGAGTTCGTCTACACCGTCGATAACCACGGCCTCCTCCAGCTTGTCAGCCACAAGCCGACATTCCAAACCATGGGCAACGCCATCGTCGGAGCCTACGCCGTGGTCATCAACAAGGACGGCTCCACCCGCCTTGAGGTCATGACGATGGACATGATACAGAAGGCGTGGAACCAAGGAGGCTTCGGCGACAAGGACAGGCAGACAGGCGCCCACCGCAACTTCACCGACCAGATGTGCAAGAAGACGGTCATCGCGCGTGCCTGCAAGATGTCGCTGGAATCCGTCTCCGACCGTGACGACGACGACCCACAGGCCGAGCCGATGGAGGCGACAGCGGCAAGCACCGAGCCGGAAACCACGGCAAAGGCCATCGAGCACCACGATGACTTCGAGGCCAATGCCGACTACGAGGAAGTGCGACCAGCCGAACCCGACTATGGTGCCATCGGCAAGCCTCAGGACGGCACGGGCAAACGCAAATGCCCCATCTGATGATGACGCTCACGGTCATAGGGTCCGGCTCGTCCGGGAACTGCTACCTGCTGCAAGACTCCAAGGAAGCCCTCGTCATCGAGGCGGGGCTTCCCCTCGACAAGACGGTCAAGGCCGCGCTCGGGTGGGACATAGGCAAGATAGCCGCCCTCGTCGTCTCCCACAAGCACGACGACCACGCCAAGTTCGCATGGCAATACGCCGAGGCAGGCTTCACCGTGCTCGCCTCCAAGGACACCATCGACAACTGCCATCTCCAGGGCATCCGCTGCGTCAGGGAAATCCGGGGAGGCACGTGGTACCGGGTGGGCGGCTTCAAGGTGCTGCCATTCCCCCTGCGCCACTTCAACACCGACGGCACGCCATGCCCCAACCTCGGGTTCCTCATCCACCACCCCGAATGCGGACGCGTCTGCTTCTTCACCGACTGCGAGAGCTTCACCCATGAGACCATGACCGACGACGGGTTGCGGTTCATCCCGTACGACTTCCCCAATGTCAGCCACTGGCTCATGGAATGCAACTACGACGACGCCATCATCAACCGCTCAAGGCGCATCCCCGATTTCGTGAAAGACCGCATCAAGCACTCGCACATGAGCCTCCGCAACACCATCAAGGTGGCAAGGCGCGTAGACCTCAGCCAGGCACGCGAGATACTGCTTATCCACGTCTCCGACGGCAACGCCGACGACCGCAAGCTCGTCCGGGAGATACGAGCCGCCACCGGCAAACGGTGCTACGCCGCCCACGCCGGCCTGAAATTAGATTTCACCATCATCAACCCAGCCCAATGAGCCTGCCAATGCCCATTGAGCCAAAAAAGCAAAAACGAAAATGATACTACCAAAAGTCATACAAACCGTCTTCTATTTCGGCGACAGCGAGGACATCGCCCACGACTACTACCTCAACGCCTCGTGGGTCATCGAGCTCTGCCAGCGACTTGGCGAGCGTCGTGTCGGGGATCCCATCCGCCGGGCCGTCGAAGCCAAGCGCGAGAGGTGCGTCAAGAGATACGGCGAGGAATGGGGGAAGACCGCCATCGCCGCCGCGCTGAAAAGGCAGAGGCGAAAGAAAACCGACGACAACGCCTCTCGCCCACGGAAATAGCTTAAAAATCGCTTAAAACACAAAAGACGTATGATTTGTCACGACAAAGAAAACAACGCCATTTTAAGCAACTCTCGGCCAAAAGGCAGAGGTGAGGGTAACCGCGGCCGTCACCACCGCCCACCGTGCCCATTGAGCCAAAAAAATAACCATCAAAAAAACACAACAAACCATGACACAGCAAGAATTAGATTTGAAGGCCATCCAGCTTTACAACGATTACACCGCAAAGGCAACACCAATCAAGAGGAAAATGAAAGACCTCGACACGGACACACGTGCCAAGCTCCAATCCATCCACGACCTCTATGGTGGGATAAACGCCAACCGTGACCGCCGTTCAGACCTTGAATCCGTATTGCAAGACCTCAAGGCCGACTACCTGAACGCCCTACAAGCCGCACGGCAAGAGCTCAATAACTCCAAGCCGCAAGAGCCGGCCGACCCCTGGCATCCCGCGTCAGAGGCTCCCGACGACGGCACGCTCATCCTCTGCGTCGGTCACGACGGCACGAAGCCCTGGATAGAGAGGAGCGACGACTATGCAGCCGCCCTCACGCTGAAAGACCTCACCCGTTGGCGTCACCTCGACGACATCCTGCCAAGCCTGTAAAAGCCCCACGCACCGACTGAAAGCACGCGCGCCGCCCCTGTCCCCACGACAAGAGCGGCGCGCGTCGGTTCGCCAACCAACCTGAAATTGAAAAATTATGATACAAAAAACTAATCTTTAAACATCGTATGAGTAAAATGCCTGATAACCTAAAAGAACCGTTTTTCGTAACCCCACCGAGGCCCTGACACCCCGGGCTCAATCATTAGTGCCTCAATTTCAATGAAGAAAATGCTGGCACATTGATATACAAGAGAGTTCTTTACATCCGTAAAGATAGTGATTTTTCCCGACACTCGCAAATTCTTCCGTTTATTTTCCTCGAAAATTGCTTGAAGAAAAGCAAATCTTCCTGCTTCCACCTCCGCGCGATATGCCTGCCAATAAAGACAGGAAAGCCCCGACGCTCACATGAGTGCCGGGGCAACCTTTTGCGCCGCAAGCTCTAACGGCGACTTCCCTGTTCAATTAAACGGCGCATCGGTCACCGGAGCTTTAATGCCGTCAGCCGCGCGTCGTATGCGGTCGGCAAGGTCGTTAAGGGCGTTGTACAACTTGTCGGCCTCCTCAGGCGTAAAGCCGCCCACGCCGCCGTTGCCGTCAATGCCATGCATCTTTTGCTGGAACCACGACACGCTCTTGTCAAAGTAGGTGCGAGACACCTCGCGCCACGACACGGCGAGGTAGATGTCGCGCATCCGCTTTTTCATGTCGGTAATTCTCTCCTGTTTCTGCTTCGCTGCTATTTCCATAATCGTATCCTTGTTTTTGAAGACCCTCCCACGTGGGGAGAGCCTTCATCGTTTCAGTCTTTCGGCATGTCCGTCATCCTTTGGAAGATGTCCTCGGCGTATTCCAGCAACTCGGGGTAGCCGTTCGGGTAACTTGCGCAATAGTTACGGATGGCCTTGATGAGTTCCTCCTCCTCAGGGGTGACCTCCATCTTGATGGCGTCCTTTCTTCTCATGTCTAATGCTTTATTAATTGAACACCGCAAAGGTACTAATTATTTGGATAGTACGCAAATGTTTTACTAACTTTTTTGTTAGAAATCAAAAACCCCACGTCACGCCTACCACAGCCTCCACGTCACTCCCACGCCCAGCCACACGTCAGGCTTCCTCGTGATCACGCCGTACCCGAAGCCGCCGGTCAGCCCAAGCGAAAGGCGTTTCCTGCTCGTGGCGGTTTCCGTCTTCGTCATGAAGACCGTCCGCCTGTACACCTCGATGCTATCCAGCCTCGGCTCATATCCGCTCACCCACGCCGTATAGGTTGAATCCTCGTACCTCTTTTGCGTCCGTGGCACGGTTGCCCACACCGTATCGTTAGAGCCGATTTTGCCCACTTCCTCGCCGCCAGTGGCGGTTGTCTCGGTCGTTCCCGTCTTGCCACCGTCATCGGTGAGCTTGGCGTAATTTGTCCCCTCCCTAAGTGGGGAGGGGACTAAGGGGAGGGCCACAGTCCCCACCACCTTGCTGTCCTTCTCCGTCGGCATCACGCCCCTCACCGTGTCCCTCACTACCATCGTGTTCACCGTCATTTTCGTGACCCCACGAAAATGATAGCAAAGGTTAGCCAGCATCGCCCCGAGGCAGAAGCCGGCGAAGAGCACCGCTACCATCATGCCTAACCTGTCCGTTTTTTTATCCATGTTGCCCATGTCATTTTAAGTCCATTTCTGTACGTTTTAAGTCCATTTCTGTACGTTTTAAGTCGTTTCCGTATCATTTTCGTGACCTCACGGAAATGATCGCAATCACCCTTAATTCTTCACTCTTCACTCCACGAACCTCTCCGCCTCCCAGTCTCTCCTTGTCACCAGCCCAGGCATCACCTTGCCACCTGCGTAGACCCACTTCCTGAACTCGGCCTGTATCAGCCTCGTCGGGGCCGAGTGCTTCACGTGCTTCAATAGCGTCGAACGCTTCAACCTGCCGATGCCGAGATTGAACACAAAGTCCGTCAGCGCGTCATATTGCCCCTGCGTCTTGCACACGCCCAAGGCGTTAACGCCGTCCCCTGCCTTGGCGAGGTCGTCCCGCAGCAAGGCCGTGGCCTCCGCCATCGTCACCTCCTTCTTGTCTCTCATCGTCGTACGGTGCCCGAAGCCTATCGTGAGGTATCCAGCCGGGCAATAATACGCCTTGGCCCTGAACCCCTCAAACTCCCTTACCTTGCTCACCAATTTCTCGCTCGGCTTGAATGTCGTCTTTCCCATAGTCATCTATATATTTTTTAACTATCCAGTCTATCTTGCTTTTCTTTTGTTTTTCCCTTTCCTTTCCTTTCCTCTTCACTCTCCGCCTTCCTGAACGCCTCCTCCACGGCCTCGCCCATGGCAGGGTCTTTCTGCCTTGCCAACGCCACGGCGAAACCCTTTCCAAAAGCCATCAGATACCCCTTGATGGTGCGCTTCTCTATCCTCACGTTGTGTATGTAGAGGAAGTGGCCACCAATGGAGCTGATCTCGCACAGGCAGGCTATCACGCCGCCGACCCACGCGCCGAAGATGTAGTTTATGCCCACGAGCGGCAGAAAGCCAGCGCCTATCGCTTCCGCCACCATCATCAGCATGAGGTAGTCAATAAACTTGTTCAGGCTACGCCGCCACGCCCGCGAGCGGTGGAACTTATACACCGCCGCCAGTACCTTGTCACCTTGCTTTAACGCCTTGTCGCGCCTTAGCCTGCTCTCCTTGCAGCCGAAGCGGAAGTCGAGCATACATAGCAAGCCTATCGCTATCCAAATCCACTTGGAGTCCGCCAGCATCTGCGTTATCTCCGAGGAGAACAACGTCATGCCGAAAGCCCTTACCCCCGTATGCACGCTGTTCCCCGTCAGGAAACTTGTCTGTAATACCGAGCTGCCCATCGTCATACCTTACTTGTTATTGTCGTTGTCGTTATCGTTCTTTTCGTTACTCTTCACTCTTCCCTCTCAAAACAGTCCTCCGTTGGCGTACACGCATCGCCAGCAGCTCACCGAATCGTCATAGACAAAGAAGTTCCATTGCCCTGCCGTACCGCTCTTCGCGGTGCGGCTTGTGCTCGCGCCCTTCCTGAAGTTCTTGCCACCAGCGTAGAACGTGATGCCCGTGCCAGTTGTCTGTATCACTATCACCATCTGCCCCGCTTTCGGGTTAGAGGGCATCGTGAAACTGCCGCCCGAACAGAGGAACAGTGTCCTGTTCGCAGAGCCGCTTGTCGTCGAAGCGTCCAACGCCAACCCCTGCAAGTGACTGAGACCGCCCATGGCGCTAAGGCAGTAGTCGCCTTGCGTCTCTATGCCCAGTGCCGCAGCGTCCCTGCCGTTGCCAGGGCCGCCGCCCGTCACCTGTATCAGGTTGGCGTAGTTCACCCCCACGCCGTCCACCAGCGACGTGGGCGTGACGGACATGCTCCCCGTTGTCGTGTTCCTCCTGCCGTCGCCCAGGCACACCAGCGAAGTCCTGCCGCCAGGCGAGCCGGCCACGCTTATGTTGTTGCTCCTCAGCCCCAGCCCGTTGTTGTCCGCGCTCACCGCGCTGTACATTCCGCTCTCCGTGAACGTGAAGAAGCTTATCCTGCCGCTCGCCGAGTTGATGGAGCCTGTCAGCGAGGCGTTGCCCTGAGCGTCCAGCTTGAAGTTGTCCATCTCCACCACCATCGACCCGTTGCCCGTTATCGTCAGCTTGTGCGTGGCCGACACGTTCACCCGGTCAGCGTCTATCGTCAGCTCGTCGGCGTTCACCTTCACGTTCGTCCAGTTGCCGTCAGAGTCCAGCATGGCCGACAGTATCTTCTTCCCGCCGTTAGTCTGCAGCGTCGTCTTGTCAGCCGTCAGCGTTATCGCCCCGTCGCTGATGTCGATGCCCGTGTCCAGCAGCTCCTGCCTCGTGGCGCACGTCCCCACCTTCAGGCTTATCTCGTCAGCCGTCTGCTTTATCGTCGAGTATTTCGTCTCCAGCCCGTCCACCGTCTTCGTCACCGTCGCCAGGTTCCCCTCCATCGTCGAGAGGTGGCGGTTCACGTAGGCGATGCCCGTCTCCCCGTCCGTGCCGTAGTAGGTGTAAGCCAACATGTCCTTCGTCGCCGACAGCGCGCCGTTGGTCGCCAGCTTCACCCTCACGACCCTCTTCTCATACGTCTTGGAGCCGCCGTAGTCCAGCGTCACCACCACGTAGGCTATGCCCGCGTTCGTGCTCTGGAACGCCATGCCGTAAATCGTCGCCCCCACCTGCTTGTCGTCCTTGTCGTAGGCCGTGAAGCTGAGGTTGTTGCCCCCCGCGCTGCTCTGGAACGTCTCCGTCATGCCGTCGCCGTAAGTCTTCACCACCTGGTATTGCAGGCTTATGTTCACCGTCCGCTTGAAAACCGCGGCCAGCTTCGACACGTCATCCGTGCCGCCGCCCGTGTAGTCGGCGAACCCGTCCTTGTCTATGGCGTAGCTCGCCTCAGCCACCTCCGTCACGGGCAATAGCCGCCACACCACCGTCTGGTCAGGTATGTCGGGCAAGTCTATCTTCTGGTCTTGCAGCACGCACACCGCCGTCTTGTCAGCCGAGGCGCCAGTCTCGCTGTTGTGCAGCGACATCACGTAGTTGCCCTTCGCCGTCGTCGGGAACGTGTATCCCCCATCCGCCACCGGGACGATCTCGCCCCAGCTGCTGTCCTGCGGGGTTATCATCACGTCCCAGCGCGTCCAGTTCTCCGTCGTGTCCTTGGTCATGTCCACCTCGCTCATCTGCCCGTTGGCGTACCTCATCACCTTCCACGTCACCTTTCCCCCGGCCTTCACCGCCGAGGGCGACACGGCCAGCGTGTACTTGGCCGCCAGCGGCGTCTTGCCGTCAGAGCCGGTGAAGTATATCGAGCCCTTGAACACGTTGCCCGCCTTCCTCGATATTCTCGCGTCCAGGCGCTCGTCGCCAGCCGCAGAGGGCAGGGAGTATTGCTCCATCGAGTTCTTGTAGTCGCCCTTGCCGCCTGTCACGCCGCCGCGCAGCCGCCCTATGTTGCTGTAAGCCGCTATCCCCGGGGCGTAGCCGTCAGCGTCCTTCGACGCTATCACCACCACGTCGCTCCGGTCGCCGTCCTGCCACGGGTCGGCGTTGCCGAACCCCACCATGTCGTCACCGGGAGCGGGCCTGGTGAAGCCTCTCGCCGCGAGGAAGCACGAGAAGGCCCTCGGCGCGTCGGCCTCGCTCGTCAGCGTCACCTTGTTGACCGCCAGGCCGAACACGGCATACACGCAACGCGTCTCCTTACCGCCTACCCTCAGCGTCTCCGTGCCGTGCTCCACGCACGAGCCCCAGTAGTAGGTGTTCGTCACGTCCTTGCCCGTCTTGCCCTCCACGTTGAACTCCTGCACCATGCCCATGGAGCCGACAGTCAGGTCGTCCTTCGTGCTCACCGTGCCGTCCGTCTCGCGGAACCACACCTTGAAGCCGGGAAAGGCGCCTGTATCGGTTATCACCGGAGTGTATTGCGCGTCCGTGAACCGCCCCGTGTCGCCAGCCATCTCCACGGCTGCCTCAGTGTCGCCGTCCTCGCCGTCGCCCACGATGGTAACCTTGCTCACGCCCCCGGCGTCTTGGACCAGCGGCTCATACCCCGTGTAGGCGTAGGCCGCGTCCACGTCCGTTTTCACCTTCACCGGCTGCATCATCCATATCTTGTGCCCCCAGTCGCTCACCACCAGCTGGCCGCCGACGTAGGTCTTCTTGTTTATCTCCAGCTCGCTCGCCTCCAGCTTGCGCCTCACCACGAGGTTGTCCACCGCCAGTATAGAGTACCCGTCACCGTCGTCGCCCGTGTTCTTCAGCGCCCAGCCATGGCCGCTCATCGCAGCCTTGCCCTCGCTGTCAGATGAGCGCGCGTCGTCCGTCGTCACGTGGCCGGCCACCGTCGCGTTCTTCCTCATCGTCGCGTTTCCGTCAACCGCCAGGCCGCCTTTCACCTCGGCCTCCGCCATCGTCAGCTTGTGCTTGGTCTCATCGTCAGCGTCCTTTCGCAGGAACATGTCCTTCACGCTCTCGCCCACGTTGGCGATCCAGCCCCTTATCGTCGCCCACACCGTCGAGTTGCCGTCAAGCTCGCTCGCGCTGTCAGCGTGCGTGGCGTTGTCCGCGCTTTCGGCGTGGTCGGCCTCGCTCGCCCTGTCAGTGTAGCCGCCGGCCGTGGCCATGCCCATCGAGCCGCCATGGCCATTGGAGCCGTTCCTCGAACCACTCCCTGTCCTTTTCTTCCTTATGATGTCAATGTCTATCATCTCTATCTTGTCTATCCAGTCTATCTTGCCTATCGCCCATTATGCCCATTGAGCCTATCCACCACGGCCCGCTCCCGCTGCGACAGCTCCACGTGTATGACTCTTTTCGCCGCTTCCTTCGCCGCTTCCTTCGCCGCCGCGAGATCGTCCCCCAGCAGGTAGTGGTCTCCGAAGAGGGACTTCCCCTTGGGCATCATGTCCAATCTTCTTACAATTTCCGCCTCCGTCCTTGGCACGGCGAAAGGCTCGTTCCTCTTTGCTATTGTCTGCATGTCGCTTGACGATAGCAGGTTCGCGGGGTAGGCATACTTCGGGAGCTTCACCTTCACGTTCTGCGACGGGCACGCCCTCAGCAGCTTGCCGAGCCTTGGGGCGGTCATGGCCAGCAGGTCTCCGGCCATGTTCGTGGCAAAGTTGCACATCACGACCGCGCCGTTTGAGAACGTCAACTGGTTCGGCACGAACACAGCCGTCGCCCCATGCTTGCACGCGCTCATGATTGTCAGTCCCGGACCGAACAGGAAAAAGGGTATCTTCCTGGCTACGTAGAACCCGCATATCTTCGAGAATATCGAGAACGGCGGGTTGTCAATCACCACCCCATCCTCAGGGTAGTCGGCGTGCTCGTAGTCGCCGCCCGGGTAAAACGGTCGGAGCACCTCCCTACCTTCCAGCGGGCATAGTTCCTCGTCCACGTACCTCACCACCGCCTCATACACGTCCTTCGGTGTCCAGCATTCATCGGTCGTCTTCGGGTTGTCAGTGAATTTCTTGATGAAGCCCTCGTAGTCATGGAACACTATCGGGTTCTGGCTTCCGCCGCTTCTCATCTTGGGTCTCGCCTCCCTCGCCTCTTCCCGCGCGTCTTCCATCGGAAACAGTGTCGGCGCGCCAGCCTTGTCTATCATGTCTATCATGTCTATTATGTCTATTATAGTCTATCGAGAGCCAAACTTCCTCGTCCTGTGCGGTCGCGTCCTCGCGACCGTCCAATCCGTCCAAGAGGTTTCCGCACGGCCACTCTTCACTCTTCACTCTTCGTTCTTCACTCTTCACTCATCAAAACCTCTCCTCCAACTTCACTTTCGCGCTGCCTTCCATCAGGTTCCAGCCGATGTCCCTCACGTACATCGTCTTCCCCAACGCCTCATGCCCCCACAGCGTGAACGGCCTCACGTTCATGCCCTTGCATTGCAGGTTCTGCGTCAGTATCACCCGCGGCTTGCTCAGCTCCTTGTAGTAAGCGTCCACGTATAGCTTCTCCGCCTTGGCCACGTCGCCCGTCACCGTGTTCTTTATCGAGGTCACGGCCAGGCCGTCGCTGCCGCAAACCGTCGTGTACATCATCTTGTTGTCCAGGCCGTACTTGTCTGCCTCCTCAGCCGTGAAGCCGCTGTGTATCTTCATCTCCAGGTCGTCCTTCTTGTTATAGAACTTATGGCTCGCCCTGCTCATGTACACTATGTCCTCATCGCCGTCGCCGCCGCCGTCACCGGTGTAGAACTTCATGGTGAAGTCCTTTACCAGCACGCTGCTCACGTGCGCCATCAGCGGTATGTTGTCCGTGCCCCATTTCGAGTGCCTGAACATCGTGTGGTGCCGTGTCTTGTGGTAGTTGGCCCATGGGCCGTTGTCCACGCCCAGCACCTGCAAGCGCAACTTGCCGTGCAGCTTCTCCGAGTGGGGCAAAGGTATCGCCATGCCCTTCTCCGCGCTGATGTTCTGTTGCCAGTCGAAGTTGGTGCCCACCTCGAAATCCGTGCCTATCATCTTGTCGCCTATCTTCGGGTCTACGCCGATGGTGAACGTCTGTTCCAGGTATTCGTCCACGCTGCCGCCGCAGTCATCAAGGCTCTTGTACGCCTGCCACGTGAAAGCGTCCACGCCGCCAGTCTTTGCCTTGTCTTCCACCAGCACCTTGTCGCCGATGGTCAGCATGCACCACAGCACGTCCACCTTCTCCACCGTGTCCTTGCCGTCCGGGGTCTTGTACTCGTATTCCTCAGGGCCGTCGCCGGTGTCGGGTAACCAGTGCCCCGGCCGGCCGCCGTTTCTCCACGACCGCCATTCGCTCTCATCCCACCCCATGCCGTCGCCCGCCATGCTCAGCAGCATGCCGCCGCCCCAGCCGAAGGTCAGCCACCTGCCGTCCTTGCTCGTGCGGCTCGCGCTTGGGGTCACCAAGCCCATGAGGAATCCCAAGTCGCTTGTCACGCCGAGGTAGTCGCGAGGGTATTTCTTGAAGAAGTCGTCGGCATTCGCGTACCTCCGCAAGCCGTCCAGGAAGATGTCGGTCGGCATCCGGGGACACAACCGCAACGTGCCGTCTATCACCAGGTAGTTCGTCTCGCTCTCGCCCGATGGGGAGTAGACGGCCGAGGAACTGCCGCCCTCATAGCTCATCAGGGGCATCGCCGCCTGTATGTCCGAGTCGTCAGGGTATGGGGACGTGTCGCTGCCGTTGCCGTTAACGCTTATCACCAGCTCCGTCGCCATGCTCAGCGTCGATTGCTTGCTCGCGTCGCCAGTCCCCGGCTTGTGGTCCACCGTGCCTGTCTTGACCAGCATGGCCATGGGCCCGCCGCCCAGTTTGTCCAGCAGGCTTTGCTGACTTGCCGAGCCGTCCTTCGAGGCCGCCGCCACGGGGTCTGTCACCTCGCTGCCAACGCCGCTGCCGTGACCCATCTTCCAGTGCACGTTCCTCATCACCCTCACGTAAAAGTCCTTCCATGTCTTCTGCCTGTTAGCGGTGTCGTCCTTCAGCTTGGCCGCCAGGTTCCAAAGGCTCTTGGCCGCCGTGCCGTCCCTGCCGTCTACGGCCCACTCCGTCATGTAGTGGAACCGTGGGCCCAACGCCGGCACCGTGCCGCTGCCGTCCAGCGGACTCTCTATCACCGTGTCGTCACCTTTCGGGCTCACCGTCAGGATCAATTGGTTGTAAACCTCTTGCACGTCAAGCGTCGTGCCCATGTCCTCAACGGTCTTAGGGGTCAGCGTCGTTGTCGCCACCGACACGCCGTTCCACGACGGCAAAGCCGACGAGCCGCCCATCAAGGCCGTCCAAGCCGTCTTGCCCTGCCGCACCGTGTCCCATGAGAACACGTAGAAGTCGCCTCCAAACTGCGCCACGTGCAGGTCAAGGTATTTCAGCACGGCCTCCAGCGTCTCAAGGTAGGTACAAGTGTCGTCCGCGCTGTCACCGAGAAAGGCCATGTCGTTAACCGAGAAGCCGTCCCACACGTCGCCGCCCTCAGCGTCCGACCTGCTCCCGTCCCACCACACGTTGTAACCGCCGTCACTGTCAGTGCCGTGGTTCAGCGCGTCTTCCAGCAACGCCTTGAACGTCCGCAGCGTCGTCTTCTCCACCGCCGAGTTATAGCTCGTGGAGTCTTTCACGTCCTTGTATTTCGAGTATTGGCAAGCCGACAGGCTGTCCACGGCCTGAAGGCTCAGGTCGTCGTAATACTCGTTGAAGGGCATGCTCAGCACACGTGGCTCAAGCCAGCCCGAGAACACCGTCTCGCCGTTAACCGTCACCTCAACCTTGCCGTCCTTGTAGTCGCTCGTGAACAGGGCGCCCACGTAAGCCCTCGCGTGAAGGTTGATGGTGCAGCCGTGCTGCTGCGCCACGTCCAGCGAGTCGTTCACGCCGCTGTCTATCGTCACCGTGTCGTCGGCGGCGAACTCCAGCACGCCGTCCGGCTCTATCGCCATCACGTCGCCGCCAGTGGCAAGCGTTATCGTCACGCCCACCACGTCACCTTTCATGTTCACGTATTCTCCGCTTATCGTCATCGCCTATTATGCCTAAATCTGTCTATTCAGCCTATCCAGTCTATCATGTCTATAAAAACGGGTGCGGCACCGATAATCGGCACCGCACCCGTGTCTCGTTCAAGAATACCTCTTCCCGATCTTCCTTGCCAGCCCCCTCGTGTTCGCGCCCATCAGCTCCATGTCGTTGCCGTTGAGCCGTCCAACCACGTTCACCGTCATGCTGCCTTGGTAGCCTCCCATGTCCGCGACCCTTGGCCGCACCGCCTCCGCCTGTGGCA
>OIZS01000164.1_pt1 | contig 34306 bp, 27 predicted proteins | sample 1588641 | NCBI WGS metagenome assembly OIZS01 (sample SAMN03283240) | human gut metagenome | biome: human-associated habitat; material: feces | host: Homo sapiens | place: Peru | collected 2012
CTGTCTCCTTCTGGTCGATGCGGTTCTCCTGACGGCTGATCTCCGCACGGCGCTGCTTGATCTCCTTGTCGGCCTCTGCCTTCTGGGCATCGACCTCGGCTTTCAGACGGAAAGCCTCGTCCTTTGCTTCCAGAACCGCTTCCTTGCGCTTCTGGTCGGCGGTCTTGATCGCCTCGTTCACCAGCCGGGTAGCCTCGGCCTCGGCGCTGCCGATCTGGGCTTCGGCAGTCTTTTTACGGTTGTTGTAACCAATAAAATAGCCCGCAGCCACGCCGACAACAGCAACGATCAAGGCCACGATCACTCCGATCGCGGTCATTGCGTTCACTCTCCTTTGTTTCAATTCAATGCAAAATTAAAAGCAGGAGACGCTGCGCAGCAGGACACGGGCAATGATATAGAAAGAGCTTTCAATGCAAAAAGTGACACCAAAACCATACGCACCACCCAAAACCGGCGGCACGGGCAAAAGCATACGGCTTTTCTCTTTACGGTTCCATTTTATATCAAACAGGCACGCTTTGCCTGAAACGGGTACAGGGTCACACAGAAGCCTGCGTACAGCGTCTTTGATTCCATACTACTAAATATAGTACGAAACATTTGCCCGCTTGTCAAGAGGAAAACCCTGCCCGCAGAACATTTTGTGCAGAAAAACAAAAATAAGATGGCTGCGGCAGGCACCCCCTCAGTCATCGCTGCGCGATGCCAGCTTCCCCGAGGGGGGAGCTGGCACGCCGTCAGGCGTGACTGAGAGGGTTCTCCCCCCAAACCAAAAAGGCTGCCCCGGAGAACGGAGCAGCCCTTCTGGCTTATGATGAGAAGAAGAAAATGAAGGAGATGTCTTATTATTTGGCGGCTTTTTCGCCCTCCGGGAAGATGATCTTATTCACAAAGAAGAAGATGACCATGGAGATGCCGCCGTTGAGGACGGTGGTGCCGATGTTGTAGATGAAGTCCGGTACCAGCAGACCGGCCACCGCCACCCAGATGCAGTTGATGGAGTTGACGATGCAGGTAATGATGCAGAAGGCCAGCACATACCAGCCAATCTGTTTTGCCAGATTGCCCTTGCTGCGGAACACAAAATTGCGCTGGATGGGGAAGTTGATGCACTCGCCGATGACCATGGCGATCATGTAGGCACAGAAGTAGGGCAGACCGCCGTGGGCGGCGTCGTAGCCGAGGATGTTCCACTTGAAGGTCTCGCCGAACAGGGTGATGTCGATGCCCGGCCAGCCGAAATCCACCACCGGCAGGCTTGCAAAGGCCTTGGGCAGAAATTGCAGCAGCAGGTACTTAAACACCGTGATGAGGTTGGACACGATGACGAACAGGCCGCCCTCGCGCACCCACTTGGCAGCGGCGGGGTGCTTTGCCGCGAAGTTATTCCAGAAATTCATAGCCTGCTTCCTTTCAGCTGTTTTTCAAGCGCTCTTCCATGCGGCTGTTCAGCACGAGGTTCTTCACGGCCTCCACGATCACCCGCACAAGACCGATGATCCAGAAGCCCTGCAGCTCCATCACGATGCCGTCCACCATGCCCATGCTGATAGCGCCGTTGGTCATTTTGGACAGCGCCCGCAGAGGCATATTGTACTGGAACAGGATGTTCAGGTCGGGCTTGCCCTTTTTGATGCTGCGGCGCAGCAGGGTGCCCAGCACGGCAGCCGCCAGCCAGCCGATGGGGCTGCGTCCGTGCCCCATCTCGCCCAGCGTCATGTTGCGGTCGATGTGCACCTTGTTCTCCGGGATGGGACGGCCCAGCAGCGCCTCAAACTCCGCGTCCGGCACGTTCTGCACCTGCGCAGTGCGGTAATGCTCCAGATTTTTGCCTGCGTAGGGGTCGGGTGCGCCGGTGCCCGCCACCGTGACAGCGGCAGTCAGACGGATATCGGCGCTGGAAGCGCCCACCAGCAGCTGATAGCTGCCGCCCTCCACCTCCCAGCGGTCGGTCTTGACGTTCCAGTAGCGGAACGCCTTATCGTCCAGCGGGATGGTGACGGTCTTGCTCTCTCCGGCTTCCAGCTGCACCTTGGTAAAGCCCTTCAGCTCCTTGACGGGGCGGAAAACTTTTGCATCCGGCTTTGCCACATACAGCTGCACCACCTCGGCACCGGCACAGCTGCCGGTGTTGGTGACAGTCAGGGTCACGCCCTTTTCGTCTGCTTTCAGGTCACTGTACGCAAAGCTGGTGTAGCTCAGGCCGTAGCCGAAGGGGAAGGCGGTGGGCACACCAGCGGTGTCGTAGTAGCGGTAGCCCACATACAGGCCCTCGCGGTACTCCACGGTGGGACCGTCGCCGCCGAAATGCTCCTTTGCGGGGGTGTCGGCGTAGCTGCGCGCCCAAGTCTCAGCCAGCTTACCGCAGGGGTTCTGCGCGCCGGTGAGCACCTCGACCAGTGCGCCTGCACCGGCCTGACCGCCCAGACAGCCGTAGACCAGTGCCTTGCAGTCCTTGACCCAATCGCTTTCCAGCGAGGAGCCTGCACTCAGCAGCACCACCACGTTGGGGTTTTCCGCCGCCACAGCGGTCAGCAGTTCCAACTGGTTTTCTGCCAACTTCATGTCGGCGCGGTCGATGCCCTCGCTCTCCTTGATCTCGTCCAGACCCATGCACAGCAGCACCACGTCGGCGTTCTTTGCCAACAGCACCGCCTCGGCTTTCAGTGCCTCATCGGGCTTGCCCTGCCGGTCAAAGCCCTTGGCGTAGCCGACGCTGTTCAGGCCGCTCTCGGCAAGGCAATCCAAAAAGGAATCCACCTTGATGGAGTTGACGGCGCTGGAACCTGCACCCTGATAGCGGGGTGTCTGGGCAAAGTCGCCGATGACCGCCACCTTTTCCCCCTTTGCAAGGGGCAGCAGGCTGTTTTCGTTCTTCAGCAGCACGATGCTCTGGGCAGCAGCCCGGCGTGCCAGTGCGTGGTGGGCGTCGGCATCGAACTTGCCGGGGGCGGCGTCCACCGCCGCCTTGGTGGTGAACACCAGCTCCAGCAGTTCCTCCAGCCGGGCGTCCACGTCCGCTTCGGTGATCTTTCCGGTCTGCACTGCCTTCATCAGTTCCCGGACGGCGTCCCCGCCGGGGGCGGGCATTTCCAGCGTAGAGCCGTTCTTTACACCCAAGGCGTGGTCGTTGCTGCCGCCCCAGTCGGTGACCACTGCGCCGTCAAAGCCCCAATCCTTGCGCAGGATATCCATGAGCAGGTGGGTGTTCTCGTTGGCGTAGGTGCCGTTGATGAGGTTGTAGGCGGACATGATGGTCTTGGGCTGCGCCTCTTTGACCACCATCTCGAAGCCGGTCAGGTAAATTTCCCGCAGGGTGCGCTCGTCCACGATGGAATCCGAGGCCATGCGGCGCAGCTCCTGACTGTTCACGGCAAAGTGCTTGGGACAGGCGGCGATGCCGTTTTTCTGGATGCCGCGGACGTAGGCCGCCGCCATTTTACCGGCAAGGTAGGGGTCCTCCGAGAAATACTCGAAGTTGCGGCCGCACAGCGGGCTGCGCTTGATGTTCAGGCCGGGGCCCAGCAGCACCGACACGCCCTGTGCCGCTGCTTCCTCGCCCATAGCTGCGCCCACAGCCTCGCCAAGTGCCGGGTCCCAGCTGTTGGCAACGGTGGCCGAGGTGGGGAAGCAGGTGGCGGGCACACTGGGGTTCAGGCCCAGATGGTCAGCAGCGCCCGCCTGCTTACGCACGCCGTTGGGGCCGTCCGACAGGGTAATGGCCGGGATGCCCTTGCCCGGCAGCGCCCGGGTGGTGAACACCGTGCCGCCGCTCAGCAGGGCGCATTTCTGTTCCAGAGACAAGCTCTTGATGATATCTGTGTGTTTCATGGGTCTCTCCTGACAATCAAAAAAGGGGGCGGGCGTGTTGCCCGCCGCCCCCTATGGGTTTATGCTTTTACTTTTTTCTGCTTGCGGGGTTTGTAGTTTTCGGGATGAAGCTTTGCATCTTTGGTGCGGCGAACCATCAAGACGATGAGAGCGACGACCAGAACCCAAATCACAACGATTGCAGCATTAGCGGCGATTTTCCACGGAGAAGTGGACATCCGGAAAGTCGTTCCCGGAGCAGAATCCTGCGTGGCGTTAGAGTTTGCGAGAGTGTAGGAAATGTTGTGGATAGCATTGCGCATTGCCCAACGAGCGGTTGCGCTGTCGTAATCATTCAGATTCCACATTGCTGGCATGGACATGCAGAGATACGCATCAGAACCAGTACGGATGCAGAGGTCGCGGAGATTGTTGTCGCCCCAGATCCAGTAATCGGTGATAACCATGCCACGGAAGCCCCACTCTTTGCGCAGGACGTTGTTCAACAAGTTGTAGTTGCAAGTACCGAGGCAATCACCAACACTGTTCTGTGCGGGCATAATGCCAGTGGTTGCACGCATGACACGGGTAGCGGTAGTACCGTTTTCATCGGCAGTGTATTTGACCGTCATACGAGCTTCTTCAACGGCAATCTCAAAGGCTTTCATGTAGATATCGCGCATGGTCTGCTCGGTAGCCCATGTGGTGCAAAGCTGACTACGATTCGTTTCCGTATCATTCAGTGCAAAATGCTTCAGATAGCAGACCATGCCTTGGTCGCCAGCACCGGAAATGCAGGCGGCGGCAAGTTTGCCGGAAAGAATGGGGTCTTCGCTGTAATACTCAAACACACGGCCAGAGAAGGGAGAACGATGCAGATTGATTGCAGGGCAGTACCAGCCGTTCACGCCGTTTTGCAGGGACTCCTGACCGAATGCCGCGCCGACATTATACAGAAGGTCGACATTCCATGTGGCGGCAATGACAGGTGCGAAGGGGAAGGAAGAAGACTTCGACATATCATAGCCGTTGTCAGAACCCTGAACTTTCAGACCGTTTGCACCGTCTTCCTGAACGGTGGAAGGAATGCCAAGGGAAGAAATTGCACCCAGAGTATAAGCGGCACCAGTGTGATTAAGAAGGATGCTGTCCTTGTCGCCTTCCCAATCGATTTGGTCAAGATAGCTCTCCCATTTGGGGTCGTTGTAATCCAAGCCACGCATCGAAGAAAGGGTCAGACCATTTTTCTGATTGGAAGTAGGCTGATCTTCGTGATAGACCAGACTGCCTTCGACGTTGCCGAAAACGGGGTCGGTCTCAACCTCAAAAGTGGTGTCCTTGCCGAGTTTATCAATGAATTCGGCATTCAGGGACTTTGTGCGGCCTTCTGCCATCTTCGGCTGCGTGCCGGCCCAGTCTGCACGAGAAAGGATAATAGAGTTGCTGTTCATGTAGTCGCTGGAAGTCTGGAACTGGTTCGTTGCGGCGATGAATTCACCTTCCATTGCTTCGCCAGTCGGATTTCCGTCGTTATCGAGAGTAGACTGTGCGTCTTTATCACGATTGCGAATGTGAGCATCATCACTACCATCGTACCAAGTGGTATCGTTCAAAGTGGTAATGCGGGTATCCAAAACGTCATGGCTGTTGTTACGCAGGGTGATTTCGTAATCGCCAGCTTCCAGCATATAGCAGCCAATCGTTCCGTCAGGATTTGCATGAGTGTAGCAGTAAGAAGCCATGTCTTCTTTGGCAAAGCTCAGAGTGAGAGTCTGGGATTCACCGGGTGCAAGTTCTTTTGTTTTATCAAATGCAATGAGGTTTGCAACGGGCTTTTCAACCTTGTTCTCAATGTCAAGGTCGGTGTAAGGTGCGTTGTAATAAAGCTGAACGACATCTTTGCCAGAGTAGACAGAGCCGGTGTTCGTCACGGTAACATCAACAGAAATGGTGTCGCCGCTGTCATGATAGCCGGTAATGCTCTGTTCAAAAGTGGTATAGCTCAGGCCATATCCGAAGGGATAGCAGACAGCACCAGCAGTCACAACACCGCCGTTTTCATCCAGCTCGCCATATACAAAGTCATCGTCCATTACATCAGCAGTTTCATAGTAGCGATAGCCAACGTAAACGCCTTCCTGATAGTCGGTGAAATAGCGGGAACTCTCCTGTGCATTTCCGGAAGAAAAAACCCCTTCAATCATGACAGGAGCGTTATCATAAGAAAAAGAACCGATATTCTGATAGGAAGGGTCTTTCGTGAAATCACTGGGGTAAATGTCGACAGTACGTCCAGAAGGGACGGTGCTGCCGTCCATGATTCCAGCCAGCTCTGCGAAACCGCGTTCGCCGGGATGACCGACCCACAGAATTGCATCGGCTTCATATTCACCACTCTGGATGGGAGTCAGTTCCATCGGTGCGGAAGATACCAGAACAACAATGACACTGCCACATTTTTCTTTTGCGATTTTGATAGCTTCTTTTTCGTTGGAACTTAAAGCGAGATAATGCGGAGTACCGTCGGTGTAAGCATCATATTTCTTGTCGCTGCCTTCCTGTCCTGCACGAGTGATAAAAACGATGCCTGTTGTGCCGGAGACATCATCCATCCCATCATAAATAGAGGGGGCGTACTCGTACAGAAAACTGTTGCCGCCCAGCAGTCCGGACTCGCCTGCGGAGAAAGTGCCCTCGGCTTCGGTCAAAGCTTTCGGATCGGGGGATGCCTTCATCTTATCCACAGCGGCATTGTTCAAGGTGTAGACAGAAGAAAGAGCCTGCTCAGGACTTACGGGGTCAACGACCCACTTTGCAGAACCGCCACTGGTGAGCTGTCCATAAATTGGGTCAAGATAAGCACGGCCAAACGGAGTGACCGTACTGCCATCAGCAAGCGGAAGAATGCCGTTGTTTTTCAGCAGGACAGTGCCTTCCTGCATGACCTGTGCGGCTACTTCATAAGCGGCTTCGGTGGATTCTTTGTTATTTTGATATTTAACGTCGTAATAGGATGTATCCCAAGATTCTGTACCGTTGGGAGATTCTTTTACAAGATGACCTTTTCCGAGGTAGGTGTCAAGCGTAGAAGCAAGCATGTTGCTTGCAATCATCAGCGCGACATTGATGATAATGAGAAGTGCAACGACGAACGATAAAATTCGACAGAATTTTTGATTGTTCATCTTTAATTTTTTTTGCTCCATGATATCTCCTTCTAATATTCTCGTATTAGAACAGTTTGCGCATACTGTCTTTATATACATTCATTTTATCATAGAAGTATCCGTCTGCGTCATTTTCTGCGTAAATTGTCATTTCCAGAACATAATCTGCAAAAATTACAATTCGTTTTCAAATTTTATTGTGTTTGTGCACAAACAAAGTCCCTGCTTCTTTGTGCACCCTGCCAGACAACAAAAAACGGCAGGGGATACCTGCCGTAAAATATTTATTTGTTTTTGGGCAGCGGGAACAGGATCCGCAGGGTGCACCAGTTGTTTTCCCAGTGCAGCGTCATGCTGCCGCCGTGCTGCCCGACGGTGGTGCGGACGCTTTTCAGGTCCGACCCCTGCTGCGGCAGACCGTCCGCATCCAGTGCGGGGGCAGCCTCTGTATAATGCTCGAACCGCAGCATGGCAAAGCCACCCTGACTGTACACCGCCACCTTGATGAGCCGCTTTTCGGGGTCCGGCTCGGCGCGGACGGCGGCAATGGCGTTGTCCAGCGCCACGCCCACGATGGTGCACAGCTCCCGGATGGTGAGAAAGCCCAGCATCCTGCCGTCCGCTACGCTGGTGATGGTGATATTCTCCTGCTGGCATTCCATGGTCTTGGCGGTGAGCAGGGTATCCAGCACCGGGTTGCCGGTCTTGTTCTCGGCCTCGTACTGGCGGATGTTCTGCTCCATGGCGGCAATGGCGGCGTTCTGCTTGGTCTGATCCTGCTCCTCCCGGATGCGGGCGAGCTGGACTTTCAGCTCATGATACCGCCGATTGATGAGGTTGATGCCCTCCTTGCTGCGCTTGTACTGCTCGTACTGGCGGTGCAACACCTCGTCCATGGCGGCAAGCTCGCTGTGCAAAGCGTTCTCCTGCAGCTGCTCGTGCTGCACAGATAAGATCAGCACGCCGGAAAAATCCACCAGAGTGCGGATGGAAAAAATGCTCATATTGATCTCGCTGCCGGGCAGAAAGCCCAGATTGCTCACCGCAAAGGCGGTCAGCGCCAGCATGACCGCCGTCAGGGCGGCGCTGCCGCCGATCTGTAAGTGCCCGGCGGGCTGGGGACGGCGGTGCTGCAGATAGCACATAATGCCGAACAGCGTCCCATACACCAGCGCCAGCAACAGCAAAGAAAGCGGCTCCCATGGGCCGCGGGCGGGCCAGAGGGCGCAGTGCAGCTGCCACTCCACGCTGGCGGCAAGCTCTGCCAGAATAAACGCCCGGGCGCAGTGATACCCGGCTTCCAGCAGAGTAATGCTCCACACGCCCCATAAATATAAGTAAGAAAACCCGATGGCCGTTACCATGCAGGGGATCCAGAGCCCGCCGGGCACATTGCCCGTCAGCTCCAGAAAGGCCGACAGCACCGCCGCCCACAGCAGGGTGATGCCCCCGGTGACCGCCTTGGAAAAGCGGGGCGCAAGCGCCGGGGTGAACAGCAGCACCGCCAGACACTCGGCAAGGGCGGTGTACAGCCGGGGGATATCCGGCAGCGCGGTCATGAGCCTTCACCTCCGATGTAGTCGGTCAGTGCGGCAAGAAAAGCCTTACGCTTGGGGCGGCTGACCTGCAGCTCGCAGGGGCCCACCTGCACGGTGCTCTGCCGCAGCTCCCGCACCTGTGCCAGATTGACAAGGTAGCCGCTGTTGCAGCGGGCAAAGGGGCAGTCTGCCAGCTTTTCCTCAAAGGCCTTGAGAGCACCGGGGGCGGAAAAATCGCCCTCGTCGGTGTAAAAGTGCACCCGGTGACCCTCGCTTTCCAAGTAATAGATGCTTGCGGTGTCCAGACGGCGCAGCCCGCCCTCCACCGGCACAGTCAGGTAGTGCTTTGCCCGCTTTTCCAGCCGGGCAACCGCCTTGAGCAGCTGCTGCGAAAAGGCAAAGTAGGGCACCGGCTTCAGCACATAGTCCAGCGCTCCCACCGAGTAGCCCCGGATGGCGTACTGCGCCATATTGGTGATGAAGATCAGGATGACGTCTGCATCCATCTGCCGGATGCGCTCTGCCGTGGTCATGCCGTCCAGATGCTTCATCTCCACATCCAGAAAAATAATGTCGTAGACCGCGCGGTAATCCTCCAGAATATCCACGCCGTCCGCAAAGACCGTCACTTCAAACTCTGTCCCGTACTGCCGGGTATACCGCCGGACATACTCCTGCAATACTCCCTGCACCTCCGCGTCGTCCTCTACGATCGCCACCCGGATCATGACCGCACCTCCCTTACCACACCTTTGTGGAACTGTTACGGCTCTATTATAGCGCAATCCCGTCCGGTTTGCCAAGGGGGGCATCCGCACAAAGGGCAGGGCAGCCCACAGCTGACCACCGTGGACGTCAACCCCTACCAGCTGGGCATGGAGGCTGCCAGCCAGACCATCAACCACATCGAGAACCCGAACCTTCTGGCCACAAAGATCATCGTGCCGCACAAGCTCATTCCCCGGGAGAGCTGCTGCCCGCCGGAGGAGCGGCGCTAGGAAGTGCTTTTTCAGCAATACAGTGTCCGCTTCCGGGCGCTGCCGCGCAGCGCTTGATCTACTGCCCCCAGAGTAGACAGCGTAAAAAACGCTGCATCCTCCGGGGGGATTTTTATGCCCAAAAGGCACAAAAGAATGCCCGCCCACCTGTGGAAAACCACGGTGGGCGGGCATTTTGCGTTTTATTGTTCGTTCCGCTGTAAAAGCATTCAGAGGGCGGCGGTCTGGGGTACCAGCCGGAAGAGCATCACGGGCAGCTCGCTGTTTACAAAATCCAGCGTAAGGATGATCTTTCCGCGCTTTGTTTCAAAAGGCATCTCGGTCTGTGTGCCGTCCGGGGCAATGCGCACAAGCGTTTTGCCTTCCAGCAATCCGGCGGGCAGCGCGAGCCTTACCCGACCGGTGGGCTGCGTCAGGCTGCCTGCGGTCTCAAATGCCACACTCAGGTATTCCCCATTCGTCCGTGCGGTCACATCCTCCGCAGAAAGGCTGCCGCTGAGCGGCCATGCCGTTGCGGCTTCGATCATTTCCAGCTGCGCGGCGTTTTCTGCCTGCCCGCACACGGGGCAGAAGGTCAGCGTTTCGCCTTCCGCAGTGCGGAAAGTAAACTTCCGGCAATCAGTGCTGCCAGTGTGCGCGCAGCCCTGCCGCAGACAATCGGCGCTCTGAGAGCCGGTTCCGTTCGGAGACCATGCACCGAACTGATGCCCCAGCTTGTCGGTCGGGTCTGCGGTGTAGCTGTCTTTGCAGCGGGAGCAGGTAAAAACAGTATAGCCGTCTGCTTCACAGGTGGGGGCTACGGTAACAGCCTGATAATCATGGTTCAGTGCGGGCAGTTCCTGATAGGTGGTGGTATAGTCACAACGGGAGCAGGTTTCGTAAGCATCCCAGCCGGGTTTCGTACAGGTGGGGGCTTTTGCTGCGTGCTGCTCCAAATCATGGTTCAGCGCGGGCTGCTCCACATAGGTGGTATAGTCACAACGAGAGCAGGTATCGTAGGCGTTCCAACCCTTTTCCGTACAGGTGGCAGCTTTTGCTGCGTGCTGCTCCAAATCATGGTTCAGCGCGGGCAGTTCCGCGTAGGTGGTATAGTCGCAGCGGGAGCAGGTGTCGTAAGCGTTCCAGCCCTTTTCCGTACAGGTAGGGGCTTTTGCTGCGTGCTGCTCCAAATTATGGTTCAGTGCGGGGATTTCTTGATAAGTGGTATAATCGCAGCGGGAACAGGTGTCGAAAGCGTCCCAGCCGATTTCCGTACAGGTGGGGGCTTTTGCTGCGTGCTGCTCCAGATCATGCTGTGCAGGCCGTTCCACATAGGTGGTATAGTCGCAGCGGGAACAGGTGTCGAAAGCGTCCCAGCCGGGTTTCGTACAGGTAGGAGCTTGCGCATCGTGATGCACAAAATCATGGTTCAGCGCGGGTATCTCTTTGCGGGTGGTATAATCGCAGCGGGAGCAGGTGTCGTAAGCATCCCAGCCCTTTTCCGTGCAGGTGGGGGCTTTTGCTTCGTGGTGCTCTAAATCATGTTTTAGCGCGGGGATTGCTCGAAAAGTGGTATAGTAGCAGCGGGGACAGGTGTCGAAAGCGTCCCAGCCGGGTTTCGTACAGGTGGGGGCTTGCGCATCATAATGCACCAGAGCATGATTATTTAGGTTTCTTTTGCCGTATTTCCCACCACACGCCTCACAGACCGCTTTGGTGGTGCAGGTTGCTGTGCCACCGGTACAGCTTGCGGTACCATTTAAGCCGCAGCGCAAGCAAATGATGCGGTGCGTGCCGTTGCCAAGGGAGGCGTTCGCCGGAGTTTTCCATTTGTGACCGAGAATGCCGTATTCCGCGCCGCATTTTTCACAGGTTTTGCCTGTGGTGCAGGTGGGCGTTTCGGTGCCGCCGGTATGGTCCGAAAGATCTCCATAAACAATGCTGTTCTTCCTGCCGCAGACTGAGCATTTTATATGGATCCTATGCTTGGTTGAATCAACTTTTGTATATCCGAGGATCTCATAGTTTCTTTGTTGCATACAGACGAAGCAGTACGTATAGATAGAATCTGCCGCTTTAACGTTTAACACGATCCCCGGTATCAGGCACACCATTGCCAGCACCGTCAAACACCAGATCAGCCATTTTTTCATGTTACTCCCTCCTTGTCATCAAGCCTTGTTATCCTTTCAGATCAAACTGCACGGACAGCGATGCAAGCACGGCATCTACCACCTTCCGCGCCTCGGCAAGCATATCGATCTCCGCCACAAAAGCGATGACCTGCTCGCGCTCCTGCGCGGGGACCTGCAGCGCACTCAGGCTCATGCTCAGATAGCGCCGTATTTTGCGCTCCAGCGTAAAGTAGGGGTCACACCGCCGTGCCATGTAGCCGCGCATCATGCCAGCCGTGCCCAACTCCATCTCGTAGAAATCACACTCGGCGCACCCGGGCAGATATGCGCTGAACGCCGCCTGCAGTTCGGCCGTGGTGCTGCGGTGGATGATCTCCGCCGTGGCGGGGAAGGTGTACGCTTCCACATAGATATCCCGCAGATTCTCGCTCAACTCGCTCAGCGCCAGCTGCAAAGCCGTTTCCACCGCGTAGAGGTACACCGGCGAGGGGGCGTTTGCCGCCAGCGGCCTTACCGCGCCGAACTGCCTGCTGAACATCATGCCGATCAGCTCGGTCAGCACGCCGTCCTTGGTGCGGAAAATATTCTGGAACGACCCGGCGGAAACATCTGCTTCCTTTAAAATTTCTGCAACCTTGGTGTTCGTGTAGCCTTTTTCCAGAAAAAGCCGGACACAGGCGGTCAGTATCCGCCGTTTTGCTTCTTTGCTGTCGTATCTGCGCGCCATTGGGAATCATCCTTTTCTATAATTGGTTTCTAACCCAATTATATATTGATTTGAGAATTGCGTCAAGTAAACTTTTAAGGGCGTATTTTGGGCAGTTTGACGAGGGAGAGCTTTCTGCGGGTGCGCATCCGGGCAAAACAAAGCGCAATGGACATTGCTGTTATCCGCTGCCGCAGCCAGACAGTTCGCGGCAGCAAAAAAGAGGCCACCGATCGGGGCGACCTCTTTTCAGCGTATTTTCAGCGTAAATCCCGCAGCAGCCCTGCCTGCGGGTCGGTAAGCTTGCCGTAAGGGGTGGGGCGAGCTTTGCGGTACTCCCGGTACCCACCATCTCCATGACGGCTCTTTTGGAGTTGCTCTTTGCGTAAGATTGCAAGATAAATCTTATTTCTGACAGAAAGAGCCGAACCCGTGCAACGAGTCCGGCTCTTTCTGTGCTTTGGTTGGATCTTAAGCAAAGTTATGGTAAATGAAGAAGTTGGCTTTGGGATTTTACAGCAGGCTCAGTGCTTCCTCGTCTGCCACAAGGATGCAGTCCGGATGCAGCTGCAGGATGCTGCCGGGGCAGGCAGGGGTCACAGGGCCGGTCACGGCGTCCTTGACGGCCTGTGCCTTGGCTTTACCGTTGGCTACCACCAGCACCTTGCGTGCCTGCATGATGGTCTTGATGCCCATGGTGTATGCCTGTTTGGGGACAAGGTTCTCGTTGCCGTCAAAGAAGCGCTTGTTGGCTGCGATGGTAGTGGGCGCAAGGTCGATGCAGTGGGTCTCCAGCTCAAAGGCTTCGCCCGGCTCATTGAAGCCGATATGACCATTGGGGCCGATGCCCAGCAGCTGCAGGTCGATGCCGCCCAGCTTGTGGATGATACCGTTGTAACGGGCACACTCGGCGGCGGTGTCCAGATTGGTGCCGTCCGGCAGGTTGGTCTTGGCCGGGTCGATATTCACCTTGCTGAACAGGTTCTCATTCATGAAATACCAGTAGCTCTGGGGGTGCTCCTTGGGCAGGCCGCGGTACTCGTCCAGATTGACAGTAGTGACCTCGGAGAAATCCAAATCGCCTTTGTTGTACCAGTCCACCAGTTGGGCATAAGTGCCCACCGGGGTGCCGCCGGTGGCAAGACCCAGTACACAGTCCGGCTTCATGATGACCTGTGCGGAGATGATGTTGGCCGCTTTGCGGGACATATCCTGATAATCTTTTGCGCGGATGATCTTCATAATAACGCTCCTTTTATAGTACTGTTACGCCTGCGTTCCGGCAGGCCTGTAAAAATTCTACGGGCAGCTTTCCGTCCGAGATCACAATATCAATATCGGACAGCTCGCAGATGTGGAATGTGCTTTTCAGTCCGATCTTGGAGGAATCCAGCAGCACGGCTTTCTGCTCACAGCGGCGGAGCACGGTCTGCTTGAGCCGTGCTTCATCCTCCACGCCGCAGGTAAAACCGGTTTCCGGGCTGTAACTGGTCACGCCCAGCAGCAGCAGATCAAAGTTGATGCCCTCCATCGTCTGGATGCTCTGTGCACCGCAGACGCTCATGCTGAACCGGTTCAGGCTGCCGCCCGGCAGGGACACATGGGGCTTTTCCAGCTTTGCCAGCTCCATGGCGCAGCTCAGGCCGCTGGTGTAGATGAGCATGGGCTGATCCGGGATGCACCGGGCCACTGCTGTGGCGGTGCTGCCGGAATCCAGAAACAGGGTGGTGTTGGGGCGCAGCAGAGCAGCGGCTTTTTCGGCAATGATCTGCTTTGCTTCGGCATTGCGGGCGGAACGGCGGCTCAGCAGGTCGTCTGTACCTACCACCTGCTCCACCGACTTGACACCGCCATGCACCCGCACCACACGGCGGGCTTCATCCAGTGCTTTCAGGTCGGTGCGCAGGGTCATTTCCGAAACGGAAGGGAAAGCTTCCTTGAGCTGGGCAAAGCTAATGCTGCCTTTGCGGTTCACCAGCTCCACGATTTGATTGCGGCGTTGTTCCATGGGGGATTCCTCCTGTCTGCGTTTGTCCTGTCCCATGGCACGTTCCGCTTAGTCCTCCGGGTTGAAGTTTGCCAGCAGATATTCCTCTGCTTCCGGGCACCACAGGCCGTTGTGGGCATCCACGATGTCAGCCAGTGCGGTATAGCGGGGGTCGTTGTCCTGTTCGCCCTTGGCACGCAGATCGGTCAGGGCGATGAGGGGCATGGTCAGGTGGGTGTAGATCAGCTTTTTACCGCCGGGGATCTTGGGCAGGTTGAGGGTGGTCTCGGCAGCGGCGTTCAGACCGCCGATGTGGGTGACCATCACAGCCGGATCGATGCGCTTAGCGGCGGTCAGTTCCAGCGACTCGATCATGTCGGCGGTATTACCGCCGGTGGTGCCCATGACATGGGTAGAATTGTAGTGCACATCGTAGAAGTTCATCTTGGCGCTGAACTGCTTGTCGGTGGGGCCTGCAAAGAAGTTCAGGCAGCCGTCACGACCCAGCACAGCACTGGACAGCTCCACCACCGGCGCGATGGGGGCGTAGCAGAACACATCATCAAAGCCGGTACCGCCGGTCAGCTCCCGCAGCTCGGCAGCGGGGTCTGCCATGTTGGCGGTGTTGACGAAGTACAGGTCAATGCCGTCCTTCTCCTTGACCTCCTTCGGGGGGAAGAGGGACTCCGCACGGGCCAGACGATCCTCGTTGATATCGGTGACCACCACCATGCCGGGGCGCACATCACGGTGCAGTGCGTAGGTCAGAGCACCCAGACCCATGGGGCCTGCACCGGCCAGAATCGCCAGCTTGCCACCCTTCTTGATGCCCATATCGTGATGGTACACACCCATCTTGGTGTGGTAGGCGGCGTTGAAAGCACCGATGGAGCAGCTCATAGGCTCGGCCAGAGAAGCCTCGTAGTAAGCACGGCCCTTGTACTCCAGCAGGCAGCCCAGTTCCATGACCTCGGCAGGGATGATGCAGTAGGTGGCGTCGCCGCCGAAGAACTCGTAGGAGTAGCCGGGGCTCCACATGGTGCCCTTGTAGTTCAGGGCGGGCTGCAGGGTGAACTTCATGCCGGGCTTGAACTTGTCCTGATGCGCCTTGCCCACCTTGACGATATCACCGGCGAACTCGTGACCCATGATGGCGGGGTGCTCGGCTACATCCGGATGCACACGCTTGTGAGCAGTGCCTCCATCAGCCGGGGCGTTTCGATCAGCTGCCCGCTGACATTCTGCATGACCTCCACCGGGACGCCGTTCCCGTCGTCCGGAGCCAGCAGCACCAGTGCCCCCAGCACGATGCGCCCCGGCTCATAGACCGGCGGCTGTGCCTGCAGGTAGCCCAAGCGGCAGTCCTTTACCGCACTTGTCCTGCAATGGAGCAGCAGGGCATACAGGGGTTTGATGTAGGTATCGCCCAGCGTTTCACGGCGGCGAAGCTGCTGCTCCACCAGCCGGGCGTCCGCTTCCTGCGGGCAGAACAGCTGCGCCGCTGCATGGATGAGGGCAGCGCGGCTGCCGGGAACCTTGACGGGCTGGATGGTCAGATGTTCCAGCAGCCCGGTCATGGACCGGGTCAGGCGCGCATAATACTGCAGCTTAGAGCCTGCGTGCGGTGCATCCTGCACAGGCTGCACCGCCGGTTCCGGTTCTGCGCGGTTCTGGCTGTACTGCGTGATAGCGTCCTTCAGCACGGCACGATCCGGTTCCAGCAGGGAAGGGCTGATGCACACCGCCGGGTAATCCAGTTCCAGCGGCACGGTGGAGATAATGAAGTCGATTTTTCTCCGGCACAGGTCGGCGGCGTTCAGCTCCCGCACCGAGCAGCACCCCTCCACCTGCAAAGAGGGAAACTCGTTTCCCAGCCGGGAAGCCAGAAAGCGGCTGGAACCCATGCCCAGCGGACAGGCCACTACCACCCGCAGCCGCAGCCGGAACATGGCATTCTGTTCCAGCACTGCGCCAAAGTGCATGGCAAGGTAGGCCGCTTCGTCGTCCGAGATGGCGGGCAGAACGAATTGCTGCTGCACCGCATCACAGGCGGCGCGGGTGGCTTTCCACAGGCCGGGGTAGGCGGTGCGGATGGTGTCCAGCTGGGGGTTTTCGGTACGAATGTTCTGCTCCACCCGCAGCAGCATGGGGCGCAGGTGGCAGTACAGGTCATCCCGCAGGGAGGTGTAACCGGAAAGGTCTGTGTGCAGCGCCTTTTCCATTTCCCGGATAAGGGCGGCTTCCAGATTCCGCAGTTCCATCTCCTGCGCACTGCCCCAAGGATCCTCCGCCCCCAGATAAGCAGCGAGATACAGTTCCAGATACTGCGCTTCCTCAGGCGGCAGGGTCAGCCCGAAGGCGCGGTTCAGCGCCGCCACCAGCCGGGCAGCATGATTGCCCGCCGGGCGCAGCCCTCTGGGGGCGCTGCCCTTGTCGCCGCCCTGCCGCAGCTGCTGAATGGTCAGGGTGCAATGGATCGCCAGCGCCAGAAAACCTGCATCCGGCAGATGGAGCTGCTCTTCCTGTTCAAACTGCTGCAAAACCGCCCAGACCTTTTCGGCCGTTTTTGTATCCAGCAGGGTCGAGAAGATCTCGTTTTCCGGCATCCGTCCGCAGAGCACCTCTGCCAGTTCCTTTTCCGGCATACTGCTGCGCAGCAGGGCAGACACCACCCTCCGGTAGGAAGAAGCATCCCCCTGCAGCCAGACCCCCACGCCGGGGCGGCGGAACATTTCCACCCGGTAGGGGTGTAGCTTGGTCTCAAGTTCATCCAAGTCCGCAGACAGCGTGCTTTCCGAAACGCCAAGCGCCCGTGCCAGTACCGCTGTTTTGCAGGGCTCCTGCTCGCTGAGCAGCCTTGTCAAAAGCTGCTGCCGCCGCTCTGCGCGGGAAAGTTTTTTCCTGTCGCCGCTGTTCAGCTGGGTGCGCAGTGCGTCTCGCCGCTCCGGCGCTTCATCCAGCAGCAGACCCTTGCCGGGATTCCGCACAAAATGCGCCCCGGCAGCCTGCATCCACTGCTCCACAGCGGGCAGCTCCCGCAGCACGGTGCGGCGGCTGACCCCGATGCTTTCAGCCAGCGCCGCCGTGGTGGGCTGCATCTGCGGCTCGGACTACACCATGCTGATGGGCGCCATGGTCATGGGCCCTCTGGCCGGCTGGGTCATCAAGCAGTTCGACAAGAAGGTGGAAGGCCATATCCCCGCCGGTTTCGAGATGCTGATCAACAACTTCTCCATCGGCATTCTGGGTATGCTGCTGGCCATCCTCGGCTACTACGTCATCGGCCCGTTCATGACTGCCATCCTCACCGTGCTGACCGCCGGTGTGGACTTCCTTGTGGCGCACAGCCTGCTGCCGCTGGTGTCCATCTTTATTGAGCCTGCAAAGGTATTGTTCCTGAACAACGCCATCAACCACGGCATCTTCAGCCCCATCGGTGCAAGTCAGGCTGCTGAGACCGGTCGTTCCATCATGTATATGCTGGAAGCCAACCCCGGTCCCGGTCTTGGTGTCCTGCTGGCCTACTGCTTCTTCTGCAAGGACGACACCACCCGCCAGTCCGCTCCCGGTGCTGTGATCATCCACCTGCTGGGCGGCATCCACGAGATCTACTTCCCCTACATCCTGATGAACCCCGTGATCATCATCGCCCCCATCGTGGGCAACTTCTGTGCCATCCTGTTCTACTCTATGACCGGTGCAGGTCTGTCCGGTCCTGCTTCTCCCGGTTCCATCATCGCCTACATGGCAATGGCTCCCCGGGATTCCATTCTCACCGTTCTGCTGGGCGTTGTCATCGCCGGTGCAGTCTCCTTTATCCTGTCCTCGGTCATTCTGAAAGCGACCTCCGGTCACACCAAGAGCCTGACCGATGCCCAGAACGAAATGAAGGAGATGAAGGCACAGGCCAAGGGCGAGATCCCCGAGCCTACTGCCGTGAATGTCGGCCAGATCCGCAAGATCGTCTTTGCCTGCGATGCCGGTATGGGTTCCAGCGCCATGGGTGCTACCAAGTTCCACAACCGCATTAAGGCGGAGCGCCCCGACTTGACCGTGACCAACTCCAGCGTGGATACCATCCCCGCCGACGCGGACGTGGTGGTCTGCCAGCGCGTTCTGGCTGACCGTGCCGCCAAGTGCGCCCCGCAGGCACAGCTTGTTACATTGGATAACTTCCTTGCAGATCCGCATCTGGACGCATTGTACAATGCACTGACCTCCACTACCCCGGCACTGGATGCCAAGGCCGAAGCTGCCGCCAATGAGGAGATCGTATCCGACCTGCGCAATGCAGCCGTAGCCCCTCTGGCGGCTGCCGTGACCGAGGCTTCCAAAGCCAACGGTTCCGTGATGAAGATCCAGGCGGAGGACATCCAGCTGGGTCTGCCCTCCGTCACCAAGGAGGAGGCCATCCGTGCCGCCGGTGCGCTGCTGGCAAAGCGGGGCTATGTGGATGACAGTTACGCCGATGCCATGGTGGAGCGCGAAAAGCTGGTGAGCACCTACATGGGCATGGGCGTAGCCATTCCCCACGGCACAAGCCAGAAGAAGGGCACCGTTAAAAAGTCCGGCGTTGTTCTGCTGCAATATCCGCAGGGCGTGGACTTCGGCGATGAAAAAGCCTACCTCGTGTTCGGCATTGCCGGTGTCGGCAACGACCATCTTGACTTGCTGGGCAATGTCTGCGAGATCCTTGAAGATGAGGATGCGCTGGAACAGCTCAAGACCACTTCCGATATGAACTATGTGCTGGAGCACTTACAATAACGATTCCAAAAAGGAGAGATTTTTATGAAGAGCATCGATATCACCATTCAGGACAAAGAAGGTCTGCACGCCCGTCCCGCCGGTATCCTGAGCAAAGCTGCCAAAGGCTTTGAGAGCAAAGTCACTATGACTAAGAACGGCAAAGTCGCCGACATGAAGAAGATCTTTGCCGTAATGGGTCTGGCCGTGAAGTGCGGCGAGACCGTGACCATCGCCGCCGATGGCCCGGACGAGGATGCCGCCATCGAAGAATTGACCAAGCTGTGCAAGGACGCATGACTTCTCCTTCCGTCTATGACCATTCTGCATAAATACTGCTGACGCAAAACCGCTCCGGGCAGAACGCTCGGAGCGGTTTTACTGTCAGTATGCGTTTTTCATCACCGTGTTTTCCAGAAAGCTGAAAAACACATCGTATTCATTTGGGGTCAGCATTTTGGGAGAACGCATGATCACAAGATCATGCCCGTGGTTCCCCACATGATAGGGTGGATGAGTGTGAGAATAGGGGTTTTCCAAAACCCTCTTGACGAATTTCACATACAGTGGTATTTTTCTTGTAAATCCCACCGTCTTTGTGGATTGGTTTGAAACCACCCACAAAATGTGGTCGTGTTCATTTTGAACACAGCCACAGAAAGTGGTTGGTTATCACCGTGAGACCCACCACTTCCGTGAGGAAAAGTCCACGAAAGAACTTACCGCCCCGCAACACACCCGATTCATTTTGCCGCTTACTTCACCCGACAGAATCATCGCTGCGCTGCGTGGGCGGTATTTTTCTTTTATGGTCACTTGTCGGGGCGGAGGCCCCTCCATCTTGCTAACGCAAGACCGTTCGGTCGCTCAAAAGCCCCACTGGGGCTTTTGTTGCTGCGCAACCGCGGCATTTTGCTTTCCGAAGAAACAAAAAATCCGAGCCCTTCTCCTATCGAGAAAAGGTTCGGATTTTCATGGTTTGGTGCGATGGAAGGGACTCGAACCCCCGGCCTACTGATTCGTAGAAACCAAACGGCATCTTTCATCCATATCCACAATTCACGAAGAATCGTCATTTTCATCGATGCACCGTGATTTTAGAGTTGTGAATCTATTGTATTCCTTTGCATTGTTTGCACTCCTTTGCACCTGTTATCCATCCTTGCAATGTGCAGAAAATGTGCAAAAGTGTGCAGAGCCAAAATCAGCCCTGCAAGACGACCTCAAACTCAACGGCTTTCCTGCTGGATTTTTGGGGCATCGGCAGAGCAAAAATTCCCAATTTCATCCAGACAACAATCTTACATCATACACCGGTTTTATGGCAGGGTTTAGGACATCCGAACAGACACCGTTTGATATAGAAAGTGAGGTTCACCATGAATAAACTGCTTTCCTGCCGCTTCAATATGGACACCAACCGGGTGGAAGCCCGGTTCGAAGATGGCACCATCGTTGCCATCGACTGCATCGCCGTGGAGGACGAGTACGGCAACGCCCCAGCGCAGCGGGCTGAACTGGACTGGCTGCTGTACAACAAGCCCTTGGAGTATGTGCAGATGGTGCTGGAAGGGGAGATGGAGCGCTATCTCTCCCTCAGCTGCAACCACGGTAGGCTGGAAGATTAAGCCCCTATAAAGAACACGATGCCCACCGACCTATGGTTTTCGCCATAAGCTGGTGGGCGTCGTTCGTTATTCGGGATTCTTTGGCAGGCGGTCGTACAGCACCACCGTGTCAGCGATTTCAATCTGTACCCTCTCTTTCTTGAGCAGGGTAACCGTCCAACGGATATGCCGATGGTTGTTTCATTTTTCTGTAACGGCATCTTGTGTGCCAATAAAGGGTGAAACCCTCCCTTTGCAGGGCTTCGCTTAAATAGTTGAGCCTTATCTGAAATCTTTTGTCGAATTCAGTATTTTATCAGTTATAACTTTTGGTTTTGCAATTTCTCCATTGAGTTTCAATCGTAAGTGTGATATACTGTGGTCGGCCACGGAAGGAGAGTGAAGTTTTATGATCAAACGCGAACTGTATATGAGCCGCATCCGTCCGTTTATCGGGACGGAGCTAGTCAAGGTCATGACCGGTATCCGCCGCTGCGGAAAGTCGGTCATGTTGGAGCTGATCCAGCAGGAACTCACGGAGTCCGGCGTCAGCCCAACACAGTTTATCGCCATCAACTTTGAGGATATGAGCTACTCCCATCTGCAAACCGCGCAGGCGCTGCATGATGAGATCACCAAACGCGCCAAGGAGATCGACGGCAAGGTCTATCTGTTTTTTGATGAGATTCAGGAGGTCAAGGACTGGGAAAAGTGCATCAATTCTTTCCGCGTTTCGCTGGATTGCGACATCTATATCACCGGCTCCAATGCAAAGCTGCTGTCTGGTGAGCTTGCAACCTATTTGGGCGGACGGTATGTGGAGTTTGTGATCTATCCGTTCTCATTCGGAGAGTTCATGGAGCTGTACCGCTCGATCAGTCCTGATGCGTCCATTCAGCAGTGTTTCCAAAAGTACCTGCTTGCCGGAGGGATGCCCTATCTCGCAAACCTCCGCTATGCGGATGCGCCGTCCAAGCAATATCTTCACGATCTGTTCAACTCTGTCCAGCTCAAGGACATCGTGAAGCGAAATAAAATCCGTGACGTTGACCTGCTGGAACGGATCATTGCCTATGTGATCGCCAATGTGGGAACGACCTTCTCGGCGACCTCTCTTGCAAAGTTCCTGAAAAACGAGCAGCGCACCGTTGCCCCGGAAACAATTCTGAACTATATCAAATACTGCTGCGAGGCGTACCTGTTCTATCAGGTGAAGCGGGAGGACTTGCAGGGCAAACAGATCCTTGCCTCCAACGAGAAGTATTATATTGCCGATCACGGAATCCGCGAGGCGGTCTTCGGCGGCAATATGCGGGACATCAACCTCATTTTGGAAAACATCGTCTATCTGGAGCTGCTGCGCCGGGGCTATGAGGTGACTGTCGGCAGGACGGGCGATAAGGAAATTGATTTTGTATGTGACAAGCGCGGCGAAAAGCTGTATGTTCAGGTCACTTATCTTCTGGCATCGGAAGAAACAGTCAACCGCGAGTTCGGCGCGTATGATAGCATCCGCGACAACTTCCCGAAGTACGTTGTTTCCCTCGATGAGTTCGACATGAGCCGAAACGGGATCAAACACCGGAATATCCGCGATTTCCTCTTGGCGGAGGAATGGAACTGAACAGGAAGCCCGGCATCACGTCAAATGGCGCGATGCCGGGCTTCTTAAAACTCAAAATGGAAAATCTAAATGATAGGCATCTTTGACTTTTTGTAATTCCTCCATAATCTTATGGGGACAATTAAAAAGGAGCTCCTGTAGAGAAGGGAATAAAGTATACTCTCGCGGATTTCCATAGCTTGTCCAACTGCTTGCATATACAAGCTCATTTTGAACAAAAAATTCAAGGCAGCTTCCATAGTTATTTGAAAGTGTGGAATCAAGTGTGTTTTTGCTCTCCCACTGCCTTATATTTTCGATTTCTCCTTCTGCCATCCAACGGTCACCAAACGTGCGCATTCTCTCTTCCACGATATAAGCAACAAACAGCCGTATATTAATATCAAGCGTGTCATCTGACCAGATTTTTTTGAATATGTTGACGGCTAATTCAATATGCTGATCCACGCATTTTTTAAGTGGTGGAAGCACCCGTGCTACGTTTGCAGAGTATTTGCGGAAAGTGTCGATGCCAAACTCCAGAGTATCGTTATTCAAAGCCCCGTTATCAAAAGATGACAGCAGATCAAACGCGTTATCGACATTTACGCCACGGATTTCGCATTTGTTTAACCAACTTGAAATAGTAGATTTAGAGACTTTTCGAACATTTTCATGAAGTATGTAGTATAGCACGATTCGTTCATCGTCCGTGGTTATTTCTGCAATAGTATCTGCGATAGAAATATCAGAACCACCCGGGGGCAATTCTCTCACTTTCAAATATTCTGCATACCTTGTTCTAAGTTTATTATTCTCGTATGTGATAAGACTGGCTTTTGTGTGCGGAGCCGATACCGCTTCGCTTACAGTATCATAAATGTACGAAATATCTGTATCGGAATCCAACCGCCTTAACTTATATTCGTTATTTAGGAATCCGTACATGTTGCCCGAATTAATTTCCGGCAAGGCAACTGGAATTACAGGAACGTCCTCATACCAAAGCACTCCCGCTTCATTCAGGCAATAGGCACTCTGATAATAATCATGCGAAAGAATCGCAATGTTAACTGCGCTGCTTTTCAGCGCAGATCTGACTTCATCAGAAATGCGTTCATTTATGTCGTTGCCCGGCAGAGAAGAGCAGAAAACTGCTTCCTTAGAAATTCCGGTTCCTGCAAAAAAGTCAACAAGCATATCCGCAATACCTTTATCAGTTGATCGGTGGCTTATGAAAATTGTATTTTTCTCCTTTTTCCCTTGTGTTGCATTGGTGGGGTTATGCGTGTTATACTCAGCCAATCGTTCACTATATGTTCTTGCAGAATTATTTAGAATGACAAAGTATGGCTCATTATCAGCCCATTTAACATCAATATAGCCGAGTTCTTTTAGTTCTCTTATGATACCGTCAAGTTCTTGCTCTTGTTGCGTAGAAAGCCCGTTGTATTGTTTCCGCAATACCTGCGTAGGGTTTTCTGAACAGACCAGCTTTAACAGTAACCCTTCAGAATTAGATGGAAGTTTTCTAAAATCCATAGATTCTCCTTATAATTGCGGCTTGTCTAACACATACATCAGCTGGCTTGCCAGCATTATTTGCTCCATAGCCTCACGTTTTTCATATTGAAGATTAGCATGAGCCGCAGGATTGCGATAGGCTGCCATGATTCCTTCAAACAGAGATTGGATTCCACGTCGGTAGTCCCTGCCACTGGTAGTAGTTGTGTCACAGAATTTGAAAGCGCCGTTCTCGCTCATAAGTGCGCCAATCACATCGCCGATCTTTGAGGGAACTGCTGCGCCAGGTTTTAACTCTGAAAACTTTTCGCGCAGACGTGATTCCACTTCTTTAATTGCCTTTTCTGCCGCAGCTGAACAATGACCATCTACAAATAACTCACGGGAAACATTCACAATCCGCGGGTGTATCTCTGACCAGAACTGGACAACAACGGGTTCTGCTTTGATATGGCGAACAATTACCACCAACTCGCCAAATGCCGCAGGATTCAGGAAAATAGCACCCACTTCGTTTTGCTGAAAAAGTATATTTGCAACACAGGGGAGCGTAGTCGCATAAAAAGGATAGTCTGCTTGGATTCCTCTCGTAATTGCATTGATCCATTGGTAAACGCGCTGAATTTCCTGAGGCGTGTGGAGAAACTGCATATGCAAGTTTGCATTTGTAAAGTCTATCCACTTTCGCAGCTCATACAGTTCGTTCTCATACGGCAGTTTCAAAGCACGCACCTCCCTTACAGCGCCTTTACCGTGTCGATAAACTGGCTCATGCTCATTGCACCCGGCAAGAGGTTTTCCTCATTCTCAAATACCATGTAATAGCGGAAATCCTTGCCTGCTGCTGTACGCCACGCCTGACCGAGTGCGATTTTCTCCCGGCTGTCATCGTTTTTCAGGTGGTCGCCCTTGGTTTCCGCGCAGATGAGCTTGCCGCTTTGGGTCATAATCAGAATATCCGGGTAATGCTTGATAAAGCCGTTGATTGAAAAGCCCTGTCTGGCAATATTCCGATGCCACCAACGGACATTTGGCAGGGCGGTCAGCTCTACGACCAGCTTTTGTTCCAGTTTGTTCATGTCGCCGTCCTCCGCCGTGTACAGCGAACGGGCGTATATGTCAGTATGGGTGGTGGGATGGATTGCGAGGGGCAGGCGGAACGAGGGCTTGCAGACAATGCGCTCCGTTTCCAGCCACTTTTCAAAAATTTCCCGATAGTGGGCTTCCAGCAGCGTTTCAATCTTGTCACGGATCTTCGCCGCATAGCCCAACGGCGCTTTCTCCATGGCGGCGAGCTGCGCCTTGTCCATATCGTCCACAATGCGGTCTATGTAGGCTTTCAGCTCGGCAGCGTCCACCATGTTCAGTTTGTTAAGCTGCTTGAACATCATGTCCTTGCATTGGCGCACCCGGCTTTCCTGCGGCAGATTGTTGAACCACTCCTTGAAATACCGCTGCTCGGCGCTCTCCATCTTGAACACCTTCGGCAAACCGCCGTCCTGCTCCCGCACGTCGATTTCGCGGATTTCATCGTCTGCGGCGGCAAAATCAATGTCGTATGCTTTGCCCTTGAGGGTAAAGCCCTCTGCCAGCATTTCCTTGTCCAGCAGTTCAAAAGAGCCGTCCGTAAACAGAGATTGCTCGATTTTCAGGAAAAACTGCGGGATTTGCAGCGTTTCAATATCCTCCCGGAACTGCGGGTTTACCCCAAATGATTTCACTTTATCCCGCACCTCCCACGGAAGATTGTCCATCACCGGGTCATTGCCGGTCTGCTGAATTGCATCTGTATATGCCTTTTCGACCTCTGCGGCAGCGTCCAGCATGGTGTCGGCCTTCGGGGCAGTTTCAGGCGTTTGCGCCTGTTCTCTGCGCCGCTCCAACTCTGCCCCGATCAATTTCCCATCCAGCCCCGAAAAATCGTCCTCTGCGGTTTCCAGTTCGGAAACTCCTTGCGGGTCAGGCAGCGTAATTTGTTCTGCTGGCTGTTCGGGAATCTGCGGTTTTGCGGACTCCCCGATCCGATAGTCCTTATCGCTGAAACCTGCGCTGTTCAAGCCCTTGACGATATGCGCCACGGTGTTGTTGAAGTCGTTGGAGGAAGTCAGCACATAGGACATATTGAGTGCGCTTTGCGTATGCTGGCTCGTATGGGGCAGACGGAGAATCCGTCCCAAAATCTGCTCCACGTCAACTTGACTTGTCTTATTGGCAAGGGACGCAAGAATATAGGCAAAGGGGCAGTCCCAGCCCTCTTTCAGCGCATTGACCGTGATAATATATCGGATCGGGCAGTTTGGGGACATCAACTCCACATTTTTCAGCTCGTTCACATCGGCGGTACGAATGGCAATTTGATCGGCAGGAATCCCGGCGTCCACCAGCTTGTCCCGCAGTTTTTCAAAGGTGGTCGCGTCCTCCTTGCCCTTCGGCTGTGCCTGAAACAGCGCGATAGGACGGATATATTTACCCGTCTTGGCGTACTCCGCGTTTGCGATTTCTTCCAGCTTGTTCCGCAGGTCGATTGCATCAGTCAGTACCTCGGCTTGGCTGTCCCGGTTATAGACGATCACCGGCAGCTTGACCATGTGTTCGTTTTTCAGCTGCACCGCGTCCACATAGGAGATGATATTGCTCTCCTTTTTCGGTGTGGCGGTCAAATCCAGCACAAAGCAGGGATTGAAGTTTTCCAGCATTTCAAGGCTCAATTCCGACCGGGCATGGTGGCTCTCGTCCACGATGACAAGCGGGTTAAGCTGGTTGATGATCTGGAACAGAGCGGTTTCGTCCGCTTTTTCAATGGGGCTGTCGGGCTTGCCCAGCACCTTTGCAAACGCGGCAAGATTGCTGTTTTCCTGATAGGCTTTCAAGCCCTCCTTACCGCGACCGCGGAAGGAATCATAGGACAGCACCATAACCGACAACTGCTCCGTTACGGCCGTGGGGTTGAAGTTCTGACCGTTCAAAAGCTCCTGCTTGGTGTAGACCTCCACACGCCCGCCGAAATCCACGTCGATTTTTTGGCGGTAGGGATGGGAGGTGTCTTTCAGGGCTTTCGCCGTCTGTGTCAGAATCGCGTCCGATGGAACAAGCCACACGACCGCCTTTGTCTTGGTAGCGGGGAGCGCGTCAAAGATAGGGCGAACGGCGTTGCAGGCAATGAAGGTTTTGCCGCCGCCTGTCGGTACCTTGAAGCAGAGATTTGGAACACCGGGTATCACGTTTTGGTATCGCCCTAAAGCCGGTGCGCTCTTTTCCCGCCAGAACTGCTCAAACGCTGTCATATAGTTCTGCGTTTCGTTCAACAGTTCCAGATAGCGGGTCAGGTCCGCTATCACTTTTTTCTGATAAGATTTCAGTTCCATACAGCGAACACCCCTTACAGTCTGCTAATATCTCTCGGTATTTTCTTGAATGTAACGCCCATTTTTGCCAGCTTGTCCTCACTGATGGAGCAGCGGTCGGCGTAGATCACCGTTCCGTCGGCTTTTTCCGTAATGGTGGAGAGGAACGCATAGTCCAGCACCGTCACGCGCTGCGGCTCGTAGTAGAAGTAACAGCCTGTGCTGTTGTGCTTGCCGAGGTAATAGGGATTTCCGCCGCTGGGCGGGGCGTAGGGCTGCTTTGTTTCCATGAACCAGATGTATTCGCGGATTTTCTCCGGGGCAACCGCTTCGTTCAGGCAATCGCCCATAAGCAGCGGTTCGCCAAGATCATAGAAGCTGAAATTGCCGCCTGTGCCCTCCACGGCGTTTTTACCCTCACCGTAGCCCTTGATAACGCGCTTCACGCGCTCGGCGGTGATGCTGTCGGCGTAGTCCATCATCTCGACAAGAATAAACTTGCGGTGTCCGCCGTCCGCTTTGTTCATGTTCAGCACCGCATGGGCGGTGGTGCCGGAACCGGCGAAGGAATCAAGGATAATATCGGCATCTTTTGTGATTGCTTGAACCACGCTTTCAATCAGTGCAACCGATTTCGGATAGTCGAACGTTTTGGGCGATTCAGGAAAAATGTTTTTAAGCGTTTGCGTTCCGTTAACAGTGAAAAATGCTTTTTCAGCCCATATCGTAGGAACCTGTCCGCCTACGGTCTGATTTTCTCCAAATAACAACGTCGGAACACCATCTTCATGCCCTAAAACTTCCAACTCGCCGTCTTTGATTTTCTTGATAACTCCGCTTGGCAAATACTGGACACTGTATTGGTTCTGATTGCTCCCGCTTTTGTTTTTTGAGATTTTTATATAGCCTTTTTCCCAATCCGCTTGTAATCGTCCTGAAATCTGCCGCCAGACACACTGCTTGCCTTTTGCTGTTACGGGCCAAACGGCAACTTTCCCTTGTGGAGCGATAGAGTAGTCATATGGAAAATCAGCTTTCTCTCCGGTGTATGAGCCGTCATCAATTTGCTCTTGTAATGATTTTCCTACACCAGCAAATACACCATTTTCGTCTATAAAAATTGGATATGTCTGATTTGGACGTTGTGTCTTGTCGAACGTACTCAGTGTAAGCCCCTCGAATGGCGTTCTGTTATTCCCGCCACAAAAATCAAGTGCGTTTGCGTGAAAGTCCGCAGGCACAACAAAAACCAGATACTCTTGCACATAGTTAAAACCGCCTGATGGTTTCCCACCAGAAGTTTGTACTGTGACAGTCACAATCTGCTTTGTCCCAAAAATCTCTCGCAAGAGATTTACAAGATTATGTAGTTCATGGTAGCTGATGCTTATAATTAAGCATCCATCATCCGCCAGCAGCTTTTGCAGCAGCTTCAAGCGCGGATACATCATGCACAGCCACTTGTCGTGGCGGGTCAAGTCCTCGCCCTCTTTGCCGACGACCTCGCCCAGCCATTTCTTGATCTTGGGGTCGTTGACGTTATCGTTATAGACCCAGCCCTCGTTGCCGGTGTTGTAGGGCGGGTCGATGTAAATGCACTTGACGCGCCCCTCATACCGGGGCAGCAGCGCTTTCAGGGCTTCCAGATTATCGCCCCGGATGATCATGTTTTCGCTGCCGTTATCTTCGCTGTGCTGTCCGTTTTCATCAAAGCTGTACTTGCGCTCCAACACCCGAAACGGCACTTTCTGATGGTGATTGATCACCTTGCTTTTTCCAATCCATTCAAGTGTTGGCATGGCTGATTTCCTCCTGAAAATAAAGCATATTTCGTAATTCACAATGCAGAATTTTCGACAGATTACAATTATGCATTACGCATTATGAATTATGAATTTTCTTCTTGATATACTTGCCGTTCTTGATTCTTGCGTCCGCCGGTTTCTCTGCGTCCTCTGGAATCCCCCAGACCGAGCCAATGCGGATCGCACCGGGGACACGCCCCTCGCCGCACAAAATCTGAATACGGCGGGTGGAGATACCCCAGCGTTCAGCGGTTTGCGCGATTGATAAATACTTCATGGGCAGCACTCCTGTTGCAGTTCCGTTCTGCGTCTGCTTATAAAATCACAGTATAATTATAATCGTCAAAGCGAATAAAAGCAAGGACTTTCCGGAAAATCTCAGGAAGTATCTTCAACTCAAAAATCAAGGGTTTGGGGCTTCCCCAAAAATCAAAATGGGCGTATCGGCTGCAAAGCTGAACCGCTCATTTTTCCGGTGTGTACGGACACCGGATGTGCTTGCTACTCTCTCAAATCTCATATCCGCAGATACAACGCGCTCCCGCTTTCGCAAAAGCAGGGGCGCATATTTTTTGAAAATTTCTCATTTTGATCCCTGCGTTTTGACTTAAAAATGTCCGTTGTAAAGTGAAAGGAGTTCTTTGATATGCCAGACCGCACGCGACCCATCCGCAAGGAAATCTGCCTGAACGAGCAGGGGTTGAATCTCATCCAGCACAAGATGCGGCAGTTGGGAACGCACAACTTCGGTGCGTATGCCCATAAGATGCTGATCGACGGCTACGGTACCTTACACTTCACTTTTCATAAGTCCTACTATCACCGCTTTATCACAATAAATTTTACAAAACCATCTTGACGCACCTTGCAAACCGTGATACCCTTTATCGCAAATCCCGCCGAGCTTGTCGGGGCAATGCCCCTCCATCTTGCTGCGCAAGACCGCTCTGCCGCTTAAAAGCCCCACTGGGGCTTTCATTGCTACGCAAACGCGGTCTCGTCGAAAAGTACAGAGTGGCGAGGATTTGTTCCCTATGAAGATTTTTACCGCCCCGCAACACACCCGATTCATTTTGCCGCTTACTTCACCCGACAAAATCATCGCTGCGCTGCGTGGGCGGTATTTTTCTTTTTCACGAATAAAATCTTATGTAGTTGTTCAATCTTCCAAAATTTGTTTTTAGTTGTTGATTACACAACCGAAAAGTGTTATTCTTATGCTTGAAAGAAGCAGGTTGTAGTGTCTGCACTGCGTCCGGCTTTCTTCATACTGTACCTTGAATCTTACATAAGCCGTCTGAACGAGATACTGCGCCATGACCTCACGCTTTCTGTGGGCGAGCCGGACAACGCCGCTGCAAAACAGGGGCAGGAACTGCGTTCGGTGTGAACGGTGACCATGAGCAGGGGCTTTGCCTTTTCACACGTTTTGCTCTGCAAAATTTTCAACGTGCATTGCGGTTCGACTTCTGAAATTTTCAGTGTTGCACGGAAAGGGCGAAAGCAAGTATCGACCTGTGGCCACAAATTTTCAATGCTTGAAAATGTTCTGTCACATGGTCTGCCACTTGTTGGGGAGTGCCTTCCCCAAACCCTGCTCCAGCGTTGCGCTGGTTTCAGCGCAAAAGCGGCGTGTCGCATTACATAGCCCTCTCCATCCCGGAGCGGGCATTTATCATTTTCACAGGAGGTCGAATATGGCTGAAATGAAAAGTCCGAACGTACACGCAAAGAAGAACCGCAATGACACGCCGCGAAAACGAAAGACACACATCATCAAAGTCCGAGTGACCGCAGAAGAAAAACTGCGGATCGCATACGCCTGCAAAGAACTCCACCTCACCCAATCCGAACTCGTCCGCCGCGTCCTGTACGGCGTGAACGTCAAGCACACCGTTGTGGTGGCGCAGGGCGGCGAGGATACACTGGCGGCGCTTGCCGCCTTGTCTGCTCAGTGCAGCAAGGTGGGAAGCAACCTCAACCAGCTTGCACGGCACTTCAACTCCGGCGGCAAAGACACCGAGCAGCTCCGGGCGCAAATTCTGGAGGAACTGTCCGCACTCACGAACTTTCGGCTGAAAGCCGAAGAAACGGTTGGTGAACTGTATGGCAACCATCAAGCATTTGACCTCGAAAAACTCTAACTATGCCGCCGCCGAAAGCTATCTCACCTTTCAGCACAACGAGTACACCGGTCTGCCCATTCTGGACGAGAAGGGCCGACCCATGCTGCGAGAATCGTACCTACTCGACACCCTTGAGTGCGGCGAATCCTCGTTCGCTATGGCCTGCCTGATTGCCAATCGCAAGTACGGCAAGAACGGCAGGCGGGAGGACGTGAAGACCCACCATTATATCATCAGCTTCGACCCGAAGGACGCAGTAGAGAATGGTCTGACCATGGAACGGGCGCAAGCCCTTGGCTTGCAGTTCTGCAAGGACAACTTCCCCGGTCATCCCGCCATCGTCTGCACCCACCCGGACGGTCACAACAGTGCCGGGAACATCCACGTCCACATCGTCATCGGCAGCTTGCGTGTCCGCACCGTGGAACGGCAGCCCTTCATGGACAAGCCGTGCGACTGGGAAGCGGGCAAGAAGCACCGCTGCACCTCTGCCATGCTCCGGCACCTTCGTGTCGCTGTCATGGAGATGTGCGAGCAAGCCGACCTGAACCAGATCAATCTGCTGGAAGCCCAAGGCGACCATGTTTCGGAGCGCGAGTATTGGGCGCAGCGGCGCGGACAACGCCGCCTCGACCATGCCAACGCCAAACTTGCCGCCGAAGGGCAGCAGCCCACCCAGACCGTCTACCAGACCGAGCTGGACAAGCTGCGAAAGCAGATCTACGCTGTGCTGAACAAGACCACCACCTTCGAGGAATTTTCTGCATTGCTCATGCAGGAACACTGCATCGCCGTGAAAGAGAGCCGAGGTCGGTTGAGCTACTGCCCGCCCGGCCGGACAAAGTTCATCACCGCCAAGAAACTGAGCAAGAAGCTGGAAAAGGAGCAGGTGCTGACCGCCCTCTCCCAGAACATCCAGCTTGCCGTCACCATCCAGCCCAGCAGCGAGAAGAAACCGGATAAGATCAGGAAACTGGTTGACATTCAGGCGAACGTTGCTGCAGGCAAGGGCATCGGCTATGAGCGTTGGGCGAAAAAGTTCAACCTCAAACGCTGGTCGCAGACCTTGTGTCTCCTGCAGGAGAAAAAGCTGCTCAGCGAAGATGCCCTGAACCAGCGCATTGCCGAACTGCAAACCCAGCACGACGATGCACTGGCGGTGGTCAAAGACATGGATGCCCGCATGGCCTCCCTCAAGGAGCTGCGCGGGCATCTTGTGGTCTATCGGCAGTACAAGCCTCTTACACAGAAGCTCCAGACTGTGCGGAACCCCGCAGCGTTCCGGGAGCAGCACCGTGCAGAGTTTGCCGTGTACGAGGCCGCTTGTGCCTATTTCAAGGCCAATGGGCTCAGGACGCTGCCGGACCTCAAAAAGCTGGATGCCGAATATCAGACCCTTTCCTCGGAGAAAAACGGGTTCTACACCCGCTACAAGAAAGCGCAGATCGAACTGCGTGAACTCCGCACCGCACAACAGAACGTGGAAGCCTTCTTCCGCAAGGAGGAGCGCAGCCACGCCGTACCGCAGCAGGAGGTCAAATGAACAACACTCTGACGGATCGATGTGTGAATAACCCCAACCTCACCCACGCCCCTCACCGGGCTTTGTCCTTTCGCCTGTACCCCACCCATTGGGACGGAGGGTAGCACCTCTGTCTTTTCGGACGTAAAGAACGCCATCTCGACCCGGCAGGCGGCGGAGCTGTACGGCTTCGCCGTAAATCGGAACGGCATGATGTGCTGTCCCTTCCACGGGGATAAACACCCCAGCATGAAGGTGGACAGCCGTTTCCACTGTTTCGCCTGTCAGGCAGATGGCGATGTGATCGATTTTGTCGGCAGACTTTTTCAACTTTCTCCCTACAAGGCCGTGGAAAAGTTGAAGGAGGACTTCGGCATGGCACTTGCCGACGGCAAGGTGCGGCTTGCTCCCCGCAGACCGCCCACCGTCCGGCAGCAGCTGCTGGACTATTACCGCTGTCTGCAGCGTTGGCGGGTCCGATATGCACCGCAGTCACCCACAGAAGAACTTCACCCCTGCTTTCTTGAAGCGATAAAGAACCTTGACATCGTTGAATATTATCTGGACTGTTCGGTGCTCCCGGACCCGCAGACCGAAAACGAGCTACGGAAGTATTGGGAGGGATTGCATGAGCGACTGGAAAAAGAGGAACGAAGATTGGCGTGATGAGGACGAACTGGAAGAAGAGGAAGAATGCGAATGCCCTTGGGTAGACAGCAAGGGCAAAGTGCGTGAAACCGCTTACTGCCAATACCTTTTAGAGAAGCACCCCATGATGTGCCTGAAACAGAAGCTGTTCGACCAGAACGGCGAGGTAGACGAGGACGCACTGCTCTACGAAGTCCACAGCGACCTCCGTGACTTTGTGCTCGACAACCTTGCCAAGAAGGAAAAGCAGGTTCTGGACGCACTCCGTATCGAAACCTATACCCCCGAATGGAAACCCCAGCTTGACCGCATCCATCTCCAGAACGGGACCTACTTTCTGGACGAGCGGGGCTTTGTGCCGGAAAAGGAACTCTGCCTGAACCGGCTCCCCGTGGAATACCAGCCCGATGCCCCCGCACCGACCAAGTGGCTGGAATTTCTGGACGGTCTGCTGATCCCGGAGGACATTCTGACCTTGCAGGAATATCTCGGCTATCTCCTGATCCCGTCTACCAAGGCGCAGAAGATGCTGGTCATGACCGGCAAGGGCGGCGAGGGAAAATCCCGCATCGGCTTGCTGCTGAAGAAGCTGTTCGGGGAAGCCTCTCACTCCGAATCCATCCTCCGCATCGAAACGAACCGCTTTGCCAGTGCAAATCTGGAGTATAAGCTGGTTATGGTCGATGACGATTTGAACATGGTGGCTTTGCCCGAAACACGGAACATCAAGTCCATCGTCACCGCCGAAGACCGTTTGTGCATCGAGCGGAAAAACAAGCAGGCTGTCCAAGGCCTGCTGTACGTTCGTTTCATCTGCTTCGGCAATGGCAACCTTGTGGCCGCTCACGATGACAGCGACGGCTTCTGGCGCAGACAGATCCTCATCACGGTGAAAGACCGTGACCCTGCCCGGGTGGATAACCCGTTCCTCATCGAAGAGTTGTCCGAGGAGCGACCCGGCATCCTGCTGTGGATGCTGGAAGGTTTGCACCGTCTGCTGGCGAACCGCTATCAGTTCACCATCAGCGAGCGCTCCATCCAGAACCTCGAAGCAGCCA
>OIZS01000166.1_pt1 | contig 33885 bp, 27 predicted proteins | sample 1588641 | NCBI WGS metagenome assembly OIZS01 (sample SAMN03283240) | human gut metagenome | biome: human-associated habitat; material: feces | host: Homo sapiens | place: Peru | collected 2012
ATTTTCAAATTCGAACGCTTCGGATCCTTTCAGATGAATGGGAGTCTATGTACCATAAATTCCTGGAATAAAAAATTTAGGAGGTTATTCCAGGGGGTAAATAAAAAATTTGAACCGCGAAATGTCGGTTTAAGGCTAGCCATATTGTTTTAGGCTTACCTACAGTTTAAATACATGAAATTTTAGTTCAAAGTTAGCGTTAAAAAGGTCTATAAATGAAAAAGCTCAAATAAAATACGCCCAAATGATGGAAAATATTTATTTTTCACTAACTAATCCTTATGATAATAAAGGTTAGGCTCATTATTTTACGTAAGGATATAATTTTACAATGTCAGAAACAGTTACTAAGAAAGTATTAGTAAACAAGCTTGTTAGCGCTCACAATTTTGCGGAAGAAGAAGCCAAGGTTTTAGTTAACGAGTTTTTTAAGTCAATTGTGGACGTTGTTAGCACAGGTGAAGAGCTGTGTTTAACTGGGTTTGGTAGTTTTTCTGTACGTGAAAAAAATGCCCGCCCAGGACGTAATCCCAGAACCGGTGAAGAATACGTCGTCAATGAACGCAAAGTGGTGAACTTTAAGTCGAGTGCTATTTTGCGTGACAAAATCAATACTAAGAATATTTAGTGATGGCTTAGTACGAGCTAATTGAGATAAAGCCATGAATCCTAATAATCAAAAAAAGACTGAATATAACACTAATAAACTCATGAAAAAGCTCCGGCATGCGACCGGTAATGCGATTGCCGATTTCGGGATGATTGAAGAAGGCGATAAAATCATGGTTTGTATGTCAGGTGGTAAAGATAGCTATGTGCTGTTAGAAGTATTGCAAAGCTTACAGCATAGCGCGCCGGTACATTTTGAATTAATTCCGGTGCATTTAGAAGCAGGGCTACCCAATTATCCTCATGGTCTAGTAGAAGATTATCTAAAAACCACAGGGCTTAACTACCATGTGATTCACGAAGATGTTTATAAGATCATTAGAGATAAAATTCCGGATGGACGCCAAATTTGTTCACTTTGCGCGCGTTTGCGCCGTGGAATTTTATACCGCGTGGCTAGTGAAATAGGGGCAACTAAAGTTGCTTTAGGGCATCATGCGGACGATATTTTAGAAACTTTCTTTTTAAATTTATTCTACGCTGGACGCATTAAGGCAATGCCTGCTAAGCTTAAAACTGATGATGGTAAGCATGTGCTTATTAGACCACTAGCTTATTGTAGAGAAAAAGATATTGCCAAATTTGCGCAAGCTAAAGGTTATCCCCTCCTACCAAAGGATATGTGTAGCTTAGGGGAAAACAAAATGCGTCCTGAAGTTAAGGATATGATTAAAGCTTGGGATAAGAAGTATCCTGGGCGTAGTGAAATCATGTTTAAGGCGATGAAGGATATCACCTTAAGTCACATGCTTGATACGAATCTCTATGATTTTAGTTTTGCGGACCCTGATGCGCCTCATGAAGGAAATTACCGTGTAGTTGGGACTAGCTTACGTGATGAACTAAGAGCGCGTAGATTTAAAAGCGGAACTCCACAGGAAGCTTCTGCGGGAGCTAAAGAAGCGAGCAACGAAACGTCGGCTAAAAAAGTAGACGAAGAAGCGTCTAAAGAAGAAAATACCAAAGAAGAAACTACCAAAGAAAAAATTTCAAAATTAGATTAAACAACTGTTTAATTCTAAAAATTAAGAAAGCGTCTTAAATAAAGCAGTTAAATAAAAAATCCCCTTTTGACTAAGGTTCCCAAGAGACAAACTTTTGGTATCTCTAGCATAAAAGGGGATTTTTTTGTTAATAACCTATGGCTTGGTCTAAGCCCGTTCTTGTTTACTAAAATTAGTCACGACGGAGCACTAAAAGGTCACAATTAACGTCATCGATAATTTGTTCACAAGTATTGCCAATAATAGCCGCACTCCAACCTTTACGGCAAACATTGCCGATAAGTACCGCGCAAGCGCCAAGCTTTGTGGCGGTGGCTGGAATTACATCGTCAGGAACCCCTTCTTCGATATGGCAATTTTCAGTCGGGATGCGATATTTATTCGCGGCAAGTAAGATTTTTTCCTTCGCATTTTTTAGCACCGCGTCGGAATAAACTTCGGTGGAGAATCCTGGGACTTCCATTACCGCTACCGGAACTAGAGGAGGTACAGCGCTCGTTAGATGAATGCTCCCCTTAATGAGTAAAGCTAAAGCCTGAGCTGTACGAATAAGTGAAGTGTTTAGTAGTTTTTGTTCTAACGTGTTTTCATCAGGGTTTAAAGCAACCAAGATAGCGCCCCCTTCTGGCCATGGATGATCTTTTGCGATGAGAACTGGAATTTTGGCGTTACGTAGGAGTAACCAATCTAATGGGGTAAAGAGCACGTTATCGAGAAAACTATGAGTGTCAGAGCCTTTGATAATGAGGTCATAGGCCCCGTTTTCGGCTTCTTTTAGGATAGCTTCAGCAATGTTACGTTGCCAAACTACCTTAGGAGTAAGGTGGCAATGTTCATGCGCGTATTTAGGCAATTCTTCTTTCAGCCAATCTTCGTTAGTTTTAACGATAGCGTTTTTCATGTCATTTTGTTCATTACGACTTAAGATAGAAGTAATGTCATATGAAAAATCATAGATGGCCAAGAAGGCGGTGATTTCGGTGCTAGTAGTGTACCGAGCAATTTCGCAGGCTCGTTCTAAGGCTAATTGAGAATCCTGCTGGGGTTCGATAATAACTAGAATTTTGCTGTATTTACGCATATGTGAACCTCCATAACTGCTTAAAGCAGCAGATAAAATTTAAGGTCTAGCCCAACTTTGGGACTAGCTTTGGATTCATTGTACGCAAATTTACGAGTAGAAAATCTGCGTTTGTTCACTTATGTTTAAGGAAAATTTGTAAAAAGCGGTCAGAGCTCAAAACTTTTGTTTTTAAGCTTAGATTGAGTTGTGGATTAATTTTGGATCAGTGTTTTAGCTTCGTTTGGCTCCAGAGGTAGTGGCCAGAATTTTGGTGAGCGCTTCGTGGTTAATGATCTGCACATACCTGCCAGCTACTTGAATGTAACCTTTTGCCTTTAAAAGCATAAACACTCGACTGACCGTTTCGACGGTGAGGGCTAAATAATTACCGATTTCGTAACGGGTCATTGGTAATTTAATTTCGTTGCCGTTACGGTGTAAAGCTTGTAAACGTTCTGATTGCTTTAAGATAAAATCTACCACTCTTTGTTCAGCTGTAAGTTTTGCGATTACCATAATGTGTTCTTCGCGAGCATAGAGTTCCCGACTTAAAAGTGCAATTATAGTAGGGTTAAGTTTTGATTCTTTAGGTTGTGGGGCTTTTATGAGCTTAGCGAGATTTAAACAGCAAATTGTGGTCGGTTCAAGGGTTTGGGCAAAAGCCATGTGAGTACCGCTCGCAAGTCCATCAAAACCGATAATTTCTCCAGCTGCATGAAAACTTGTGATTTGTTCATCCCCTTGTTTACTAATGGAGTAAAGTTTTACACTGCCTGTTTGAATAACGTAGAGATGTCGAAACTCCGCTCCCGCCTGAAAAACTTCCTGCCCTTTGTCGAGGTTTAAAATCGCTTCAGAACTTATAGGGGTAGAAACTTGACTTGTGACTAGCGGACAATTTGAGGCGATAGGACAGTGAGGGCAGTTGTCAGAAAAAGGCTTTGGGTTTTTAGGGGCGGAGTTTGGCATTGAGTATCTCTAGATAGATAAAAATTGCAAGCAAGTTCTTTAATAAAAGGCCTAAAGGTGAATTTTAGGACTTCTTGGGGCTTTTCGTTACAGTTCATTATAAAGCCTGACTGCTCCCACGGGCAAGCCCGTGGGGTTTTGATTGAAGTGTAGCTTGTAATCGTACACCATTTTCAGGCTTTGGAGTTACAAGTGTAAATCTGTTTGAATCAGGACTTTCATTACCAAAGAGTCCTACGACCACATTAGCGGTAAATATCTGTCTTACGACCAGGAAGTACAGTCAATCTTCCTAGCGTCTATATTGTATATTATTCCATGCTAATATCAGGTAGTAGAAGTATAGTTTTACGTCGCAATTTATAACTTACAAATCCTTTAATATTAAAAAAAGGTTAGGAAGTGCGCGTCTCCTAAGCCCTGAAAAAAAAAGAAAATAAGATCGCTTTAATTTAAAGCTAGGACGTGATTTCTACGTGCGATTGGAAATAGCCTTAAGGCTTAGACCTAAATAAGGTATAATAGCGAAACTTTAGGGGCTAAAGCCCCCTCGGACTTTTTAATTGTAGGTGAGAGCGATGAGTTCTAAGAACAATAAAGCAAAAAATCTTAAATCTACGCCTGTAACGGCTGGGGATTTGCAGGAGCAACTTAAGGATGTGGATTCTTTTAAGCTTCTCAAAAAACTAGGACGTTACGTTTGGCGCTATAAGATGGGGTTAGTCTTAGCCGTCATGGGGATGATTGGGTATGCCGTTGTCGATACTGGATTTGTGTACCAAATTAAACCTCTTATTGATGATGGTTTAACTAACCATGATGCAGACGTGTTGTTCTGGATTCCATTTATGGTTATGGGCATCGTGTGCTTGCGTGGGGTGTGTCACTTTTTAAGTGAATATTTTATGAGCTGGGTTGGGGCCCATGTAGTTTTAGATTTGCAGCGTGACGTTTTTGCGCGCTTGTTGCAATTACCACGCTCATATTTTGATAAACGCTCTAGTGGCGAACTTATTGCTAAAATCACCTACGATGCTTCTCAAGTAAACTCCGCTGCTAGTTCTTCTTTGGTAGCGCTTGTGCGTGAAGGGGCGACTGTAATTGGGTTATTAGGTTTGATGTTTTTCCAAAGCTGGAAGTTGTCGCTTATTTTCTTGGTAGTGGGCCCAATTGTTGGGATCTTGATTGGCTTTATTTCGCGTAAATTCCGTAAAGTAAGCCGTAATATCCAAGGGGCTATGGGGACTATCACTTCGGCTATTGAGCAGATGCTTCGTGGACGCACTGAAATTATTATGTTCCGTGGGCAAAAAGAAGAACAAGAACGCTTTGAAAAGGTGAGTGAAGAAGTAAGACGCCAAAACATGCGTTTAGTACGCGTGAGCGCAATTGGGGCTCCGGTCGTACAGATTTGTGCGTCAAGTGGGTTAGCATTATTATTAGCGTTAGCGACTCAGCCTCAAATCTTAGAAGAAATTTCAACTGGTACATTTACCATGATGGTTACTAGTTTAATGATGTTATTAAAACCTCTTAAAAGCTTAATGCAGGTGAATAACAATTTTCAACGTGGGGTGGCAGCTTGTCAGAGTCTTTTTGGGGTGATTGAAGAACCCGCAGAAAAAGATAACGGCACCTTAAAAGTAGCAACTGAAGTTAAATCAGGCCTTGAATTTAAGGATGTCTCATTTACTTATCCGGGGGCGGATAAGCCGGCGTTAAACAAATTAAACTTTGTGCTGGAGCCTGGTAAGTCTATGGCCTTAGTTGGACGTAGTGGTTCGGGGAAGAGTACAGTCGCAGCCTTGATTGCTAGACTTTACGATGTCACTGCAGGCGAAATCTTTTACAACGGGCATAACATCTGTGATTACACCTTAACCTCGTTAAGAAGTTCTGTGGCCTTTGTATCTCAGAATGTTCATATTTTTAATGCTTCAGTAGCTGCTAATATTGCATATGCGGCCGAAGACAAGTTTACCCGGGCCCAAATTGAAGAAGCTGCTCGTTGGGCAGGGGCTGACAGTTTTATTCAAGCTTTAGATAATGGGTATGACACGGTTCTTGATGAAAACGGCAGCAACCTCTCAGGGGGGCAACGTCAACGTATTGCTATTGCCCGTGCTTTACTCAGAAGAGCTTCTCTTTTGGTGTTAGACGAAGCAACTTCAGCTTTAGATAATGAATCCGAAAAAGTTGTGAAATATGCGTTATCAAGCTTGCCGTATAAGTGTAGTGTTATTCTTATTGCTCACCGCTTAAGTACCATTAAAGATGTGGATAACATTGTCGTGATGGATAATGGTTCGGTCCTTGAAAGTGGTAGCCATGATGAATTAATGGCGCGTCAAGGCATGTACTATTATTTGAATAAGCAAGTTGAAGAATAAGAGTAAGATCTTTAAACAATATGGCTAGGCGCAAGTTTTAGATATAAGTTTGTAACAAAAGGTTCACCTTTTAGTAGTTTGGTTTTAGAGTTATTGTTTTAGAAAGATAAGTACTTAAGTAGTTTGCTACTTAAGTACTTATTTGGCGTAGTATTCTCATTTTAGACTTGGGTCTTACGCAACATCATTTAAATGTTTTGATCTTGATTTTATGTTGAATTATTTGTGGTTTAAAAAAAATCCATTCGTCTTTCTATTGCTCCCATTAATGCTTATTTATGCAGTTTTGACTGCTTGTCGTCGATGTCTATATCGAACTGGTTTTTTTCGTAGTTACCGCGCCAAAGTCCCGGTGGTAGTGGTTGGTAATATTATGGTTGGGGGCAACGGTAAGACTCCGGTAGTGATTGCGCTAGCGCGTTATCTTAAACAAAAAGGTTTAAGGGTGGCGGTAGTTAGCCGAGGTTACGGTTCACACGCTCCTTTGTACCCTTATGAAGTGCGCAATGATTCTTCATATCAAGAAGCAGGTGACGAACCTTTACTTATTAAAAAAAGTACCGGGGCGCGGGTTGTTATCGATCCTAATAGAAGTCGCGCGGTTAGAAGCATTGAAAAAGAAGTTGATGTTGTTTTAACTGATGACGGGTTGCAACATTATGCCTTAGAACGCGATTTAGAAATTGTTGTTATCGACGGCAAAAGACGTTTTGGTAATGGTTTTTTAATGCCAATGGGGCCGTTACGTGAAGGCTTGTGGCGCCTTAAAAGCGTTGATTTTAGAATCTGTAATGGTGGCGCTCCAGCTCCATTTGAAGCGGGCATGACCTTAAAACCTAACACTGTTGTGAGCGTACATGATAAAGAGCAGGTGCTTCCTCCTGGAACTAAGGTGGCGGTTTTAGCAGGGATTGGGGATCCTACTAGGGTTTACGAGACCGTTAAATCGTTAGGTTATGAACTTACTAAAACGATTGCGGTCAAAGATCATGGCGCCGTTAGTCCTGACGCTTTAAAATCCTGTCAGTTACCAATAATTATGACAGAAAAGGATTTTGTGAAATATAATGGGAATGAATTGGTAAATGCTTTTGTTCTTCCGGTGGTAGCGGAAATAGAACCAAGTTTCTATGGCGTTTTTTACGCGAAGCTAAAACCACTTCTTAAAATAAAAACTTGTGTAATTTAACAGACGTAAAAACCAAGTCTGTGATTTTATGACTCTAAAGGGGTAAATATAAATGGGTAAATTTTCAACAACCAATCCATTGTTAAGCAGTTCTCGTATTGCTAGCATTGAACAGGCTGAAATGCAAAATGGGGTAGCAAGTCGTGACGCTAGTGATGTTATGACTTTAAAAGGCACTTCACGTAAGACTTTTTTCTTGGTGCTTTTAACTGTTATTACTGCATTTTTCACTATTTCAAGCATTGATTTTGCAGTTTCAATGTCATCTTCTAGTGTTTTTGTAGCTTTGATTTTGGGCTTGATTGCGTTTTTAGCGATGAGCTTTAAGGTTGCATTGTCTCCTGTACTTGCTCCTATCTATGCTATTTGTGAAGGTTATGCTTTAGGTTATATTTCAGCTTTTGCTGAAATGAAATTCCCTGGAATTGCGGCTCAAGCAGGTTTAATTACCATCGTTGATGCGGCTGTTATGTTCTTCTGTTTCTCATTTGGTATTATTCGCGTAACTGAAAAATTCAAGGCTATTGTTATCACTGCTGGTATCGCTTTGGCTATGTTCTACCTCGTACGCATGTTTATGGGCTTATTTGACGCAGTGCCTGCCTTCATGGCTTTTGGTGGTGGTTTCTCTATTGCTATTAACGTATTTGCGGTTGTAATTTCTTCACTCTTTTTATTGCTTGATTTTAGTAATATTGCATCTGCTCATGGCCGTGTATCTAAGTCATACGAATGGTATTTTGGGGCTAGCGTATTATCTACTCTCGTATGGATGTACATTGAAATCTTACGTTTGTTGCTTCAATTAGCTAATAGAGAATAATTACTTTAGTTAGGAAACCTAAACAAGCTTAAATTAAGCTTAAATTAGGCTATAAGTAAATTAAATAAATCCTATAGGGCGTTCTTACGAGAACGCTCTTTTTTGTTTTTAAACCTAATATAACTATGTGTAATGAACTGAAAGTAACTCTAACGAGACGAGGTAACCTAAGTGATATATTTTATGGAGAAAATAGACAGGCTGGGAAAAGAGTAACCTTCTATCTTTGTTAATGCCAAAGTGAAAATGTAGAAATTCGCCAAAGTGAAAATGTCGTTTTTTCATCTAAACTTTCTTTATAGACCATATAAAGGAGTTTTGTATGAGAAAAGACATAGCAGAAACACTGAGGGAATTTTTAATGAATGGTATAAAACCAAACTATTCAAAAATAACAAAGCAGTTTAATTGCGATGCAAGAAAGGAAAGGAGATGCAGAAAAGGGAAAAAGAAGAAAAGAAAGAAAAGAGGGAATGGCTGATCCATTCCCTCTAGAACCTAAAACTAACTAGATTTTCTCTAATTGTTTAATTATTTGATAACCTGTGGGTTGCCTTCAAGAAGCTTGTGGTGAAGTTCAGTTACAGCGTGTTCTGCCTGATCTGAATTTACGAGGAAGCAAAGGTTGTGTGAGCTTGCACCGTAGCAAATCATACGAATGTTTACGTCGCAGATTGAAGCGAATACAGCTGCGCCAGTACCGCTAACCTGGCTCATGCCGTTACCTATTAAAGCAACGAGAGAGAGGTTGTCGTCAACGCGAACCTTGCAGAAGCTCTTGAGTTCGTTAATGAGCTGTTCACTGATTACTGACTGACCGTTAGACTGGCTACCAGTGTTGTCAATGGTAAGAGCTACGCTAACTTCTGAAGTGGTGATAAGGTCAACAGAAATACCGTACTTAGCAAAAATGCTGAAAATGTTAGCCAAGAAACCACAAGCACCGATCATGTTAGGGCTCTGAAGGGTAAGGAGTTTCTGGTTACGACGTAAAGCTACAGCACGGAAGGTTGGCTTTGATTCAGTTTCAGAACGAACCCAAGTACCACCAAGTTCAGGGTTCTTAGAAGAACCTACGAATACAGGGATGTTACGACGTACAGCTGGGAAAATGGTAGCTGGGTGTAATACCTTAGCCCCGAAGGTAGCCATTTCAGCAGCTTCAGAGAAAGTAATTTCAGGGATTACAGCAGCTTCTTTTACCATGCGTGGGTCAGTAGTGTAGATACCTGGAACGTCAGTCCAGATTTCAATAGCGCTACATTGTGGAATAGCTTCGCCAAGGAGAGCTGCAGAGTAGTCAGAACCACCGCGACCGAGAGTTGTAGTTTGGCCAATAGCGTTAGAGCCGATAAAGCCCTGAGTTACAATAATGGTTTCACCATCAAAGAGTGGAACAAGCTTTTCTTTAGCAGAATTGCTAAGTACTTCAATGATTGGAGCAGCTTTACCAAATCTGTTGTCAGTACGCATTACAGTACGTACGTCAAACCACTTAGCCTTAAAGCCTAAGCTCTTAAGAACTTCAGTGAAAAGCTTAGTAGACATGATTTCACCGTAAGATACGATACGGTCAGTCAAAGCATCATCATGTTCAATGATGGCGTGGTTAGCAAGGTCTTTGATTTCGTGTAAAAGCTTTTCGATTTCGGAAGTGATTTCCTTTGGGGAACCAAGATCGTTAAGAATTGAGAATTCGATTTGGCTCAACTTGAGCATGCGATCTTCGATGCCCTGAGCATCAAGGTTGCCAGAAGAAAGTTCTACCAACAAATTGGTTACCCCGGCGCTTGCGCTTAAGACTACAAGCTTAGTATGAGGATTGTTGGTAACGATCTTTGCACAATTGCACATTGCCGGGTAGTTAGCAACGCTAGTACCACCGAACTTGGCAACACAAACTTTGTTCATTTGGAACTCCTAATAGGATTAGTTAATTAAATGGTTTGAGTTACCTAAGGAGAGCGTATTAAAGGCGGGGATTATCATCCGCCAGAAGCACTTCACCTTAAGTGTGACAGCCTGAAGGATTCAGCCTCCATGGCCGACAGTAGATGTCTATGTCACGACAATTCATACTGCCTCGGCTCTTCATTCCATCTTCTAGCTTAGTGACATGTGGTAATTGCTAGAATACCTAAGAAGAGCGCCTCTTCTGGGTCTATAATTCCGAAGAATTTTGAAGAATATTACATGCTTTAAAAGTGTTTGTCTATGAATATTTGTGCTGTAAGTGGGAGTTTTATAAGGTTTAACTAGATAAAAACGCCTCAATGTGCTTGAAAAATTTTGTTTATGATTGCTAGTTGCTGATTTGATTGTTAATACCGGGGCAATATTATTTTGGTGGATTTAAATTTTTCGAGCTTAGCGAACGCTAGAACATATACAAATAACATGATGGTAGAAAAAAAGCCCAGGTATTCCTGAGCTTTTGGGTAACTGATTCAAGTCTTGTTCGGTTTATTTAAGGATAAACCAATTAGCTATGAACTTCGATGATTAAGCTTCGTGCTTATCGTAGTTGATAGTTCTAAACAAGATCTTTGACATACGTTGGTAATTGTAATGTTCGCGCTTTTTCTTAGGAAGTTCTTCGATAGTACCTTGAACAAAGCCCTTTTCAAGGAAGAAGTGGGCTGACTTGGTAGTTAAAACAAAGAGCTTTTTAATATTGCGTTGACGCGCGAGTTCTTCAATCTTATTGATTAAAACATCCCCACGGTTGTTACCACGGTAATTAGGGTGGATGGCTACACAAGCAAGTTCAGCCAAACCTTCTTCTTCATATGGATACAAAGCAGCAGAAGCGATTACCATGCCGTCACGCTTAATCACTACGTAATGGTCGATTTCCATTTCGAGCTGTTCACGTGGACGGTGAATTAAGATGCCTTCAATTTCAAGTGGACGAATGAGTTCCATAAGGGAAGGAATATCGTTGATAGTTGCTTGACTTACTTGTTCAGCACTTTGACGAACGATTTGAGTACCTACACCATCACGAGTGAATAATTCTTGAATAATGGCTCCATTTTGTTCGTGAGATACTAAGTGGCAACGTTCAACCCCACCGCGGCAACTATTGATGGCAGCTCTAAGATAACGGTAGGTGCTGTTATGAATTTCTTCGTCGATGTTGTTGAGGAGCTTTTCGGCTTCGTTAGGGAATAATTCAGCGATAACTTCACCGTTTTCACTAGTTAGCAATTCGTCGTTATTACAGAAGGTAATGAGTTTGTCAGCTCTGATAGAGATGGCAACTTGAGCTGCGATATCTTCGCTGTTTACGCTAAAGCTTTCACCGGTAATTGAGTAACCAACTGGAGAGATCAAGACGATTGAATTGTTGTCGAGTTCACGGATGATGTTTTCAGAATCGACTTTACGTACAATCCCGCTATGAATGTAGTCGATCCCATCGCATACCCCAAGAGGGCGAGAGGTGATGAAATTGCCAGAAACTACATTGAGGCGACTACCTTGCATTGGGGTGTTTACCAGTCCCATGGAGAGTTTGGCAGTAAGGTCGATGGTCATATAACCGCAAACACGCTTAATAACGGCGAATGTTTCGTCATCAGCGATACGAATACGTTTATGGAAGTGAGCGGCAATATGATTCTTAGCTAATTCTTCATCAATCTGTTCACGAGCTCCAAAGACCAAAACCAACTTTATACCAAGGCTTTGTAAAAGCGCTAAATCACTGATGATGTCATCAATGTAACTGCTAGAAACTGTAGCACCTGGGATAAGAATAACAAAAGTAGAACCACGATGGTGCTTAAGATACGGGCCACTGTGGCGGAATGCCTGGACGAGGTTGTCGTCAGTGTTTCTGTTCATGCATTTTTCCAAATATAGTCTGACCGGGAAAAACCCGGAGCCGGACGGCAGCCGGTTTAAAAAAAACAGTTGGTGCCTTTAGTCAACATTGCTAAAGAGTGGGCTAATTTTACCGCAAAAAGAGTGAAAGAGATCAATTTTATTGTATGTATTAGCAGTATTTTATTGGATTTTGTTTCTGAAAGTTGATTAAGCAAAAATTAAGTAAATTTTTGAAATAATATTTTGCGATAGTAACTTGGGAACAAGGACTAAAGATCGGAAATCAGTAAAAACTGAAGCCAATAGTAAAAACTAGAGAAAACATGAAGAGATCTAAAGAAAACTAAAGAAAAATAGCACGGGAAAAAACAAGGGCTTAGAAAAATCTAAGCCCTATGTGTATAGTGAATTACATGTTCAAAGCACGACGCTCAAGTAAAATAATAACTTGCTTTTAATATGACTTGAGGTCACATGTAGCAAGTTAATTGATTTTAGTCGAGGCTGCTTTCGCTTGAATCCATTGAACCTTCATCATCGTCAGAAGAAGCAGTTAAGTTGTGTGTCTTTCTTGGAGAAATTTCACGAAGATACTTCTGATAAACCTTGGCGTAGATAGCAGGGGTAAGATCTGGATTCTTCATCTGTTCTACGAATTCTTTTTCAGTATCGTCAGCAGGTTTTCTGCTTGCGGTGTAAAGGTCGGTCATAACGGAACCACATTCTTCTAGAAGTTCAGATTCCTTAATTGAAAAACGACCGCTACGTCTAATTCCGCGCGGAAAATGAAAGAAATCGTTAAATGGTTTGTCTGACTTAAAACTCATATTCTTTTCTCTTCTGATTAATAACTATGCCCCAGGATTCTTGTTCCTGGTCCGGCGGAAGCTAGCCGAGGTTAAAGAGACCTTGGTCTGCCGTATTGTGCAATAAAAGTATGGTATTTTATAGTGAATTAGGCACTAAAGCAATAAAGAGAGAATATATTTGCACTTAGAGACCCACTTATGAAGTCGGAAAGAGGTGGTTTGGTAGAAAGGAAGGAAAATTTACTAAAAAAAGAGATGAAAGCGTGAAATACACTGTAAAAATACATTAGGTTTATAGACTCTTGTGACTTATAATAGGCAAATTGTACAGTTTAGTTATGGATATTTGGCAGTTGTAGAAATGCTGAACACTGGGGGATTATATGGCAGACGAAAGCAGTAACCGTTCTTCTAACTTTATAACACAGATTATTGATGAGGATCTTAAAAGCGGAAAGTATACTAAGGTTGCTACCCGTTTTCCTCCTGAACCAAACGGTTACCTCCATGTGGGGCATGCAAAGTCTATTTGTTTGAATTTTGGGATTGCTCGTGATTACGGTGGGACATGTAATCTTCGTTTTGACGATACCAATCCAAGTAAAGAAGATACTGAATATGTAGAATCAATTAAGAGAGATGTTAATTGGTTAGGTTTTGAATGGAATGGGGAACCAAGATACTCATCTAATTACTTTGATGCATTGTATGGTTATGCAGTTGAACTCATCAACAAAGGTTTAGCTTACGTTGATGAATTAACACCAGAACAGATTCGTGAATACCGTGGTACTTTGACTGAACCTGGGCGTAACAGTCCATACCGTGATAGAGCTCCTGCGGAAAACCTTGAACTTTTTGAAAAAATGCGCGCAGGTGAATTTGCTGAAGGGACCGCTTGTTTACGTGCGAAGATCGACATGGCTTCACCATTTATTTGTATGCGTGACCCTGTAATCTATCGTATTAAGTTTGCGACCCACCATCAGACTGGGGATAAGTGGTGCATTTACCCAATGTACGATTTTACTCACTGTATCTCTGACGCTATTGAAGGCATTACCCATTCTATCTGTACTTTGGAATTCCAAGATAACAGACGTTTGTACGATTGGGTACTTGAACATATCACAATTGATTGTCATCCGCATCAGTACGAATTCTCAAGACTTAACTTAGAATACGCCATTACTTCAAAGCGTAAGCTAAATCTCTTAGTTACCGAAAAGATCGTTGATGGTTGGGATGATCCAAGAATGCCGACTATTTCTGGGATGCGTCGTCGTGGTTATACCCCAGCTTCTATTCGTGAATTTTGCCGTCGCATTGGGGTAACAAAGCAAGACAACACTATTGAAATGTTAGCTTTGGAATCTTGTGTACGCGAAGATCTTAATGAAAATGCTCCACGTCGTATGGCAGTACTTAAGCCTCTTAAGGTTGTAATTGAAAATTATCCTGAAGGCCAAGTTGAAGAAGTTGAAGCGCAAAACCATCCACTTAAACCAGAAATGGGCAGTCGTAAGTTGCCATTTGCGCGTGAAGTATTTATTGAAGCTGATGACTTTAGAGAAGAAGCTAATAAGAAGTACAAGCGTTTAGTTCTAGGAAAAGAAGTACGTTTGCGTTACGGTTATATCATCAAAGCAGAAAGATGCGACAAGGATGAAAACGGTAATGTAACTTGCGTTTACTGTACTTATATTCCAGAAAGCTTAGGTTGTGATGTTCCAGATCATAAGCCAAAGGGGGTTATTCATTGGGTTTGTGCGGTACCTGGTAAGTATGCAAATGCTGAAATCAGAATGTATGGCCGTCTCTTTAATGTACCAAATCCTGGCAGCGCAGACGATTTCCTTTCTACTATTAATAGCGATTCACTCGAAGTGATTGAAGGGGCTTGTGTAGAATTACCTTTGGCTGAAGTTAAGCCATTAGAAAGTTTCCAATTTGAAAGAACTGGTTACTTCTGTGCGGATGAAAAGCTTTCAGCAGGGGATAAGAAAGTCTTCAATTTAACCGTTGCGCTTAAAGAAGACGCTGCCAAAGTGACTGCTTAAAACAAAGGTTTGAGCGAAAAGAAATTTTAGCCGGGAACTAAAACGAAAATCTATAGTCAAATTATGAGTTCGTTGACAATTAGGAACATCATAGAATTAAACTTTTAAAGATTTTAAGTTTGTAGTTGCCGGTCATGTTTACAGATGCTCCAACTTGAAAACTGGTTGGAAGTCTATATAATTTAAATGGTGTTTGTCGCACATAATTACCGAGGGTTTATATGAATAGCGAAGATTTATACGACAAAGATGGTGATTTAGCTGAAGAAAATGAAGCAAATGAAACTTCAGCTCCTGCAATAAGTGATGATTTTGAAGTAGTTCTTAATCGTCGTGCACCAAAGGGTGACGTGTTTATTCAGGTGTTCCCAAGAACTAGACATTGGATCCGTGCAGGTGTTAGACCAGAAAAAATCTATCGTGAAGATAAGGATCTAAACGGCAATTATTTTGCCTTTGAAAAGACCATGAAGGATCCTACTTTCAACATTGTAGATGGCGTTCGTTATATTAAATTCCGTTGCCAGATTGCTTTGACTGAACTTGAAATTGAAATTTCATTTAGTCACATTGAAATTGCATACCTTGATGGTTCAGGCCAGCTGGGCAATTTCATGCAAGTTAAGGAAGGGACTCAAGAATGCGGTGAACTCGAAAACGCATTTGAGATCGTTCTTAGCAACTTGGCAGCTTATCTTAGCAAGGTAAAGAATTAATAATTGCCGACAATTCCGGAGGTGGTTTGGGTGCAAGTACGGGCCTTTAGCGCTCGCTTGGATCATAAACTCCTCCGGTTTTGTAGTTTAACGTGGAGAAAATTGATTATGAAAAAAATGATTACTTGCTTAGTAGCAGCTATTGGTTTGGCGTGTGGCGTAATGGCTCAAGCCGAAGTTTCTGCTGACGTTTCTAGTATTATTGCTGGCTCTGGTTTAAACAACTTACAAAAGAAAGCTTTAACCCAGTATGCTGATAGCCTTGATCAAATTGTTTCAGTTTCTTTAACTGACCGTAGTGCGGTAATTAACACTAACAAAGACTTTATGCGAGCTCAACAGTGTTTAGCTGAAGTATATGGTATCGATCAAAAACCAGATATGATGCGTGTTAGCCGTAAGATTTTTAATACTGTATTTAGCAATGATGATTTAATGAGACAGTATCACAAATTCTTAGGTCAAGCTCGCCAAGAAGGGGATAATGCACTTCCTGGTGATGCTAAAGCTTGTCGTTAAATAAAGCCCATTCGTTTATTATTTTTTTAATTTGGTGCCTGTTTTGAAATTAAGAACCCTGCTCACTATTTTTGCAGGAACAGTTGGTTACTTATCCATTTGTTCCTGTTCTAGTTTCTGGGGCGGCGTAAATGCTGATGTCCGAGAAGCCAACAACAACTTTTCTTACGTTGATGCACAATCTACGGAGCGGCCTTTGGTTCAACCGGCAGGCACAGATCCGATTGTCTATTCAGATAGATTCAAAGTTTCTAAGCCTGTAACTGATGCTAGAGCTGTGCTAATAGGTCGTGACGTTGATATTCGTCCACCGCAGAAGATTATTTCTTTGAACAATAATGTGGAAGTTTTTCAAGACGGTGACTTAGCTCAGGTATGGTTTTATCCTCAGGAAAACGGAACCAAAGTTACAGCCAATGACTTGTTATATACCCTGTTTCATTTATTCAGAAAATTAGGGATTGAAGTTGACCAATTGGATGTTGCTAACAGTATGGTGAAAACTGATTGGTTTGAGGGGACAGAATTTGTCCACCCATATAATCTTGAAGATTCATCAAATGGGGTTATTCGTTATCGTCAACGCTATGTATTTAGATTGCTTCGTAATTCCGAAGGGGCTCCTGGAGTTGTGGTGCAGTTGGTTGACAACGAAATGCAGGAAGCGGATGGGACTGAACTTGCGGATGGTTTGACCCGTTTTGAACCAGCTCGTTTTTCGGCTTTGATGGCTAACCGTTTACTTGAAACTTATTATGATGAAGTCATGATTGCTTCAAATAAAGGTAGAAATGCTGAACTTTCTGTTGAGTTAGGACGAGATAATAACGGTCTTCCATGTTGGTTGTTAGACATTTCCTTTGCTGATACCTACAAACTTTTACAGAACCTCCTAATAGCCTACGATATTGATATTAAAGAGTACTCTTCTTCGGATGGGGAAATTTTAGTTGATTACGATGAACTAGATCCGGAGTTTTGGCAACAACAAGACGTGGAACCATGGGGCTTGGTTTCAGAAAAATATAAATTTAAGATCGGTGTGGTTGGGGATAAAGTATCCATCAGTCTTTACGATAAAAATGATGCTCCGGTACCTGCTGGGGTGATAGCACGCATGTATAGTGGCTTTGCTTCATCATTAAATAAACAATTTTTGCGTGATAAACGTAATAGTTCTACAAAGAAGTAGTAAATTGCGCTAAAATACAAATCGTTTTAAAACACAAAACTAATCTTTAATTGGAGTTTTTTTCAAATGGAAAAGAAAGCTGAACTTTATCGTGGTAAGGCAAAGTCAGTATTTGCAACTGATGATCCTAAGCGTTTAATCATGTTATTCCGTGACGACACCTCTGCGTTTGATGGTCAGAAGATTGAACAGCTCGCTCGTAAGGGTAAGACAAACAACAAGTTTAACTACTTTATCATGAAGAAGTTAGAAGCTGCTGGCATTCCAACCCAGATGGAAGAAATGCTTAATGATAACGAAATCGTTGTTAAGAAGCTTGATATGGTTCCAGTAGAATGTGTAGTTCGTAACTATACCGCTGGTTCTATCTGCCGTCGTCTTGGTGTTGAAGAAGGTATTGAATTAAAGACTCCAACCTTTGAATTCTTCCTTAAGAATGACGCACTTCACGACCCAATGGTTAACGATTCTCACATCATTGCATTCGGTTGGGGTACTGAAGAACAGATCGCTGAAATGAAGTCTTTAAGCCTTAAGATTAACGACATTCTTAAGAAGCTTTTCGATGACGCTGGTCTTCTTCTCGTTGACTACAAGCTTGAATTCGGTTTGTTCGATGGCAAGCTCGTTCTTGGTGACGAATTCTCTCCAGATGGCTGCCGTCTTTGGGACAAGGAAACTCGTAAGAAGCTTGATAAGGACCGTTTCCGTCAGGGGCTCGGTGGAGTTATCGAAGCTTACGAAGAAGTTGCACGTCGTATCGGTTGCCCACTTGATTAATAATGTGGTCACAGCTTTTTAATTTTTAAAAAGTTGTGTATAATGCACGCGTCTTAGGGCTGTCAATTGACAGTCCTAAGTTTCAAGAAAACACAAAATTCATTGCCACTTTAGCTTAGTCGGTAGAGCAATTGTTTCGTAAACAAGAGGTCGCAGGTTCGATTCCCGCAAGTGGCACCACCTTTACTATCCATCCTTTATATTTCTCGTTCTCGACATCGAACTGTTCTTTGGCACTTTTTTATTCTCTTTTTATAAGCTATATTTATGCTCACATCATCTGCTAAGAACTATTAACAACTAATTAACGGATTTGACTATGATAAAAGAGAGTGATTTGCTTATCAGTCTACCCTTCGGTAGAACCAAGACAATCAGAGACCACAATAATCTAGTTCCCAAAATCTTTCGATACTTGGTCATGTAAGTGACCTCCTTATAATGAATTTACACCGATTGGGTGTACATCTTCATTATAAGACTTTTGTATTAAAATGGTTTCCTTTAAACCGGAATTGCGTTTTCCATAGTCCGGACAGACGGTGTAATCAGCCCCGAATTACTCATTGGGTTAAGATATACCGCCAAACTGTCAAAGTGCAAAATGTCAAGGTAAGCTAAACTAAACTAAACAGTACATAAAAATTAAACTGCGTAGGCTTTAGATGGCTTGTTGGCAGCATTCATCCTTTAGGTAGTAAACGTCTCTGGGAGTTCACAAGAGAGTAAGTTTTACTATTTTAACTAATGGTGGTATAGAGCTTCATATGGATGTTTGAAGAGGACTAATTTTTTTGAGAGAAAACGTGGTGGATAATTGCACTTAGATATTGTTCCAAATGAAATGGAGGAGAGGAAAGGATGAAGGAAAGAATGAAGGAAAGAATGAAGGAAAGGAAGGAAAGGAAGGAAAAAACGGAGTAGGAGAGACGACCTTAGTTTATTGGCTTTTATACCACAGAATGATTAAAAACGTGCCTAAATGGTGCAAAAATACCCAATTGGAGTAAATTTGTTAAAATAGTAAAAAAATCTTTGACAATGAAAATCAGTATTGTATAATGAGCTCACACAAACAAAGCCCAGATAGCTCAGTCGGTAGAGCAGGGGATTGAAAATCCCCGTGTCGGTGGTTCGATTCCGCCTCTGGGCACCATCAGAATTCATTTCTGTGTCTTTTGTGCCGGCTTAGCTCAGTAGGTAGAGCAACTGACTTGTAATCAGTAGGTCAACAGTTCGATTCCGTTAGCCGGCACCATCTAAATTACTCCTTTTTTCTTTATCTCATAATCTCAGTAACCAAACATATTTTTTTATTTAATTTTTATAAAACCTTAAAATTATTTAATCTTATTTTATTTACCACGTCTTATTATCAATCTTATTATCAATCTTATTATCCATTCGATTAACCATTAGATTATTTTTGATTTACCCAAGATACTAAAATTACCCCTTTTGGGGGCTTCTTTGAGGCTCTAGTCTGTTGTGACCTTGAGTTGGCACATTCTCCTTAATCTTGAAATTTTATTATTAGGAATTTAAATGTAGTTGTTCCTAACTTTGGCTAATGTTCCTAACACCTAACACCTAACACCTAACACCTAGCTTTGGTGGCTATTTCCTAAGTTAGGTTTTGGGTGGAGTGAAATTGGTGGATGTTATAAAACTAAGGTTAAAACGCGCGCTAAATGATTAACAAATGACCAAATGCATCTTAATTTTAAATATTTTAGAAAAATTTCTTGCTATAAAAATAAAAGTCTGTAGAATAAGCCCTGTTGCCCAGATAGCTCAGTCGGTAGAGCAGGGGATTGAAAATCCCCGTGTCGGTGGTTCGATTCCGCCTCTGGGCACCAGTTCCTTCAAACGCTTAATTGCGTTTTTTTTGTCTCTAAAAAATCTGAATTCTTCTTCTGTTATTCCTTTTTGTTTTAACAACCTTATTGTAGTTTTCTATTTTTTACCCTGCACCAAATTTTTATTTTCTAAGTTCTGGTTTCTCATTTACCATCCCTCGGTTTTTGTATCTGAATAACGTGTCGATTTTGCTGTTTATTTTAGATATGTTGTGGTTTTAGTGCTGATGGTATTAACTATTTAATCTTAGGGACTTTTGTGGGCTTAAGTTTGAAGGATTATTAACCTAAAATTAACCAACTTGAGTGGCTAGATTTAGCTTGTGACTTTCAGGTATTTAAATTTATCTTTTCCGCAATGAATAGATCCGACATTAAAAAAATAATATGTTAAAATCAAAACGTTTCCAAGGCGCAAGAGGTTTATAAGACAAAGCTTTGGGGATGAAGTATTTTTGTTTTTTTTTGCTGATGCTTTTGGGACATAGGCAGAAAAATTGATTAGTTAGATTTAAATTTAAAAAGAAAATATAAAAGCCCAAGGCAAAGTTATGCCCAAGTTTGCTTTTTCATGCGATGTTGTTCTGGAGCTGAATATTGCATAGCAATTGTTAAATAGAAGTGTTTTGAGTTGCGTGTAGTTCACAAATATCCCATTAAAAATATAAGATTAGTTCAATATGGTCTCATAATAGGTGTTAAGCACTAAGCATGGATTGATTATGGACCACTTTAGTTTAGCTCACACAAGGCGTCGTAATTACAAGTAAGGACTACATATGAAAGATTCTGATAATTCAATTGCCACCGTTGATAAGAACAACATGGCTAATGAGGTAGCTCCAAAAGCTGAAGCAGTTGCAAATTCAGTAGATGCGGCTAAACCAAAAACTAAAACAACAGCGTCTCGCACTAAAAAGACCACAAGTACGGCGACTAAAAAAACTACTGCTTCAACTAGAAAAGCTCCAGCTAAAAAAGTAGTAGGGCAAACAGAAGCTAGCAATGAAGTTAGTCCAAAAGCAAGTTCTGAGGAGTCTAAGCTTGCTAAAAGTAATGCTACAACTTCAGCAACTCAAGCCGAAGAACAAGCGCCGGTAAAAAAGCGTTCCACTAGAGCTAAAGCTAAAGTAGCAGCCACATCTAGTAAGGCTACAACTAAAGCAGAAGAATTAACGCAAGATACCACAACCGTAAAAACTGTAGCCTCTAAGACTCGAGCCTCAAGTCGTACTAGTAAAGCTACAACCAAAGCGACTAGTTCAAGAAATAAAGAAGCTAATAGCGTAACTAAAGCTAAGGCGCCAGCTAAAGCTCGCACTCAAACCAAATCTCAAGCAACCTCAAAACAAGTTGCACCGGTAAGCGCTAAATATGCAGCACCATCAGAATTTACTCCACGTGGGACTGTGCGTCCACTAGATGAAGTGTTAGATAGTATGCTTGGGATTTCAAATCGAGCTAATTTGGGAGCTAAAAAAGTTTCTCCGGGTCCGACCAAAGCTACTCCTACATCTACAACTGCAACTACAGCCCCTGTATCTTCAACAACCAAGACTACCAAGCAGACTGCTCGTAAGCCAAACACAAAGTTTGAAACTCCACAGGCGGTGAGTGCTAGTGTGTCCCCAAGTGTCAACTTTGAAGAACCGGCGCCAAGTTCCTTAGAATCTAATGTTGATTCCACTTTCAATATGAATTTACCTATTAGTAGTAAATTCCCGGAAGTGACTTTAAGTTCAGGTCAAACAGCTCCTATGCTTGCCGTGATCTGTAAAGCTATTGCTATCACCCCAATGTTCTTAGGTGACCAAATGGACAATTGTCGTTTAGGGGTTGATGGGCAGGTTAGACTTGAAGATCTTAAAGCTGTAATCAATGGTAAATCGCGCTTTTTAATCGATTTACAAGCGCGCATTAAGTTCTTAGTAAATAGTGGTAGCCGCAGAAGCTTTACGATTACTAAGATTGTAGAAGCAGTGTACGAGCTCATTACTTCTGAAGAGTTGTCCGTCTTTAGAATGCCTAAGTATATCGTCTTTGCGCCTGAAAGCGACATAGTAGAACTTGAAGGCCAAGTAGCCTTTGCATACCACGAAGAAAAGATCATCGATTGGGTTTCTCGTTCATTTACTACCGAATTTGTTCCCGATTCTTCATATAACGAAGAACTCGAGAAGAAGAGACATAAAGATGAAGCTAAGGCGTTTACTTTAGCTGATAAATACAGATTGTATGTGCCAAGTAATGAAGTTTTTCATGGGGACTTGGTGCGCGTACTTTTAAATAAAAAGGCTAACATTGCGTATCTCAAGACTATTGTGCAAGAACACAATATGGTGTTAGGTCGTATTGTCCGCACCAGCTCTGGTTATGAATTGACTCCTGATGATGTCAAATTGACTAATATTCGTTACGTATTTCAAGAAGATAGCGATATTGGTGAAGCCAAAATGGGGTCGGTTGTTATTTGCCAAATCGTAAAACGTCATGTTAAACGTTTAGTTTACAAAGTAGTGGTGGCAGAAGTCTTAGGGGAATTTGAACGCCTTGATATTCAAATTAAGATGGCTATTTCCCGCAGTGGTTTGCCATACGAATGGAATGATCGTGTTCGTAAGCAAGTCGCAAAAATTTCTGATGAAGTCCATGAAAAGGATAAGAAGAAGCGAGTCGATTTGCGTGATTTGCCATTAGTTACAATCGATGGTGAAGATGCGCGAGATTTTGACGATGCGGTATGTTGTAAGAAAGAAGGTTCTGGTTACCGTTTGTATGTTGCTATTGCTGACGTTTCATACTACGTGAGAACAGGAACACCTTTAGATAACGAAGCTAGACATCGTGGTAACTCTGTATACTTCCCAAATTACGTGGTACCAATGCTTCCGGAAAAGCTCTCCAACGGCCTATGTTCTCTTAATCCATTAGTTGATAGACTTTGTATGGTCTGTGAAGTGTTTGTAGGTAGTGATGGTACCTTAGGGGATTATAGTTTCTATCCTGCAGTCATGAATTCCCATGCACGTTTTACTTACACTGAAGTAGCTTCAATTTTGGCGGGGAATAAGCCAACAAATCCTGATTATGAACCGTTAGTGCCAGCGCTCAACAATTTGTATGACTTGTATAAAGCCTTGAAGCAATCAAGAACCAACCGTGGGGCTATCGAGTTTGAATCTGAAGAAGTTCGCTTTGTGTTTGATGAAAATTTAAACATTGCCGATATTCTTCCGGTGGCACGTAATGATGCGCATATGTTAATCGAAGAATGTATGATTGCAGCTAACGTTTGTGCGGCTAAGTTCGTGGAAGATCATAAGGGTGAAACTCTATTCCGTGTACACGCAAGACCTAGTGAAACTAAGCTCCAAGCTTTTAGAGCTTTCTTAGCTCCAATGGGCTTGTCTTTAGCAAGTGGCAACACTCCAACTAGTGCGGATTATGCTGAATTTGTTCGTAGCATTGGCAATCATCCGAATAAGAAAATAATTTTGGTGATGATGTTAAGATCTATGTCCTTGGCCGAATATACTCCGGATAATGGGGGGCATTTTGGGCTTTCTTTAGGCCAATATGCACACTTTACTTCGCCAATTAGAAGATATCCAGATTTACAGTTGCACCGTGAAATTAAGTTCTTGTTAGGTCGAATAGGTCAAGCAGGTGGGGTTGCGTTCTCTGATAAGAATGCCGAATCTATGGGCTCAAAGCAGTACACCTACGAAGAACTAGAAACTTTAGGAGAAAGCTGTAATACCACTGAACGTCGCGCCGATAAGGTAACTGGCGAAGTGGAAGCTGCGTTAAAGGCTCGTTTCATTACTCAGTTCCAAGGTATGATGCTCCCAGGTGTAGTGACTAACGTAACTAACTTTGGCCTCTTTGTAACTATTGAACGCTTCAAAATTACAGGGCTTGTGCACGTCTCATCTTTATCAAAAGATTACTTCGAGTTTGATAGTAATAACTGCATGCTCATTGGGGCTAACACTGGGGTTCGTTATAAGTTAGGCGATAAAGTAAATGTCATCATTGATACTGTGGAAACTGAAAGTGGCCATATTGGCATGCTATTGCAAAAATCTGCTACCACGGGGACTAAACGTAAAAATGCGGGACACAAGGCTGAACCGGTTAACGCTTTAGAACAATACGTAGGTGGTGAAGCTGTTGATAACCAGGAAATTAATACAATCATTAGAACCTCTATGGCTCGTTGGGATAATATAAGCGAAGCCCCAACTGATCTTGGGGTGATGACGGTTACTGGTCGTCGTGAATTGGAAAGCTATGTGCCAAAAGTTAAATCACGTAAAAAGTCTGAGGCAGATAAATCAGACCAAAAGGGTGGCGCGGAAAAAGGTGACAAAAAGTCTAGCAAAAACTCAGGCAAAAAGTCAGGCAAAAAGAAGTCTGAAAAAAAAGCTGACAAAAAGTCTGACAAAAAGTCAAAAGCCGACAAAAAGCCACAAGTGACCACAAGAAAAAAAAGAAGTCCTTAGAGCCTAAGTCAGAGGTAAAGGAAACTGAAACCACTTCAGAAAAGTAGTTTTAGGATTGCAAAGTAAAGGCCAATGAAGCGTTGCGAAGCTTCATTGGCCTAACCATTAAATAGTGCCACCCTTGATGGGAGGCTTGCTTGATTATTAAGAGAGAAGTTTAAATGAGCGCTAAACAAGATTTTATTTACGGGATTCACGCTGTAAAGTCAGCCCTAGAAACAGAACCTGAACGCATTTTAGAAGTATTTGTGCTAAAAGGTCGTGATGATAAGCGTTTATCTGAAATTGTTGAAGGGCTTAGAGACATGGGGATTGCGGTAAACTTTTGTGCGCGCAAGAGTCTCGATGAAAAAGTTTTTGGTGGGGTGCACCAGGGGATTGTGGCACGCGTAAAATCAGCCAAGGAACTTGGGGATAATGAGCTTTGGGACTTACTTGAACAAAAGCCAGAACCATTTTTGTTGATTTTAGATAACGTAACCGATCCACATAACTTAGGTGCTTGCCTCCGTAACTGTGACGCTACTGGGGTTAATGCTGTTATTACCGCTAAAGACCACAGTGCTGCTTTGACCGGTACTGCTCGTAAGGTAGCTTGCGGAGCTGGTTCTACGGTCCCTGTATTCTACGTAACTAATCTTGCTCGCGTGATGCGCGAATTAGCTGATCGTGGGGTGCGTTTAGTGGGAACTGCAGGGGAAACTGATAAGTTAGTTTACGATTGCGACTTAACTGGCGCCCTTGGTATTGTTATGGGCGCCGAAGACACTGGGATGCGCCGCTTAACTCGTGAATGCTGTGATGAATTAGTAAAGATTCCGATGTATGGTACCGTTACTAGTTTGAACGTTTCAGTGGCAACTGGTGTTTGCTTGTACGAGGCTGTAAGACAGCGTTTAGCTAAGAAGTAATAGTAATTCTTCTAAATACATTTAAAGAATTATTACGGGGCTAAGATTAAGGTGCAAAGCTGGCTTAATTGAGGCTCCGTTTTTTATCTAAAATCTCCAAGAAGACTCCTTCCTCTTTAGGAGGGAGATGAATTGGTTTTTTGCTCTTACCTCTTTTGAGCTTAAATATATGATAATATACTAAGAAAAAGTAATGTAGTGGACTTAGAAGTCCTATACAGTAGAGGTGAAGTGGACACACCTGTAAGAATAAGGATAGCATAGCTATCAAACTTCTTTAGAATTACTCTAATGAGTAATTACGAAGCTCCCACCTCTTTAGGTGGTGAGTAGTTCACGGTGAAAATAATAAGGTTTTTAGAAAAGATAATTTGGCGGTTCCCAAAAGGCAAAACTTAAGTCGTTTTGAAGAAAAATAACTCTAAATAAAGCAGCCGCTTTGTCTTGGCATAAAAGCAGAAAATAATTGCGACAAAAATGCGCAAAATGCTTGCTAAAGATCCAATTACCATATAAAATGCACCGCTAATTCCAGTCAATTTTTTTAGTTCCTTGCCCGTTAAAGACAGACTGGAGCTTTATGGGCTTATATCCGAAAGGGGCATGACAAATGCGTCATTATGAAATTGTGTTCATGGTTCATCCAGACCAGTCAGAACAGGTTCCTGGCATGATCGAACGCTACAAAGGCATCATCGAAAAGGCTGAAGGTAAGATCCACCGTTTAGAAGATTGGGGCCGTTGCAACCTCGCTTATCAGATCGATAAGCTTCACAAGGCTCACTATGTTCTCATGAACGTTGAAACTGACCAGAACGTAATCGATGAACTCGAATCTCTCTTCCGCTATAACGATGCAGTAATTCGTCACTTGACTATCCGTGTTAAGGATGCTGTAACTGAACAGTCTCCAATGGCTAAGTCTCGTGAAAACCGTCGTTCACGTGAAAACGTTGAAAGTGTTGAATCTAACGTAGCTGAAGCTACTGCTGAAATTGCAGTTGCTGCTGACGAAGAATAAAAGGAGATTCTAAATGGCTCATTATTTCCGTCGTCGTAAATTCTGCCGTTTCACTGCAGAAGGCGTATCTGAAATCGATTACAAGGATGTAGCAACTTTAAAGAACTACATCACTGAATCTGGCAAGATTGTTCCAAGCCGTATCACTGGTACTAGCGCAAAGTATCAGCGTCAGCTTGCTGTTGCAATCAAGCGTGCACGTTACTTGGCTTTATTACCTTACACTGATTTACACAGCTGCAAGTAATTTAGGCCTAACTCAAATTTTTCTGTTAATACCGAGGAAAGGTAATGGAAGTTATTTTATTAGATAAGATCGCTCACTTGGGCGGTTTAGGTGACAAGGTTAAGGTTAAGAGCGGTTTTGCTCGTAACTATCTTATCCCTCAGAAGAAAGCTGTTATGGCTACTAAGGCAAATCTTGAAAAGTTCGAATCTATGCGTGCAGAACTTGAAGCTAAGATTGCTAAGGAACTTGCTGAAGCTCAGGAACGTTGCGCTAAGCTCGTTGAAATCGCTGAAGTTACTATCGCTGCTAAGGCTGGTGACGAAGGTAAGCTTTTCGGTTCTATCGGTACCCGTGACATCGCTGAAGCACTCGGCAATGCTGGTGTTGAAGTACACAAGAGCGAAATCCGTCTTTCTGATGGCGTTCTTCGTACTGTTGGTGAATTTGAAATCGTTGTTTCATTCCACCCAGATGTTAAGGCTTCTGTAAAGGTTAACGTTGTTGCTGAAAAGTAATCTAAGTTAAACTTAAAAGCTTAAAAAAAGCGGAAAGATTAATTTCTTTCCGCTTTTTTGTTGGGCAATTAGAAGTAAAGAATTTGCCGGATAAACCAAAGACGACAACATCGGGTGAAAAAGGTCCCAAAGAACAAAAAAATACCCCTTTAAGTTCTAGGCTTAAAGGGGGTTGTTCTAAGATAGAGGGGTTTAGGCGATACGCTGTTCTAAGCCAGTCATTTCACTTGTGAAGTAATGTACGCTCTTACGGGCGTTCTCAGAAATAGGGTGGGCTACAAGCTCACCTTTTTCAATGCCCACACTAAGGCCACCACGACCTTCAAGCAGCAGTTTAACGGCATAATCACCTAATCTACTAGCTAAAATGCGGTCCATAGCGGTAGGGACGCCACCACGCTGTAAGTGGCCTAAGGTAATAGCACGGCATTCAATCCCAGTGGCTAATTCTATTTCACTAGCAAGGGCTTGTGGTGCCACCATGTTTTCACTTAAAGCAACTAAACCATGGCGTTTACCTGAGGAAAAAGCTCGGCTGATACGGGAAAAGAGTTCTTCTTTATTAAATTCAGCTTCAGGGAAAATTGTAAATTCAGCCCCGCCGGCAATCCCGCTAAATAAGGCGAGGTCACCACAGTGACGGCCCATGATTTCGATAACTGATACGCGTTTATGTGAGTTACATGTATCTCTTAAACGGTCCATACATTCGGTAATTGTATTGAGCGCCGTATCAAAACCAATGGTAAAGTCTGTACCATGGATATCGTTGTCGATAGTGCCTGGAATCCCGATGCATGGATATCCCATTTCAGTTAAGCGGAGAGCAGCGGTATAAGAACCATCGCCGCCTATAACCGCAAGAGCGTTAATATCGCGTTTTTGTAAGTTGACGATAGCTTCTGCGCGGATTGATTCTTCTTTAAAGGCTTCAAAGCGAGCAGTGCCTAAAATAGTCCCGCCACGGTTGATAATATCATTAACTGAAGCGCAGTCGAGGCGTGAAATGCGGTCTTTGTGTAAACCTAAAAAACCATCTCTAATGCCATAAACTTCAAGGCCGGCGCTTATTCCTGCGCGTACAACGGCTCTAATGGCGGCATTCATGCCAGGGGCGTCGCCACCACTTGTTAAGACGGCAATGCGCTTGATAGCCCCGAGATTATTTAGTTCGCTAGTTGGGGCGGTTGTTGAGACTTCTACTGAGCTTTTTGTGGTATTGTCCATTTTTATTCTCTTCTGAGTTTATAGAAATAGAATGACAAAAAGGGTCATAAAATTCTATTTTTAATTTGTTTTAATAATTAAACTCAGCCTTTTTGTTACCTGTCAAAAAGGTGGTTTCTAAATTTTAACTTCCGTATTTCATTCTACCTTAATGCGGCTTTAAGTAAATAGCAAAAACTAAAGTTAATTCTTATTTTTTTGCGCCTCCGCATTTGTTAATAAAAGGCTTGACGGGGCAGTGCATTTTTATTATCTAGGGCGTAAGCCTGAGTCTTTTTGAGGTAAGAATTTGGGAAATTTTTGTTAATTAGACAATTTAGGTAAATTGTAATTATTTTAAGTTGAGGTAAAACGTATAGAGAGGAGAGGTTTTAAGAATTGGCGTTGTGTTTGGAGGACTTTTCCCTGTAAAAAGCGTGTTTACCCCTTGGAATTTTTAGCTATTTTTAAGGATCTAAAATTAAATCTAAGCCACCTAGGTTAGGTTCTGCATAAAACAATAAAGTCCTAACAGAGTTAGGACTTTATAAGCTTTAAAAAGCGATATTACTTAGCAGCGTTGATGATAGCAGCGAAGTCAGCAGGCTTAAGAGAAGCACCACCAACTAGACCACCGTCGATATCAGGCTGAGCGAAGAGTTCTGGAGCAGTCTTAGCGTTGCAAGAACCACCGTAAAGAACCTGTACCTTAGCAGCAGTATCAGCGTCGAAAGAAGCTAAGAATGCACGAATCTGAGCGTGTACGTTCTGAGCGATTTCAGGGGTAGCAGTCTTACCAGTACCGATAGCCCAAATTGGTTCGTAAGCTATAACAGCGTTTTCGAAAGACTTGATACCACAAAGATCGATAACAGCCTTGAGCTGAGTCTTGCAAACGTCAGCAGTCTGGCCAGCTTCGAACTGTTCAAGAGATTCACCAATGCAAAGAACTGGAACGAGACCAGCTTCCTGAGCAGCCTTGAACTTAGCAGCTACAACTTCGTTGGTTTCGTTGTGGTAAGCACGACGTTCGCTGTGACCAACGATAGCATACTTACAACCAAATTCCTTGATCATTACAGGAGAGTTTTCACCAGTGAAAGCACCAGAGGTGTGAACGTCACAGTCTTCTGAACCGTACTGAATAGCAGACCCCTTAGCGAGCTGTTCAACCATGCCGATGAAGATTGCAGGAGCACATACAGCAACTTCTACAGTTGGAGCCTGGTTAGCAGGTTCGATAAGAGCGTTTACTAATGAAGTTACAGATTCTTTAGTGCCGTTTAACTTCCAGTTACCCATTACAAGTGGTTTTCTCATGATATTTAACCTTATCTCTAAAATAAAACGGATTTAAGAGATCCGTTGGTGAGTGAAAAAATCATTATTGATATACAACATCGCATTATATCATGATTTAAAAAGGAGCTCACTACCACAAAATCGTATTTTATTAGTAATTTAAGGGAGTTTAAGGGCTTTTATGAAAACCACCCTAAAAATTTTCTAAGTAGCTCCAACCATTAAAAGCCTTGCCAAATAGCTTATCTCGCAATAGATAGGGGAATTTTAGGAGCGTTGTTTAATGGGTAATTTGTGGGGGTATGGGGCTTGGGTCCATTCTAAAAATTTAATAATTTAACGCAAAAAAAAACGCCAGAGATAAACTCTAGCGTTCGTGTGATTGGTGGAGATGGCGGGATTTGAACCCGCGTCCCAAAAGGCTCCATAACTGCTTCTACATGTTTAGTCTTGCCATTTAAATTTCGCTTTGCAACCGCGGACGGACGCGCTGTCACATTGCTAGACTGTTTAATTTAAGGTTTTTCCACCAGCCGAGGATACACCCTGTCCGATATTGGTGACCCGGAATTCCACCCCAATCGGATAAAGATGGTTCCAGGGTAAGATACAGGTTATTAAGCTGTTCTTACTGTTTGCTCTTTAAAACTGATTAAGCAGCGAGAGCGAAAGATTCATCGTTTGCGATTATCTTTATGCGAGTTTTTAAGAGGCCACCCGCACCTCTACATGCGACATTTACTTCACTCTTCCAGTCGAATCCTAATCATCCCCTTGTACTTTGGGCTCTAAAACTATTTTAGAGCTGATATGGTCATTGTATAAAGAACTTGCTGTAATGTCAATTTTCAAGTGTTTTAATAATGGGTTTTGGTCTAAGACTAAAAAGTTATGGTTCGTAGCGTTTGTGGTTACATCACGAATGGCACGTCGTTACCACCACGTTTGTCACCACCTAGCCATGTTTAGCTGTGTTTGTTTAGCTGTTTTTAGGTTTAGCTGTTATTTGCCACGTAAGTTCTTTTTCATGACTCGGGCTTTATCGCGCTGCCATTCACGGTCTTTTATGGTATCGCGCTTGTCATGATCTTGTTTACCGCGACAAACCCCGATTTCAGCTTTGATAAAACATTTTTTCCAATAAAGCTTAAGTGGTACTGCTGTGACCCCTGCTTTATCGATTTGTCCAATTAGCTTATCGATTTCTCGTCTGTTTAAAAGTAGTTTTCTGGTTCTTGTTGGGTCGCAAACTACATGGCTACAAGCTTGAGATAGTGGGGTAATGGTAGCCCCGAAGAGAAATACTTCATGGTTTTTTAGCAAAATATAACCATCAACGATGCTCGCGCGACCGGCTCTTAAAGCTTTGACTTCCCAACCTTGAAGTTCAATACCGGCTTCAATTCGTTGTTCAATAAAATATTCATGGCTGGCTCTCTTGTTGACAGCAATGGTCCCGCCGGCATTATCGTTTTTTTTCTTTTCTGCCATTTTTAAGCTCCCGCAGGATTCATCTTAAATCCGTATCCTAGTTAAGACATTACTTACGGCTTGAAGTGGTTTGTGAGCCTTTAATGTAATGTTCTTTATAAAAACATTGGCTTACCTAATTACTTCAAACTAGTACTAAATCGTGACCATTATTTTTGCAAGATGCTCTTACTCAAGCGGGACGTTATTTGGGTAAATTGACGTACCATTGGGGTTTTACAGTAGAGCGTATGAGTGCATCTAAGGGTCTAAAACATACTTTATAGTATGGTAAAACGTTGAGGCCAAACTCAAACTTTGAGTATGGCCTAGGAAATAAAATTATAGCATATATATTTACCAATTTCGGATCAACTTGAATTTTGCTAGTTGAGATAATCATTAAGAGGATTTTTTAGAGGCGGAGCCAATGGAAAGAAATGAATAAAAAACCAAGCTCCCTCAAAGGAGCTTGGTTACTTATGGATTAAAGCGAAGCAATAAACATGTTTTCTCAAGGTAAAAGATTGCTTTGTGAAAAAACTTAAAGCTCCACTAAATCTTTGGTTCAAACCAAAGCTTACATCCCAACGATGATATCATCAGCAAATTCTGCAGTGCTACGTAAGGTTGCGTTTTCCATTAAGCTATAGAAATCAACGGTTACAGTGCGCTTTGAAATAGCCTTTTCCATACCATTTACAATAAGGTCAGCAGCTTCAGTCCAACCCATGTGACGGAGCATCATTTCAGCAGAAAGGATGATTGAGCCTGGGTTTGCCTTCTGGAGACCTGCAAGCTTTGGTGCAGTACCGTGGGTTGCTTCGAACAAAGCTACACCAGTACCAATGTTTGCGCCTGGAGCGATACCAATACCACCTACTTGAGCGGCTAAAGCGTCAGAGATGTAGTCGCCGTTTAAGTTCATGGCACAAACTACGTCGTAGTCAGCAGGGTAGAGGAGGATGTTTTGTAAGAAGGCATCAGCGATACAGTCTTTAACCACGATGGTGTGACCGTTCTTTGGATTCTTAAAGCTTACTACGCCATTTTCATCAGTAGTTGCCCCGTACTTTTCAGCGGCAAGAGCGTAACCCCATTTCTTGAAGCCACCTTCGGTGAACTTCATGATGTTGCCCTTGTGCACGATGGTAACTGACTTACGATCGTTGTCGATAGCGTAATCAAAAGCAGCTCCGATTAAACGTTCAGTACCTGCCTTAGACATTGGCTTAACACCGATACCACAGTTTTCAGTGAAACGAATCTTAGTAACATTCATTTCTTCAGTTAAGAATTTGATTACCTTAGTTGCGCCTTCAGAACCTGCTTCCCATTCGATCCCGGCGTAGATGTCTTCTGCGTTTTCACGGAAGATAACCATATCAGTGAGTTCTGGGTGCTTAACAGGTGAAGGTACACCTTGGAAATAACGTACAGGACGGAGACAGATATAAAGGTCAAGAGTCTGACGAAGAGAAACGTTAAGTGAACGAATCCCGCCCCCAACTGGAGTAGTTAATGGGCCTTTGATTGCAACGCAATAGTTCTTGATGAAGTCATAGGTTTCTTCTGGAAGCCATACGTTTTCACCGTAAACTTTAGTTGATTTTTCCCCAGCGTAGATTTCCATCCACTTAATCTGTCTTTGGCCAGCATATGCTTTAGCAACAGCTGCATCTACAACTTTCAACATTGCAGGGGTAACATCCTTACCGATGCCGTCGCCTTCAATATATGGAACAATTGGATTGTTAGGTACGGTTAAAACGCCGTTAGCATCAGCGGTAATGCCTTGACCATCTGCTGGGATAATAACTTTAGAGTCCATGAAATTTCCTTAATTGCGTTACAACAAATGAACTATGTTTTTGAAAATTGAGATGTACGATAGGTGTTCTCATATTCCGTGTATGCTTGATATTATAATGATGCGTTTATTGCAGTGCAATATGCGCCATGAGCTTGCTTGGTCCTTATGGTCCTTCGATAGGCATGCATGGCGAAATTTACTCCTGCTTTGTGGTTTTAATTACCTTTATGGTTGGTTGCCTGTGGTAAAATTCAAATTATAGTTTTGCCTAGTGTGGCGTTACATTTTATTTGGCGTTCTACTTTACGTTTTAGTTTTTGGTTGTTTTAGAGAAGGTGCTTTTTAAGTACTTAAGGAACTTAAAATGTCATTTAAGTTTAAACCTGTAGCGACAGTGTCGGTAATTGTCAGGTGTCAAGATAAGTATTTAATGGTTGAAGAGCGCTTGCCTAATGGCACGCCGATGTTTAATGTTCCTTCAGGACATCTTGAAGCAAGAGAAAGCATCATTGAAGGGGCTTTACGCGAATTAGACGAAGAAACAGGATTAAAAAGTCCCGTGTTGCATGGCTTAGTAGGGATCTATAATTTTGTGCAAAACAACTATTCCATCATAAGAAGCTGTTTCTATTTAGAATTAGATACCTTCCCAGAACTTAGCCCTCATGATCCAGATGGAGATATCGTCGACGTTCATTGGTTGACGCTTGCAGAGTGCGAAGCGATCCCAAAATTCCAATGGCGTAATGAAATGGTTCTCGATTCTATTAAATCCTTCGCTCAAGGGGAACGCTATCCTTTGTCTGCAGTAAAAATCTACCAAAGAGTTTACTCTGAAAATCACTGACTGCTCCCACGGGCAAGCCCGTGGGGTTCTGATTGAAGTGTAGCTTGTAATCGTACACCATTTTCAGGCTTTGGAGTTACAAGTGTAAATCTGTTTGAATCAGGACTTTTATTACCAAAGAGTCCTACGACCACATTAGCGGTAAATTTCTGTCTTACGACCAGGAAGTACAGTCAATCTTCCTAACATTTAG
>OIZS01000167.1_pt1 | contig 33878 bp, 25 predicted proteins | sample 1588641 | NCBI WGS metagenome assembly OIZS01 (sample SAMN03283240) | human gut metagenome | biome: human-associated habitat; material: feces | host: Homo sapiens | place: Peru | collected 2012
TAGGGATGAAAGTTATGTAACACAAGGAGTCAACGTGCATAACTTTCTGTTTTTATCCACAGATATGCACGATGACTCTCATATTTCCACATTTCGTAAACTTTTTTATTTTCATAACAGATAATGAAATTGTCATCCAATCAGCAGGTAATCTTGCAACTACACAAAGTGTAATTGCCCGCATTAAAGCTGGAGTAGTCTTTGGTGGTTCGGATAGCATTTTGGAATTAGGGAGCGTTTATGAAGTTGCGGAGCAAGTTGGAAAAATTGTCCGTGAAGTTTTAAAGCGCGATAAATCAGAGCTTATCGACGTGACTCAGCTTACTAGTTCATTTTTGGTTGGGGAATGCATAAAAGGACAAGCGGCATTATATAACGTGTATACTGAAGGTAATTTTATTATGAGTGGGCCTGATACACCGTATTTCCAAATTGGAGAAATTAAGTATGGGAAGCCAATATTAGACCGCATTGTGCGTTATGATTCAGTACTTAGTGACGCTTTAAAGTGCGCTATGATCTCATTTGATTCAACTATTAAATCTAATTTGTCCGTCGGTTTACCGATTGATATTTTAGTGATCGACTTTAAAAAGCAGCGTACGTACTCACGTAGGCTCGATAGTTCAGACCCATATATGATGAGTGTTCGTCAAAGCTGGGGGAGTTTAATTAAAGAGATCTTTAATCGAATTCCTGATTTAGAACTTGAGGATTTAGAACCTGAGGATTTAGAACCTGAGGATTTAAAAGAAGAGGCTAAATTGAAAAATAAACGTAAGTCTTAGTTGTACGTTCCACGGTAATGTGTGTAAAGAATGTGTAAGATTACTTGGGGGACGATGGATTTTCTATTAAATTTAGGACATATAAGCGAAAAAAGAGTACAATTATGCCATGTTATCTGCAGAGGGCTTGGGTCATTCCTTAGCGTTCTGTGTCGCGTTGTTTTAAAGAAAATTTGAAACATACGCTAGATATATGCGGTTTATGGGTCGATTTATCGAACCTATCCTGCTTTACAGTTTAAAAATTTTGTTTTTAATAACTCCGATGAGGATTTTATAATGTCAATTATCAAGATGACTGATTTGGACTTAGCTGGTAAGCGAGTTTTAATCCGTGCTGATTTAAACGTACCTGTAAAAGACGGTAAGGTAGTTTCTGACAAGCGTATTACCGCTACTATGCCTACCATCAAGCTTGCTCTTGAAAAGGGTGCAAAGGTAATGGTTATTTCCCACCTCGGCCGTCCTACCGAAGGCGAATACAATGAAGAATTCTCATTGAAGCCAGTAGTAGACTACTTGAAAGAACACATGGATTGCCCAGTACGTCTTGTTAAAGACTATCTTGATACTCCAGTTGAAATCGCTGATGGTGAACTCGTTGTTCTCGAAAACTGCCGTTTCAACGTTGGTGAAAAGAAGAATGATGAAGCTTTAGCTAAGAAGTATGCTGCTCTTTGTGACGTATTCGTAATGGATGCTTTTGGTACCGCTCACCGTGCTCAGGGTACTACCTACGGTGCTGCTCAGTACGCTCCAATCGCTTGTGCAGGTCCACTTCTTGCTGCTGAACTTGAAGCTCTTGGCAAGGCTATGGATAACCCAGCTCGTCCAATGGTTGCAATCGTTGGTGGTTCTAAGGTTTCTACCAAGCTTACCGTTCTCAACTCACTTTCAAAGATCGCTGACCAGCTCGTTGTAGGTGGTGGTATCGCTAATACCTTCATTGCAGCTCAGGGGCACAATGTTGGTAAGTCTCTCTACGAAGCTGACCTCATTGATGAAGCTAAGAAAATTGCTTCTGAAACCACTATTCCTGAAGTTGTAGACGTAGTTTGCGGTAAAGAATTCAGCGAAACTGCAGTTGCTACTACCAAGTCTGTAACTGAAGTTGAAGATGACGACATGATCATGGACTTTGGTCCAGAAAGCTCTAAGAAGCTTGCTGACATCATCATGAACGCTAAGACCATCCTTTGGAACGGCCCAGTTGGCGTATTCGAATTCGACCAGTTCGCTGGTGGTACTGAAGTTATGGCTAAGGCTATTGCTGAAAGCCCAGCATTCTCTATCGCTGGCGGTGGGGATACCATCAATGCTATTCAGAAGTTTGGCATTACTGATAAGGTTTCTTACATCTCTACTGGTGGTGGTGCATTCCTCGAATTCGTTGAAGGCAAGAAGCTTCCTGCTGTAGAAATTCTTGAAAAGCGTGCTGCTGAAGCTAAGTAATTAGAATAAAAAGGGGGAGAAGTTCATTCTCTCCCTTTTAAAGTTATTTTTGGGTGCGTTTTACGCACAGTCAAAATTGATCACCCTAAATTTTTTAAAGGAAAATTTGAGAAATGACTAAGATTTTAGACGTTGTAAAGCCAGGTGTTATTGCCGGTAAAGATTTGAACAAGGTTTTCGCTGTAGCTAAAGAAAACGGCTATGCATTCCCAGCTGTAAACACCATTGGTACTGATTCTATCAATGCTGTTATCGAAGCTGCTCGTGAAGCTAAGTCTGCAGTTATCGTACAGGTTTCTAACGGCGGTGCTCAGTTCTTCGCTGGTAAGGGCTTAAAGCTCGAAGGTCAGCAGGCTCAGGTTATCGGTTCTATCTCTGCTGCTCTCCATGCTCGCAACGTTGCTGAATACTACGGTGTTCCTGTAATTATGCACACTGACCACTGCGCTAAGAAGCTCCTTCCATGGATCGACGGTCTTCTTGATGCTGGTGAAAAGTATTATGCTGAACACGGCGTGCCTTTGTTCTCTTCTCACATGATCGACCTTTCTGAAGAAAGCCTCGAAGACAACGTTGACCTTTGCTGCAAGTACCTCGAACGTATGTCAAAGATCGACATGACCCTTGAACTCGAACTCGGTTGCACCGGTGGCGAAGAAGATGGTGTTGATAACTCTGGTAAGGACGAATCAGCTCTTTACACTCAGCCAAAGGATGTAGCTTACGCTTACGAACGTCTCTCTAAGATCAGCCCTAACTTCACTATCGCTGCTTCTTTCGGTAACGTACACGGTGTATACCAGGCTGGTAACGTTAAACTTAAGCCTTCTATCCTTCGTGATTCTCAGGCTTACCTCGCTAAGGAACTCGGTCTTGCTGAAGGTTCTAAGCCTCTTAACTTCGTATTCCACGGCGGTTCAGGCTCTGCTGCTCAGGATATCCGTGACGCAGTTAGCTACGGTGTTGTTAAGATGAACATCGACACTGATACTCAGTGGGCTACTTGGAATGGCGTTCTTCAGTACTATAAGAAGAACGAAGCTTACCTCCAGGGTCAGCTTGGTAACCCAACCGGTGAACACGCTCCTAACAAGAAGTTCTACGATCCACGTGCATGGCTCCGTAAGGGTCAGGAATCTATGATTGCTCGCCTCCAGGAAGCTTTCGAAGAACTCGGTTCAAAGAACTCTCTCTAATTTTAGACTTTGGACTTGTTAAGTCCTTTGTTTAAGTTTTAAGTAAAACCCTGCCTCGGCAGGGTTTTTTGTATATAAAAAGACCAGAAGTGGTTAAGAAGGCGGAGGGAAAATAAAGACGATGCAGTATAAAGTAAAATCAATGGGCGAAATAATGGATAAGAGTGGATTAGATTCTAATTAAGAATTTGACTAGGCCCCATAGTCTAAACGCGTCTTGTAAATTAAAAAACCTTTGACAGTTTATACGAGAAAACCTTTGAGGAATAATGGTTTGTGATTATAAAAAACGTAGTAATATTTTGTAGTATTTGAGGTTTATGTCTATTAACCGTGCTTTGTTATGGTTAGCAAATTGGATTTTAAAAATAAAAAGGGAGAAATAATAATTTCTCCCTTTTTGAATCTAGTTTAAATTACTAGTTTAAATCCTTAAATACGTTCTTTGTATCGCATGGTTCGCGGCGGTACATAGGTACGATATCTCTTCTTGGACTACCAATGTAGATCTGACGAGGACGGCCGATACGTGAATCAGGAGTTTCGTTCATTTCAATCCAGTGAGTAATCCAACCGATAGTACGAGCTAAGGCGAAGATTACAGTAAACATGTTGGTAGGAATACCAATAGCGTTTAAGATAATGCCTGAGTAGAAGTCTACGTTAGGGTAGAGCTTACGTTCAATAAAGTATTCGTCGCTACGAGCAATGCGTTCGAGTTCTACTGCTACGTCGAGGATTGGGTGGTTTTGAATATTAAGTTCGCTTAACACTTCATGGCAAGTTTCACGCATTACGGTAGCACGAGGGTCGTAATTCTTGTATACACGGTGACCAAAGCCCATGAGACGGAAGCTATCGTTCTTGTCCTTAGCTTTAGCAATGAATTCAGGAATACGATCTACAGTACCAATACGTTCAAGCATTCTTAAGCATGCTTCGTTAGCGCCACCATGAGCTGGCCCCCAAAGTGAAGCAAGACCTGCGGCTACGCAAGCATATGGGTTAGCGCCTGATGAACCTGCGAGTCTTACAGAAGAAGTAGAAGCATTTTGTTCATGGTCTGCGTGTAGAATGAAGATACGATCAAGGGCCTTTTCCACCACTGGGTTTACAACGCATGGTTCGCATGGAGTTGCAAACATCATGTGGAGGAAGTTCCCGGCGTAGCTCAAGTTGTTCTTTGGGAAAATGAAGGGCTGGCCTACAGAGTACTTATAAGACATGGCCGCTAAGGTTGGAATCTTAGCGATAAGACGAATAGCTGTAAGGTAACGATGTTCTGGATCGTAAATATCAAGGTTATCATGATAGAACGCAGATAATGCACCAGCGATACCACACATGATAGCCATTGGGTGAGAGTCACGTCTAAAAGCTTTGAACAATGAGTTGATCTGTTCATGGACCATGGTGTGGTAAGTAACTTTTTTACGGAAATCGTCGTATTGGGCCTGGTTAGGTAAGTCACCATTTAAAAGTAGGTAGCAAACCTGGAGGTAATCTGTTTGGGTTGCTAGCTGATCGATGGGGTAACCACGGTGTAAGAGGATTCCTTTAGCCCCATCGATAAAAGTAATCTTAGATTTGCAAGAAGCGGTGGATACAAAGCCTGGGTCGTATGTAAAGTAACCGTGTGAACCTAAGGCTCTAACATCAATTGCTTCTGGTCCTTCAGTGCCTCGTAAAATAGGAAGCTCAATAGGATCGATCCCTGGAATATTTAATATGGCAACCTTGTTTTTTACTTCATCCGCCATAGTGTTCTCCTTAAACTTTTTATCTCGTGGTCGTGTTTTACGGCTACGGGAGGCACATTTACATGTACTGTTTGTTACGTATTGAATTATTATGCAAAATTATTGAATAAATTTTCAACATGGTTGTAATTGCTTTGCATAAATACGCACAAAAAAACCGTCTATATATGTCACTTTACCATATTTACAAACGTTTCGCATATTAGATATTTAAAAACATTTGTAATAATTACTGTTTGAGGAATTAGTTGGGCCAAACTGCTTGCATGTTAGACTTTTATAGCTTATTTGATGGAGGCTTAAGATTGTTTGTGGGAAAGTTGAAGTTAATATGTGAAAAGTGCCATGAACAAGGTTTTTAAATTTGATTAAATGTGGAAGAATGCAAATTAAATGTGTGAAAAACAAATAAAGCCCAAAAAATATGTTTTAAGTAGCAAATTGGTTTGTTAGATTGTCAAATTATTTATGGAAAAATTGTGGTTTCTTGATAATTAATGTTAAAGTGGTTTAAGATTTTCTGTAATTCATTGTATAATCTTTACATCGATTAAATGTTTTATAGAAATTTTGCGCTTTATGAAATTTCTTAATTGCATTAAAAGCACGTATACACATAAAAATGATGTGACCGAAAGTTTTAGTTTTATATGTAAGCCCCCTAAGTTTAGCTTATAAATTTGCATGCTAGAGACACATTGTTTTGTAGTAAAAGATAAGGTTGTGAGTAAAAATGAATTTGCACGAATATCAGGCAAAATCCATCTTAAGAGATAACGGACTGCCGGTTCCAACTGGGTATGCTTGTTCTACTCCTGAAGAAGTAAAAGAAGCTTTTGGTAAGATTCCAGGTGGCCGTGCTGTGGTTAAATGTCAAGCATATGCCGGAGGTCGTGGTAAAGCTGGTGGGGTTAAGGTTGTAACCTCTGCTCAAGAAGCGGAAGCTTTTGCTAAAAAATGGTTGGGCAATAGAATTGTAACTTTTCAGACTGGTCCACATGGCCAACCAGTTAGTAAGATTCTAGTTGAGGAATGTAGCAATACTCAGCGCGAGTTATATCTTGGGGCAACCATTGATCGTTCACGTGCGCGTATCGTATTTATGGCTTCAACCGAAGGTGGTACTGAAATTGAAAAGGTGGCTGCCGAAACTCCAGAAAAGATTTTTAAGGCCGTAATCGATCCAATTAGTGGTGCTCAGCCATTCCAAGGTCGTGCTCTTGCATTTAGTTTAGGGCTTGAGGGTGATTTGCAAAAACAGTTTGTAAAGATTTTCTTAGGTATGAATAAGCTGTTTGTTGAAATAGACCTTTCTCTCCTTGAAATTAATCCATTGGTTGTAACTACTGATAACAAGATTGTATGTCTCGATGCTAAACTCAATATCGATTCTAATGCTTTGTATCGCCATAAAGATTTAGCCGCAATGGCTGATCCAAGCCAAGAAGATCCACGTGAAGCGCGTGCTGATGCGGTAAATCTTAACTATGTAGCTTTAGAAGGTAATATCGGCTGTATGGTTAATGGGGCTGGTCTTGCTATGGGGACCATGGATATTATTAAAACTTTTGGTGGTGATCCTGCAAACTTCCTCGATGTTGGTGGGACTGCAACCAAAGAACGTGTAATTGAAGCGTTTAAGATTATCCTTGAAGACACCCATGTTAAGTGCGTATTAGTCAATATTTTTGGTGGTATCGTAAGATGCGACTTAATTGCTGACGGGATTATCGGTGCAGTGCAGGAAGTTGGGGTTAAGGTACCTGTAGTGGTAAGACTTGAAGGTAACCAAGCACCTGTAGGACTACAGAAATTGGCCGATAGTGGATTAAATATCATTGCAGCTGGCTCTTTGCGTGAAGCGGCTGAACTTGCCGTACAAAACGCAAAGTAAGGGGAGCGGCTATGTCAATTCTTATTAATAAAGATACTAAAGTAATTTGTCAGGGTTTTACCGGCTCGCAAGGTACCTCTCATTCTGAACAGTGTTTAGCTTATGGCACTCAGTTAGTTGGTGGGGTGTCTCCTGGGAAAGGCGGTCAAGTCCACCTTGGTCTTCCGGTATTTAATACTGTACGTGAAGCTGTTGACGCTACCGGGGCACAAGCTACCATGATTTATGTCCCAGCTCCATTTTGTAAAGATGCAATTTTTGAAGCAATCGATGCTGGTCTTAAGTTAATCGTTTGTATCACCGAAGGGATTCCGACTCTTGATATGTTACAAGTAAAGCGTCGCTTAGAAGGCACCGATATCACTATGATTGGTCCAAACTGCCCTGGTATCGTAACTAGTGGTGAATCTAAAGTTGGTATTATGCCTGGTAGCATTCATCTTAAGGGTAAGGTTGGGATTATTTCTCGTAGCGGTACTTTAACTTATGAAGCGGTGAAGCAGACTACAGACGCAGGTTTTGGTCAAACAACTTGTGTTGGTATTGGTGGTGATCCGATTCCTGGTTCTAACTTCGTCGATATGTTAAAATTATTCCAAGCAGATCCTGCTACCGAAGCCATCGTTATGATCGGGGAAATCGGGGGCACTGCCGAAGAAGAAGCCGCTGCTTTTATTAAGGCTCATGTTACTAAGCCGGTTGTTGCTTACATTGCTGGGGCTACTGCGCCAAAGGGTAAGAGAATGGGGCATGCTGGGGCTATTATTGCCGGTGGTCGTGGTACCGCTGCGGAAAAGTTTGCCGCCCTAGAAGCTGCGGGCGTAGTTACTGTACGTTCACTTGCTGATATTGCTGATGGTTTACGTAAAGCTACTGGCTGGAAGTAAACTCAAGCATTAAGCTTAAAATGATTTTGTTTGTTTGGATTTAAGGTCAAAGGTTGGGATAAATATCCCAACCTTTTTTACAATTTTTTTAGTAAGGAAATAACGGCCTAAATATTGTAAAATTATGGACTGAACTTTAATTAGGTTTAATGTTTATAATAATAACCTTGGTGGATTTTTTTATGGCTGAACAATTGTTTACCGTTCAAGGAAGCTTGCCCCTTAATCTCGAATTTTTAGCTTCTGATTTTGTTTTGCCAGAATTTGCTGATTTCGTGGCGCAAAAACCTCAAATCTTTAAGTTATGCGGGGCTTTGCCGGCACTTGATTTTAAATCGACGAAAGCGATTAAAGAAGACGGTCCTGAGTACGCTGAACTAGTTGCTGCAGTTGAGCGGCAGAATGAAAAAATTAACCAAATTTTAAGTTTCTTGATTTCGGTTTATGATGAAAAATTCGAATCTTTTGAAACATATGAATTTAGTGGTAATGGCTTTAGCTTTGTTGCCCCTCTAACTAAAAAGGTAAAAATAGGTTCTTTGCTTAGAACTAGGATTTATCTTTTAGATTCTTCAACGGCAGTATTTTGCTACGTTCGAATTATAGGATTAGCGCCTGCTCCTCAAGGCCTGCAGGGACAATTGATAAATTCTGAATTTGTGCTGATTGAGGCTGAAGATCGTGAACAGATGGTGGGGGCTACTTTTAGAGCCCAGCGTCACCAATTGCGCTTAAGAGCTAAAAAGAATCAAAGCCTTTAGCTAGAAGCTACTCTAAATACTGCTGACTGGATAAAAAAATGAAAAAACCTTTAAGCTTCTTGTTTTTATTTATTGGTTTACGTTACGCGTGGCCTTCTGGGAGTCGGCGTTTTGCGTCATTTATTTCGGTGCTTTGTATGCTCGGGATTACCTTAGGGGTAGCAGCGCTAATCATCGTAATTTCAGTAATGAATGGGCTTGAAAGTGAATTAAAGGAACGCGTGCTTTCGTCGGTTCCTCACGCTGTGGTAAGTGCACCGCAAGGGAACTTACCTATGCATTATGATTATGAGGCTATTGTGGCTCAAGATCCAAATGTGATTGGGGCAATGCCACAGATTGCTGATGAAATCATGATTCAAAGTGGCAGTGGCTTAAGTGGGGCTATGATTTACGGCATTATGCCCGAAGTTTATCCAAAACACGATTTAGTTCGCACCTCTGCTGGTAACGAAGCCTTCAATAATCTGCTACCAAATACATTTGAAGTGGTTATTGGGAGCAAACTTGCCTCGGCGTTGGGCGCTTCTATTGGGGATAAGGTTCGCATTATTTCTCCGCGTAATATTCGCTATACCCCTATGGGGCGCATTCCAGCGCAAAGACTTTTTCGAGTGAGTGGGATTTTTTCCTCCGGGGTTGATAAATCCGATGGGGCAGTGGTGTTAGCAAATATTGAAGATGTACGGCGCTTAGCAGGAATCCCTAAAGATGAAGTTAGTGGGGTGCGGTTTTGGTTACGGGATCCATTTGGGTCTGACCATTTTATCTCCAAAGTAGCAACCATTGATCCGGCGGTAAAAGTTACTGATTGGCGTGTATCTGAAGGTGAATTTTTTCAGAGCGTAGCGATGGAAAAAACCATGATGTCTCTGATGTTAGCCCTCATAATTTTAGTTGCAGCTTTTAATATGTTTTCAGCCCTTATTATGGTGGTGACCAACAAGATTGCGGAAATTGCAATTTTACGGACCATGGGGGCGCAAACTAGAACCATTTTAGGCATCTTTGTCGTCGAAGGCGCGTTAAGTGGAATTATTGGTGCAATGTTAGGAACCGTACTTGGTTTACTTGCTGTGGCCAATATTGATGCGTTATTAAGTTCTTTAGGTCTCAATTTTTACCTTGGGGCTGGGGGTAATATGCCGTGTGAGTTACGCTATCCCCAGGTTGCATTGGTGGCCGGTGGAACTATATTGTTAAGTTTTTTAATTACCATTTATCCATCTTTAAAAGGGGCTCATATGCGCCCAGCTCAATCGTTACGTTATGAATAAAATGACCAAACGTGAAATGGTAAAAAGTCTATTTTTCGGACTCTAAAAGGAGAATTTTAGGTGTCAGCTCAAATTTTAGTACAAGCTTCGGGTTTGGTCCGAGAATATCGGGAAGGTAAGATTGTCACTCCGGTACTTCGTGGCGTTAATCTCCATGTTTACGAAAATGAAATGGTTTCTATTATTGGATCTAGTGGTTCAGGCAAGAGTACATTGCTGCATATTCTAGGAACCTTAGACCGTCCTGATAGTGGCGAATTATTGTTTAAAGGCCAGAATTTATTAAAACTCCATGGGCAGGCTATTGCTAGGTTTCGTAATGAAAATTTAGGTTTTGTGTACCAGTTTCATCATTTGTTATCAGACTTTACGGCTTTAGAAAATGCAGCTATGCCTCTTTTTATTCGTGGGGTTAAGCGAAAGGAGGCTTTTGCAAGAGCCGAAGTTCTTCTTGAACGTGTTGGTTTAGCTCACCGCATGAAACACAAACCGTCTGAGCTTTCCGGTGGGGAACGCCAACGTGTGGCGATTGCGCGAGCTATTGTCGGCAAACCATCATTGGTGCTTGCTGATGAACCAACTGGTAACTTAGATCATAGTAGTGCGGAATCTATATTTGAGTTGTTGAGTGAATTAAAACAAGAAACTGGTTGTTCCTTAGTGGTTGTAACTCATGATCGCGACTTGGCCAGTCGCTTTGAGCGTCAAATTGAAATGCGTGATGGCGTTGTGATGGAGTAGGTATCGTTATGTTTCTCCCGTTGTCATGTCTTATAGGTTGGCGTTTTTCGCGGACACGTCGTCGTTCGGCGATGGCTAAGTTTATTTCTCTTTCTTCTTGTTTGGGGATTGCTCTTGGAGTTGCGGTTTTAATTATTGGGCTCTCGGCCATGAATGGTTTTGAAAGTGAATTAAAACACCGAGTGCTAGGGGTTATTCCTAATGCAGAGCTTTCAGCGGCTATTCCTCCTTTAAATGATGTTTCAGCCTTAACTAAAATAGCTTTAGCTGATGAAAACGTTAAAGCGGTAGCTCCGGTAGTAGTACTTAATGCTATTTTAAGCCATGAAGCTGTCTTTAAAGGCGTGAGTATTCGAGGGGTTGAACCTAAGAGTGCCTCTAGCGTTACGGCAGCCGATGAGTTTATTGAAGGTGATGGGTTAGGGGAACTAAGTGCGGATTCTAAGGCGCGTAATATCATTCTCGGTTCGCAAATTGCCGAAAAGCTCCAAGTTAAAGTTGGGGACAACATTGAACTAATTTCGGCTAACGTGGAGCCTAACGGCGCCATGAAAGCCCCTGTTGGGCGCATGTTCCGGGTTGGTGGCATCTTAAAAATAGGGGGCCAAATCGACAACTTACTTGCCTTTATCCATATTGATGCCGCGCGGGAAATTGCGGGTTTAGCCCCAGATAGCGCGAATTTAATCGAACTCAAGGTAAATGATTTGTTTCTGGCGCAAGCTCAAGCTTATGAGGCGGCAAGAGCTATCGCGGCCAAAGCTGGTACGGCTTTATATGTGAGAAGTTGGGTGAGTACCATGGGACACTTGTACCGTGATATTCAAATGATTCGCTCAATTTTATATTTAGCCTTAGTGCTTATTGTTACAGTCGCATGCTTTAACATAATTTCAAACCTTATCATGATTACCAATGAAAAACGCTCTGAAGTTGCGATTCTTCAATCCATGGGGGCTGGAAGATTAACTATTTTTAATAGTTTTGTGAGCCTTGGAATTATAAGTGGGACTTTGGGGGTAGGAGCTGGGGTTGTGGTTGGCGTTTTAGCTTCAACTTATCTCACCCAAATTGTAGGGGCTCTACAATTGGTGTTGGGCTTTGAGCTTTTGAATTCACACAATTATTTTATTAACTATGTGCCAAGTGTGGTGCAGGTTAAGGATGTGGTTTTGGTGGCGGCTGTGGCTTTGGGGATTAGTCTAATAGCTTCATCTTTGCCTTCCCTGTTCGTTAATAGAATTTCACCAGCGCAAGAACTTTCAGGTAAGTGATTTTAAGTTCAGTTTTACATGCGTAAGTTCAAATTGGGCTAAAACCAATTGGTCTAATTGGTTTTAGCCTTAGTAAAACTACGATCTTCTATGACCCATTAGACTTAAATTTATTTAGCATATAACGATGCTTATGATGTTGTTTAAGAATCTTTCATCGGCAGTAATGTCGTTATCAGCTTTAATAATGTAGTTAAATCCTAGTTTAAAGCGTTCCTTTTGTTCCCGGGTAGCAGTGCGTAGCTCTAATAAGTTAGCAAATATGCTTTTAATTAGAACTGGTTTATAAGGTTGGGGCTGAATACTAGCTCGGTCACAAGCAGTGTTGAGAAAATCTTGTCTCGTTAGCTCGTTTGTTGGGGTACTATTGGTAGCTAAATAGTTATAGAGCCCAATACACAAGTTAGCGAAAGTATCTTCAGGCATAACGTAATTGCTGTTAAGAATTTCGCGTAAATCAATTACAAGACTAAAGTAAGCTAACTTGCTATTTTGTGGTTCAAGATTAAATAACCGCTGAAAAGCAATGTGCATACCGCGCTTACACCCAATATCAATTGCATCGTAACTTTGTTTAAAGCTGTAAATAAGTTTATTTAAATCTTCTTCCGACATGTTGAAATCGGTATCAGCTTTTGGGTGTTTAAGTTCGGCAATCGCTTTACTTAAGTGCTGATGATCGTAAATATTTGAAAGAGCGATTAGGTTATCTGGTTCTTGCACTAACATGCCCATAATTTTAAGGAAGGTATTGTAAGTGCGTTTTTGTTCTAATTCAGTTTGGCGAGTTTGACCTTCTTCAAGCCCGGCTTCTTGCATAATGTCACTTACAGAGCGCATCTGTTCTTTTATGATGACAGCTTCTGAGGCATCGATAGCATATTCTGTAGCTTCGTGATCGGTGCAATGAGATTCTAATAGAGCTCTAATAACCTGGGCTTCCATAGAGAACATATGTTTTTCGGACTTTGGATAGATGGTGTCAATAGCGTTGGTCACCATTCTAAAATGTTTCAAGTCAAGTTCACAAAAGCTTGTGAGTACCATTTTTAGTTTGGTTAGTGGGAACGGAATATAGTCAGTATATTCAAGCCCACATTCTTTAAGGCACTTAGTGTAAATAGGCAAGAAGTCGGAGTCTGGGACCTTTGTGGCCTGTTGGAGTAAAAAGCCAAAAAGGCGTGGTACCATCGCTTTATACACAGGCTCCTCGAACTTATTATTGGCGTCTACCATTTCAGTAGTAAAAAGAATATTGAGGGCTAAAGCGCCTAAATTTTGGGGTTCTGTTTTTATGAGGTTATTTATTATGGTTCTCGCTTGTGTCTGAATGAGCTCGGCACTTAATTTGTAAAAAGCACGACATTTATTAATCACATTAAAGATAGTGCTGTCGTCTGTAGGGACCGCCCGCCCTCTATTAAGCTCTCGCTTAAAATTTGTAGGAGCGGTGTTGGCTAATTGCGTCACAGTGCTATCGTCTTGAGCCACAAGGCGTACCAAGGCACAAGTTGCTTGGGCTAGATTAGAAAAATTAGCAGAATTGATCCCTGAATCATCAGATTCCCCAGGGATTAAATTCATATCATAAGTTTGGGCGACAACGGCGGTGGCTACGATGGCCCTATTAAGTTCTATATTGTCGTAGTTTTGCGCGCTTTGTCCACCGATTACTTGGAGAGCATCTGGGATTTCTTTAGGTGGTTTACGTTTTAATTCTTCATAAACCTTGCGGGCAGTTTCTTGAACTTCACCATGACCGACTATGCTTTCTAACGCTTGGATGCGGTTTTTAATTGAAGGGTGGGTATCAAAAATTTCTGAAAACGCAGGTGCAAAATACATGTGGCTATACGGAGAGGTACCAAAACGAAAGGCATGAGTTTCATTGGCAATTTTTAATAACGCGCCAATAAGCCCCGCTGGGTTTCTCGTGTATTTTACTGCGGTAGCATCGGCAATATATTCGTTGCTTCGTGAAACTGAGCGTTTCATAAATTCCCCAAAAATCATCCCTATGATCCCCGCGCCTAAAATAACGCACCCGATGGAGCCAATGAGAAAGGAAGCGTAGAGAGCATTTTTTCGGTCTTCGCTATCAATAATCGCAGAACTAGTTTGCGATCTTGTCTCCATAATGAAGGTGCCGATATCAGCGATGATGGTCATCCCACTTATCGCAGCTACTGCTTTCATGTTGGTTTCAGTATCACCGTTACAAATGTGGCTAAATTCGTGGGCGATAACGCCTTGCATTTCATCACGGGTAAGTTTGGTAAGAGCGCCATAGCTTACGCTAATGCCTGCTTCATTACGATCAAGCCCCATAGTACATGCATTGATTCTAGTGTTAGTTAAATCCACATAGATTTCTGGTCGTTTAACGTTAGCTGCAATAGCCATTTCTTCGACAATATTGCTTAAGACCTTGCATGATTCAGGAGTGATAAGGCGAAAGATGTCATACTGATAGTCAGAAAGAGAGATCGACATTTTGTCTTTTTCGAGGAGCAAATTGTCGAAAATAACCTGTAGATTAATGTGGCCCATGCTTTCAAAAAGGGAGTTTACCCCTTTTTTCATCAAGTTTTTATGCCACACATAACTGCCATAAATAATTATACCCACAAAAAGATACCCAGCTAACCGGCCTAACCATAGGTCTCTAGAAAGTTCAGCTGCGTTAGCGGGGTCTGCATGTATAGTAATAATCCCAGCTATGATTTCAGCCATAACTGTAGCAATGATTAGATAACCCAAAACAAAAATGAATTTGAAGATAAAACTAATTTTTTTGTTTTTGCGAATATGGGTATAAAAGGTTTGCATTAGCGGTCCGTGCTCCAATAATTCTATATCACCGTTCTTGTTATTATATAAAAAATTAACCTTAATAATTTAATTATGCGCCATAAATTTTGTAAATTTGTTGCTGTGCAAACTAAGTTCGCAAATGAAAAAAAGAGGAAAAAAGAGACTAGGTAAAACCTAGTCTCTTTAGGGATTAGTACAAAGTATGTTTAAAGCAACATTACTTTACAAACTTAAAAGCGCTTTGAGCAATAACGAGTTCTTCGTTAGTAGGAACTACAACCACCTTAACCTTTGAATCAGGAGCGTGGATAGGGCCGCTACCACCTAAGTAAGCACGAGCCTTAGAGTTGAGTTCTTCGTCGATCTTCACGCCAAATACTTGAGGTAAAAGTTCAACTACACGCTTACGCATGAGGTATGAGTTTTCACCGATACCACCAGTGAAGACAATAGCGTCAACAGTCCCAAGCGGTACATAGTAAGAAGCGATGAACTTAGCTAAACGGTAGCAGAACATTTCGAAAGCAAGGGTAGCCTTTTCTTCGTGGTTTTCGTAGCCTTCGGTAATGCCACGCCAGTCAGAAGTTACACCTGAAATCCCAAGGAGACCTGACTTCTTGTTGAACATGTCACGAACATCTTCAACCTTGTAACCAAGAACGTCACACATGAAGAATACAACAGATGGGTCGATTTCACCGCAACGAGTACCCATAACGAGACCGTCGAGTGGAGTTAAACCCATAGAGGTATCCATGCACTTACCATTCTTAACGGCAGAAACAGAAGCACCATTGCCGAGGTGGCAGGTGATAACGTTGAAATTGTTAGGATCTGCACCTAATTGTTCACAAATGGTCTTTGATACATATGCGTGAGAAGTACCGTGGGCCCCATACTTACGAATACCGTATTTGGTGTAAAGTTCTTCAGGAATAGCAAAACGGTATGCAACTGGTGGCATAGTCTGGTGGAACGCAGTATCGAATACAGTTACGTGTGGTACGGTAGAGAATGCTTTACGTGCAGCTCTAATCCCAATGAGGTGAGCTGGGTTGTGGAGCGGTGCAAATGGAATGCACTTTTCAATGCCGGCTTCAACTTCATCAGTAACTAAAGTAGGTTCGCTATAAAGTTCACCACCTTGAACGATACGGTGGCCAACAGCGCAAATAGACTTGAGAAGTTCTGGAGCTGAAGCGAGGATGTTGTTGTTGAGGTAATTGATCGCAACCTGGTGGTCAGCACCTTTACCTAAAGTATCCTTTTGCTTTTCTTGACCTTCGAAACGCCAATCGATTCTTGCGTCGTCGAGGGTAAGGGCTTCAGCGATACCGTTCAGATACACGTGACCGGTCTTTGGGTCAATGATTGCAAATTTAACGGATGAGCTGCCGCAGTTGATAACTAATACAGTTTTTTCAACAGTTGAAGTCATGATTGTTTCCTTGGTGAACATGTGGCTAAGGTATGCGCTAATACACTGCCTTAAGGAACATGTTAAATTTATGCATTAGCAGTCTTGGTGAGACCGCTCCCGGAGAAATTAATTTTTTAGAAAGCTCGGGCTTATCTGACGTCTGCCTTTTAAGGCAGGCTTCCTGTAAAAGCTCCTCGTAAGAGTTTTGACAGGCAAAACTGTTTGTTTGTCTCTTGGTATAGGTATAAATACGTAAGTGGCAACAACAGGTGACAGCGCGTTTACCTATGGTGTATTTAGTATTAGGAGAAATACTTTATGGCATTACGACGTCCATAAAGATTAGCTTTATGGATACTTAAGTCGAAAATACGTGCTGACGGGCGTAATTTTACCACAGACTATATATTTTCTCGCATAAATTCCGTAAAACTTTACCAAGGTTTTGGGGATAAGAGAGGCTAGGGCTGTTTAAGGCTTTAAAAAGGCTTTAAAACGGCTGGTAAGGACACGACTTTTGAAGGGGGAAATTTTTCCTCGGAGATTTTAGGAAAGGCTGTTTATGGTCATAACCACCGTCTAACCTTGGCACAATAAGCTTCATATTCGGGAAAACGTCTTCCTAGTTTAAATTCTTCACGTTTTATTTCACAAGTTAGGATTGAAAACAGTAAAGGCCATGTTGCTATTAGATACCACGGGGCTAACAACATCACACAGGCTCCGTGAAAAAACAAGAGTGAAAGATACATTGGATTTCTTGAAATAGCATAAATGCCGGTCGTAATTATTCGATGACGTTTAATGGTAAATGGTAGTGGAGAAACGAGATATTTTTTAAAAGTTAGTAGAGCATCGGCCGCAATGATAAAACCAATTATAAACAGGATAGCACTTCCACAAAGTTGCCACCATTTAAAGTTACTAAGGAGTAAAAAGTCAGTCCCCTGATGATGAAGGACATAATCAATGGTTGCAGGCAAAGTACAGACCAACCACCATAAGGGAGGGGTGTGTTTGGCCATAATGAGTGTTTTTTTTAAAGTCGAAACAAAGTTCATAGTAAGTGCCAAGAATTAGGATTACATCGTAAATTATACAGTGAGAGAGGTGGAGGTTAAAGGCAATAAAGCGATAACTGTAACCTAAGTGAAAAATGGCAAGAAATTTGCAGTTTATAGTTTAGATGTAAAAAATGACAGGATTTTGACTATGAGCTGTATTTCAAGAACCAAAGTAATGCCTGCAGTAATTGCTGGCGATGCTGAATTATTGACAGAAATCTTTAACGAAGTTACTAGTGGCTTGGTGGTAATAGACCGTCATGGGTTAGTCGCTAAAGTAAATGCCAGCGCCACTTTGTTTTTAGGAAAAGACTTAGTCGGACAAAAATGGGCGTTGGTGGTAAAACAATTCTTTGCACCTCAAGATGATGATGGTAATGAAGTGTCATTAAAGGATGGGCGCCGCGTATTAGTGGCCACTAAACCTCTAAGCATTGGACAGTTAGTGGTTTTAACCGATGTGACCACGACCCGTAATTTACAAGCTAGAGTTAGTCACATGGAACGCTTAAGTAGTTTAGGGCGCATGGCGGCATCTTTGGCTCATCAAATTAGAACTCCGTTATCGGCTGCTATGTTATATGCCGCTAATTTAGGCAATAAGTGTTTAACCGAAAGCGCACGTAATACATTTAGTCGCAAGCTAGTTGATCGTTTAACAGATTTGGAAAACCAAGTTAGGGATATTCTTCTTTTTGCCCGGACGGGCGACAAGATTGCCGAGAAATTAGAAGTTACAGATTTAATAAATTCCATTAAGACTGGGGCTGAAGGGACCTTGATAAAGAGTGGAGCTCACTTAGTAGTGCGGATGGATGAACCACCTATGGAAATTATTGGAAGTAGTACAGCTTTAGCAAGTGCCGTGAATAATCTAATCAATAACGCAGTCGAAGCTGGCGCTACCCAGGTATTGCTAGACGTACGCAAAGATGCGCGTCAAGTTACGTTAAAAATTGCCGACAATGGTAGTGGTATGAGTCAAGAGCTGACCGCGAAAAGTTTTGAACCGTTTTACACCACTAAAAGTAATGGTACCGGATTAGGCCTAGCGGTAGTGCGTTCAGTCGTGGAAGCTCATCAAGGGCAGATTGGGGTTGTTTCAGCTCAAGGACGCGGTACTTGTTTTACTATTACTTTGCCTTTAGTTTTACCGGAATCTAAATCTAAAGTAGAAACTATGAATAAAGATGATGCTATGAATAAAGATGATGCTATGAATAAAGATGATGCTATGAATAAAGATGATGCTATGAATAAAGATGATGCTATGAATAAAGATGATGCTATGAATAAAGATGATGCTATGAATAAAGACGAATCTATGAACAAAGATAAGGATTTGGCAGCTTAAAATTTTAAGCCTGAAAGCTTGGGGGCAAAACGCTTGGGATAAAAACGAAGTCCTTGTCCTCATGCTTGGGAGGAAGTTGCGATTTAAAACCAAGAAATACAAGGCTTTAAAGCGCAATTGTTGCAACTCTAAAAAAAACTCAAGACAATGAAATAAAAGCTTTTTAGTTAGCAATACAAACTTGATACCTTAGCTGACCTCAAGAAATTAAAATCATTATAAACACCGCCAAACCAAAGACTTCATACTCAAGAAATAAAGAAGCTCTATAATTTTAGGTGGGGAAAAGTTAAAAGCACGTAGCAAGTTGAGTTAAAGCCGTAAGTAAGAGAGGATAGAATGGGTTCTAGTAGAATTTTAGTAGTAGATGATGATATTCGTCTTCGTGAGGCTATAACAGATACTCTTGTGCTCTCAGGTTACGAATGTGTTGAAGCGGCCTCCGGTAATGAAGCTTTAGCCATTTTACAGACCAAAACTGTAAACATGGTTATTTCAGATATCCAAATGGATGGGATGGACGGACACAAGTTGTTGGTTTCTATCCATGAAGCTTATCCTAAAATTCCAGTTTTACTCATGACCGCTTACGCTAATATTGATGGTGCGGTCAAAGCTATGCGCAATGGGGCGGTGGATTATTTAGCCAAGCCTTTTGCTCCAGAAGTGTTATTAAATCAAGTCAGTCGCTATGTACCGGCTAATGTAGTGGAAGATCATAATCCAGTTTGTGGCGACCCGAAAACGAAAGCCTTGCTCGCTATGGCGGCCAAGGTGGCGGCTACTGATGCTACCGTAATGATTACGGGGCCTAGTGGGGCTGGTAAAGAAGTGCTGTCACGCTACGTGCATGAATGTTCTAAAAGATCAAAAGGCCCTTTTGTGGCGATAAACTGCGCGGCCATTCCGGAAACGATGCTTGAAGCTACTCTTTTTGGCTACGAAAAAGGAGCATTTACCGGCGCAGTGCAAGCATGTCCTGGTAAGTTTGAGCAGGCTCAAGGGGGGACGATTTTACTTGATGAAGTAACGGAAATTGAACCAGGCTTACAAGCTAAATTATTGCGCGTCCTTCAAGAAAAGGAGGTTGAACGTTTAGGTGGGCGCAAAACTATTAGCCTCGATATCCGCGTGATTGCAACTTCGAATCGTGATTTAAAAGAAGCCGTAAGCCAAGGCGTTTTTCGAGAAGATTTATACTTTAGATTAAATGTGTTTCCACTTAAATGGCCACCTTTATGTGAACGCCCATTAGATATTGTGCCAATAGCGCAGTATTTATTACGAAAAATTGAGCAGGACCAAAATCTTCCGCCTCATACGCTAACTCCAGAAGCGATGGAAGCTTTGACCGCTTACCGTTGGCCTGGTAACGTACGCGAATTAGATAATGTCATGCAACGAGCGTTAATTCTAGCGCAAGATGAAATTACCCCAAGTGATTTGATTTTTGATGATATGTCTCAAGATAATGAGGGCTCGTTCTTAGCGGATCCCCCTCAAAAGCAAATTTTGTCGCAGCCTCATGATAGTTCAAATGTTTCTCCCGTGAAATTTACCTCAGAACGCCCTGTCTTTATGGGAGGCGAACCTGAAAACGAGGCTGGTTCTCCTAATAATAACCAAGCTATGCCAAATCAAGGGCCCGTAGATATAGCCCGAAGCGGTTTAAATGGGGAATTAAAGCAACAAGAATATCAAATTATTTTGGATGCCTTGGCTCAATTTGGAGGCTCGCGCCAGAAGGTAGCGGAACAATTAGGGATTAGTCCAAGAACATTGCGTTACAAGCTTGCTAAAATGAGAGAAAACGGATATATCATTCCTGGTGATTAAACCTGCGGTAAATGAAGCCAAATTTAATTTTTTTTGTATAATACAAGGGAATTTATCTTTATGGGGTTTATGCCATGTACAAAAAAATTGAAGGAGCTGAACGCGAACAGTTCGGGAGCCGATTAGGCTTTATCCTAGTAACGGCTGGTAGTGCTATTGGCCTTGGTAATATTTGGCGTTTTCCAAATATGGCAGGCTCAAATGGTGGGGCTGTATTCATTGCACTTTATATTTTGATTTTGCTTTGCATTGGCTTGCCAGTGCTTTTGACTGAAATGTCTCTTGGCCGTGGGTCTCGTAAATCATTAGCGCGTTGTTTTGAAGCTTTAGAACCTGTGGGCACTAAGTGGCATTGGGCCAAGTACCCAATGATCTTTGGGAACTATGTGGTGATGTGTTATTACCCTGTAATTACCGGTTGGATCATTTATTATCTTTGGGGTATTGCATCAGATAATTTCTTTGCGTCGCCAAATACTTCTAAAGAAATTTTTGGTGAAATGATTGGCCACAACAATGCATGGGTTTATGTCTCCACTATGGTTTGCGTGGCCTTTTGTGCAATCGTTGGTTGGTTTGGCGTTAATCGTGGTATTGAAAAAATCACCAAGCCAATGATGATGATTTTACTGTTATGCTTAGTGGCGCTTGTAATCTACGCCTTGTGCTTACCTAACGCTATGGTTGGGGTCAAAGCTTACTTGGTTCCTGATTTCTCAACTATAAGTTTTTCTTCATTGCTTAAGACTGCTAACGCTGCTTTAGGCCAAGCCTTCTTCACTTTAGGGCTTGGGGTTGGTATTATCCTGACGTTGGCAAGCTATATGGATAAGCGTAAATCCTTAGTTTCCGAAAGCTTGGTAATTTGTTCTTTAGATACAATAGTAGCTATTGGGGCTGGGCTAATTATCTTCCCGGCTTGTGCAAGTTTTGGCTTAGAAACTACTTCCGGTCCGTCATTATTGTTTGACTCTATGCTAACTATTTTCCGAGGTATTCCACAGCCAGCTGGGTACATTTTTGGGACTACCTTCTTTGTTCTCATGGTGTTTGCTGCGTTAACTTCCGTGCTTTCAATTTTTGAAAACATGTTAGCTATTACCATGGATGCGTTGGAAGTAGGGCGTAAAAAAGCGGTGCTTATCAATACTGCTTTCTTATTAGTTGGGGTGATTCCGGCTATTTTGTCATTCTCTTTATTAAAAGACCTCACATTTTTTGGGCTTGATATTCTAAGTGCTGAAGACTATTTGTTTAGTAACATTTTAATGCCGTTTGGTGCTTTAATAATGGTGATATTTTGTCTTACCCGTTATGGTTGGCATACTAATTCTTTCTACAAGGAAGTGAACTCTGGTGACGGCTTAAAGCTTGCGTATGCTTTACGTTATTATATCCGTTACTTCATCCCGTTAATGATTGTGGCTGTATTCTTAGGGGCTAACGTTCCTGACAGTGTATGGCAAGCAGTGACTTCATTCTTTACAGGTAAGTAAAAAATGAAGTTAATTTGAAGCTAATTTGAAGCTAATTTGAAGGTGTATAATGAAAAACCCCTGCTTTTTAAGCGGGGGTTTTCTGTGATGGTGTTTAATTTGGAGCGATTTTTTTACCAAATTTAGCTAAAACGAACCTTTTACGCGTCATTTAATGGAAGCTAAAAAAATTACTCTTAGGTTTGATATTTGGCTCACATCACGGTGTAAACGAGCCGTCAATATGCCAAAATCGCCACATTAAAATTATTTTCTATTCCATATACTTAAAGATACAGAAATGTATGTGTAGTTGAATTTTCTGTTACTTAAAGAGGTGTTTATGGATAGAACGATGTTTAAGTATGGACTACTAGTTCTGGTTACCGGAATAGTAGGGCTTCTTCCTTTCTTGTTTCCCGAAGCATTGCCCTTAAGTCCAATCCAACATACGGTGTTAGTTCTTTTTACGGTAGCGGCATTGTGTTGGCTGCTAGAACCAATTCCCGTTTATGCGACTTCTATCCTAATTATTTCTGCTCTTTGTTTTATGGTGTCAGACTCGGCTTTGACGCCTGTTAGAATGTTCTTTGAACAAGCTGATAAGACTACTGAATTGGTCAGCTATAAGTCAGTTTTTAATTGCTTTGCATCGCCGGTTATCATTCTATTTTTTGGGGGCTTTGCTTTAGCTATAGGTGCTTCCAAATACAAACTCGATGCTAATTTGGCGGCCTTTTTATTAAACCCATTTGGGTCTAATCCTAAATTTATCATGCTTGGCCTTATGATTATAACTTCGTGTTTTTCGATGTTTATGAGTAATACGGCAACCACGGTTATGATGCTTGCGATGGTTATGCCGATCTTGGCGTTTTTTGAAAATAAAGATCGAGGCATCAAGGGGGTAATTTTAAGTATTCCATTTGCCGCTAACATTGGTGGTATTGCCACCCCAATCGGCACTCCTCCTAATGCAATTGCTTTAGGTTATATTTCCAAAGATCATCCGATTAGTTTTTTTGAATGGATGTCTTGGGGGTTACCAACAGCAGTCGTCTGCGTTATTTTGTCCTGGTTCTTATTACTTAAGTTATTCCCGTTTGAACAAAAGTCAGTTACGCTCAATATTAAGAGTAACTTCTCCAAAGAATGGCGCGCTATTGTGGTGTATGTGACTTTTGCTGTGACGATTTTGCTTTGGATGACTGAAAAACTTCATGGTATCAATAGCTATGTTGTTTCCTTAGTTCCAATTCTAGTATTTACAAGCGCTAGGGTGATAAAAGCTAAAGATATAAAAACCATGAATTGGGATGTTGTTTGGCTAGTGGCAGGTGGGATTGCTTTAGGGGAAGCTCTTAGTGTTACAGGAACGGCTAAGGTTTTGGCGAATGTAATTGATTACAGTTCATTAAGTCCGTTAGTTTTAGTGGTTGTTTTAGGTTTGATAGGCTGGATAGCTTCTAACTTTATTTCGAATACAGCGACCGCAAATCTTGTGATGCCTATTGCTATGGCGGTGTTCGTAAATATAGACTTTGCGGCGGTGGGAATTGATGTAGACTTGTCTTTAATCGTTATGGTGCTTGCCTTTACGATGTCTTTTGGAATGAGTTTACCTATTAGTACTCCACCAAATGCGTTAGCGTACGCAAGTGGCAAAATTACCAATAAGGATATGGTAATGGCGGGGGGAATTATGAGTTTATCATGCTTCATTATTACCATTGTGCTCTTTAAGATGATTGGGATGTAGTTGTGAGGCGGCAGTAGTTGGTTTTTTAGTTAAACGCTAAAAAGACTTGGTTAAAACAAGAGATTACGACGCAAAAAAACTGCTTTATTTATAGAAAAAAGCCTACTTTATCGTGATGACCATGTAAAGCAGGCTTTTTATATTTAGAGCTAAATTTGAAAATTAACTTAGTTAAAAACTTCGTTAAAAAACTAACTAGCTCAGTCTCCAAACAAGTTTATTGAATATTGCGGAACTTACGGCGGTGAGGCTTGGTAGCTTCTTCACCGAAGGTAAGTTTCTTCCAATCTTCATATTCTGTAAAGTTACCAGCGAAGAAGGTAATTTTGCCATCATCTTGGTAATCGAGAATATGAGTTGCGATACGGTCAAGGAACCAACGGTCATGGGAAATTACCATGGCTGAACCTGGGAATTCTAAGAGGGCGTTTTCAAGCGCACGTAGAGTTTCAACGTCGAGGTCGTTTGTTGGTTCGTCGAGAAGTAAGAGGTTCCCACCAGCTTGTAATAACTTAGCTAAGTGTAAACGGCCTCTTTCCCCACCTGACAAATCACCTACACGCTTTTGCTGATCGGTACCACGGAAGTTGAAACGACCGATATAAGCGCGACTAGGGATTTCATAATTTCCGATCTTAAGGATATCCTGACCTTGTGAAATTTCTTCATAAACGGTCTTTTTGTTATCCATCTTATCACGGAACTGTTCCACGTTGGCTACAACTACAGTGTCACCTAAAGTAATACTGCCTGAGTCTGGTTGTAAGTGCCCAGAAATCATGCGGAATAGAGTTGATTTACCAGCGCCGTTAGCCCCAATAATACCAACGATGGCTCCCTTTGGTACACTAAATGACAAGTCATCAATTAGAGTACGGCCATCGTAGCCCTTGCAAAGGTGTTCAACTTCGAGCACCTTATCCCCAAGGCGTGGCCCAGGCGGAATAAAGAGTTCGTTGGTTTCATTACGCTTTTGGTATTCAGTACTATTGAGCTCTTCAAAACGAGCCAAACGAGCCTTAGACTTAGCTTGACGGCCTTTAGGATTTTGCTTAACCCATTCCAATTCTTTTTGAATAGACTTCTGACGAGCATTTTCAGCACTTTGTTCATGAGCCAAACGTGCTTCTTTTTGTTCCAACCAAGAAGAGTAGTTGCCTTCCCAAGGGATACCTTCGCCACGGTCAAGTTCGAGGATCCAGCCGGCAACATTGTCGAGGAAGTAACGGTCGTGGGTAATTGCCACAACGGTACCAGGATACTTGTGGAGGAATTCTTCAAGCCAAGCTACAGATTCAGCATCTAAGTGGTTAGTAGGTTCGTCTAACAATAACATGTCAGGCTTTTCTAATAACAAACGACACAAAGCTACGCGACGTCTTTCCCCACCAGATAATACCTTGATTTTGGTTTCTGGAGCCGGAAGACGAAGAGCGTCAGCTGCTCGATCGATTTGGTTTTGGATGTTATGACCATCATGGGCTTGGATGATAGCTTCAAGACGAGCTTGTTCTTTAGCTAAAGCATCAAAGTCTGCATCTGGATCGGCATAAGCGGCATAAACTTCATCAATTTTTTTCAAAGCTTCAGTTACTTCACCTAAAGCTTCTTCTACGGTTTCTTGTACTGTTTTTTCAGGATCTAAAACTGGTTCCTGTGGGAGGTAGCCAATCTTAATGCCTGGTTGTGGACGAGCTTCGCCCTCGATATCCTTATCGATACCGGCCATAATTTTGAGGAGGGTTGACTTACCCGCACCGTTCAAACCGAGAACACCGATCTTAGCTCCCGGAAAGAAAGAGAGGGAAATGTCTTTCAATATTTGACGTTTCGGCGGAACAATCTTGCCTACTCGGTTCATTGTATAAATAAACTGCGCCATATATTCCTAAATCTAATTTAGTTAAAAGCAAAATAAAAATACGTAATTTGGCCCCTATTCTATCATAAATCCATTATTAAAGCAGTTTAATGGAGCTAGTAACGCTCTAAGCTGGTGCAAAGACGGTTTTGAAGGCAAAAATGCCAAATCCGTGATTTTAAAATATATGTATGAAGGAAATGGGGGCAACTTGAGTGAAGTAAAGAAGCTGTATTGCTGATGAAGTTAAGGCGTAAGAGTAGGGCGAGAAAAGAAATAAAAACCCAAGCTCTAAAGCTTGGGTTTAAGTTTTAAACACTAGATTTTATCTATCTAGGCAGTTGCTTTGCTATTAAAATTTAATTACACAACGGAGCCAGAAGATAAAAAGAAGAGTAGCAGCAGAGCATGAAAGGAATGCTGCCGCACCGTAAAGCGCATAGTGGTGAAGCTTAGTGGTGTGAATGGTAAGGTCGTGCAAACCGTGGTAAATACGGTGTAAGCAGTGCCAAACAGTACCACCAATGATTACACATACTGCGCCAGCACCCCACCAGTGTGAAATTACTTCAACAAAGTGGAAAGCTTGGTGGCCATCAGTGAAACCAGCGATGAGCATGCAGATAAGTAATGCAGGAAGTGCAAAACCAATTACCATGCCGCCAAAGCCAAAGAGGCCCCAATAAATTGGTTCATCAGAACGACGAGTTGTTGCCATTTTCGGGACTCCTTACTAAGCGAGGCATAAAGCCAAAATTATAACGATACTTGCACATACAGTACCAATCCAAAGACCACCGGTAACTACGATTTCTGGAAGAAGCTTAGTATCGGTTGGCTTGTTGGTAAGGAACATGCGCACAGCCTTAGGCATAAGATTGTACCAAGTCAATGCATGGTAAAGCACAGATACGAGAGCAATGATGTTAAGAATAATAACAATTGGGCTCTTGATAAATGCTGCAACATATACAATTGCTACAAGTGGCTGTGGGATAAGTACTGCGAGTAATGCAAAGTAAATGAGTTCTAATGCAACCCAAAGAGCAACTACAGAAGTACCTTCACGAAGCATGTAGGCAATGTAGAAAGCGCGGTCAGTCCACCAGTTAGCTTTAACCGGCTGAACATATGGCTTACGGTATGATTTAACGTTGTTATCCATTATTCCTCTCCCGGCTTAAACATTTTGATGACATAGTCCATCGCACTTGCCTTCTTGCCGAGCTGGATGGCAGATGCAGGATCTACGTGCTTAGGACATACCTGTGAGCAGTAACCAACAAAGGTACAGCTCCAAACACCTTCATCCTGGCTCATAATCTTAAGACGTTCACGAGCGCCGGCATCACGGTTATCGATGTTGTAACGATAAAGAAGTGTGAGCGCAGCTGGGCCGATGAAGTCCTTGTTGAGCTTGTACTGAGGGCAGGCAGCGTAGCAACAACCGCAGTTAATACACTGTGCGAACTGGAGATACATTTCCATCTGTTGTGGAGTCTGAACATAACCTTCGTTAAGAGGCTTGTTAGCATCCTTTTCAGCTGGGATGATGTATGGCTTAACACGTTCGATTTTTTCAATGAAATCAGAAAGATCAACAACGAGGTCGCGTTCGATTGGGAAGTTTGCTAAAGGCTGAACCTTAAGAACCTTAGAATCATCGTATTCACGAAGGAAGGTCTTACAAGCAAGCTGAGGTACACCGTTTACCATCATGGCACATGAACCACAAACGGCCATACGGCAAGACCAACGGAAGCTCAATTCTGGTTCAAGGAAGTCCTTGATGTAGTTAAGAGCTTCGAGCAGAGAGGATTCCTTGGTGTATGGAACGGTAAACTCCTGGAAATGCGGTTCGCTGTCGGTTTCTGGACGATAGCGCTGCACGGAGATTTTCATGGTTTTATCGGACATTACTTATTTGCCTCCTCTGCTGCCTTCTTTTTCTTTTCAGCTTCTTCTGCTTCTGCACCGTATACGCGCTTAGCAGGTTGGAAACGAGTGATCTTTACTTCGCTGTAAGAGATAGCAGGAGCTGCATCTTCACCCTGGAAGGTAGCAAGGGTGTGCTTGAGGAAGTTCACATCGTCACGCTGAGTGTATGCGCCATCTGGACCATCGAGACGCTGATGGCTACCACGAGATTCCTTTCTGTTAAGAGCGGAATTAGCCATACATTCTGCTACATCGAGAGTGTAACCAAGTTCGATAGCGTTGAGGAATTCAGTGTTGAATACACGGCCAGCTGTATCTTTGATCTTGATATTCTTGTAGCGCTTCTGAAGTGCTGCAATAGTATCAACGGTCTTCTTCATGCCTTCTTCTTCACGGTAAATACCAACGCCTTCTTCCATGGAATCACCCATTTCGTGGCGGATTGCTGAGCAACTTTCGGTACCATTGCCGTCGAATAAAGCAGCTACCTTCTTAACAGCAGCTTCAGCCTGAGCTACGAGGTTAGCTTCATTACCGAACTTAACGGTCTTAGAGTACTTAGCCGCTTCATCACCAGCAAGCTTGCCGAATACGATGGTTTCAACAAGGGAGTTAGAACCAAGACGGTTAGCACCGTGAATACCAACAGAAGCACATTCACCAGCAGCGTAAAGACCTGGCTTACGAGTAGCGGTCTTGCCATCGGTTTCAATACCACCCATGGTGTAGTGAACTACTGGGCGAATAGGTACTGGAGCCTGAGCTGGGTCTACACCGGCATAAGCCTGTGCAAGTTCGCAGATGAGTGGGAGACGTTCATGGAGGTAGTCTTTACCGAGGTGACGGAGGTCGAGGTAAACTGCATCGCCAAGAGGCATCTTGATAGTTCTACCCTTCTTCTGTTCGTGCCAGAAAGCCTGAGATACACGGTCACGTGGACCAAGTTCCATGTACTTGTTCTTTGGGTGGCCAACTGGAGTTTCAGGGCCCAAACCGTAATCCTGGAGGTAACGGTAGCCGTCCTTGTTTACAAGGATCCCGCCTTCACCACGACAACCTTCGGTCATAAGAAGACCACAGCCTAAAAGGCCAGTTGGGTGGTACTGAACGAATTCCATGTCACGGAGAGGTACGCCATGACGATAAGCAAGAGCCATGCCATCACCAGTTACGATACCACCGTTGGTGTTGAAGCTGTAAGCACGACCAGCACCGCCAGTTGCGATAACTACAGACTTAGCTAAAATAGTGCGGCAAACACCATTTTGAATATCATAAGTTACAACACCCTTGATTTGACCATCTTCTTCGAGGAGATCGAAAACGAAGTGTTCATCGAAACGATGAATTGAAGGATATTTGATTGAGGTCTGGAAGAGAGTATGAAGCATATGGAAGCCGGACTTATCCGCAGCAAACCAAGTGCGTGGTACCTTCATCCCACCGAAACGACGTACGTTTACAGAACCGTCAGGCTTACGGCTCCATGGGCAGCCCCAGTGTTCAAGTTGGAAAAGTTCTTCAGTTGTGTGAGCAACAAAGTAATCTACAACATCCTGTTCACAAAGCCAGTCACCACCAGCTACTGTATCTTCAAAGTGTTTTTCAAGGCTGTCATCTTCACCGATTACGCCCGCAGCACCACCTTCTGCTGCCACAGTGTGACTACGCATTGGGTAGACCTTGGAAATTAAGGCGATATTCAGTGTAGGATCCTGTTCTGCCACGGCGATTGCTGCACGGAGGCCTGTACCACCAGCACCAACGATCGCGACATCGGCTTTAACTATATCCACTTCATTCTCCTAAGAAAAAGGTTCTAGAACTAATAAATAAATAGTGTCCCGCATGCGGGGCACTGCTTCCGAGATTTTAACAAAAAAATGATAAAATTTCTCAATTATCTTTTGAGATAAGTAGGAATTCCGTTCTTTAGTTTCTAAAGTGTTAAAAGTATTGTGTGAATTGATGTAACGCGATGTAAGGGATGAGTATCTTGGTTAAGTTTTAACCACTTTTGAGGTGGTTTTTTCAAATTTTTCTTTGTACTCAATTTTGGGGAGCTAGTCTTGATTAGCCTGAATTAGTCTGTGTAGGTCATTTGTAGCTAAGGCCAAAGAATTTATTTGGCCTTAGGGAATTTAATCCAGGCTTGCTTTCAAGCAAGGTTTGAGTTTATTTATTTGTAGATGGAATGGTGCCTAGTACAGTCCCGAGTTTTACAGCTTGAGCTGTTTTTAGTTCATTTGCAAAATTAATTCCATTTGGGGCAAAACAGGTGATAACAGTTGATCCTAAGAGGAATTTGCCCATTTCTTCGCCCTTTTTAAGGGTGATTGGGGTGGTAAGTTCTGAATAATCCCAAGTCTTCAATTCGCGCTTATTACCCGGGGTGATAACACCCGCCCAAGAGGTGGAAATGCTGCCTACAATAGTAGCCCCGACGAGCACCATGGCCATAGGACCGGCTTTGGTATCAAAGAAACATACCACGCGTTCGTTTTTGGTAAAGAGTTCATCGATAGCTTCAACGTAGGTTGGGTTTACGGAATAAAATTTACCAGGAATGTACACCATCTTTTTTAAGGTGCCGTCAATAGGCATGTGAATACGATGGTAATTTGATGGGCTTAAATAGATGCAGGCGAAATTACCATTGCTAAAATCTTGGTAATCACAGCTACCACCTAAAAGGTTACGTAAACTGTAATCTTGTCCTTTAGCGGCAATTAAACGGTCGAATTTAGTTTCACCAAACTCAGCCATGGTGCCGTCTACTGGCATGACAATTGAGGCTTCATTTTCATCAATTGGGCGCATGCCTGGTTTTAAGGTACGGGTAAAAAAATCGTTAAATGTATGGTAGCTAGCTGGATTTTCTTGGTTAGCTTCACTCATATTAATTTTGTATTTGTTGATAAATACATTAATAAAGAAGGTGGTGGTTTTACCGAGATCGCGAGCTGCTAAAAAACCAGCTAAGCGGGTAAGCAAGTATTTTGGGGTGAGACGGTGGCTTAGCACCTTGAGATTTTTAGTTAAAGTACTCATTTTTATTTCCCATATTTACGGCCGGGTTTTACGTATGCGTCCGGCTTGTTTTCTTTCATTGAAGTAATGATGCGGTGGTAGTTTTCATAACGAAAAGCTGCAATTTTGCCTTCTTCTAGTGCTTCGGTTATGGCACATCCCGGATCTTTTAGATGTTTGCAATCGCTAAACTTACAGTGTCCAAGGTAAGGTCTAAATTCGCGATAACTTTTGGTAACTTCATCGTCAGTAAGATGCCACAAAGAAAATTCGCGAACGCCTGGAGAGTCGACAATAATACCGTCATCGGAAAGATGATAGAGCTTGGTGCTAGTGGTGGTGTGTTGACCAAGGCCTGAAGTAGATGAAACTGCGCCAGTTTGGGCTTCGGCTACTGGAGTTATAGCGTTTAAAAGAGATGATTTGCCCACGCCAGATTGACCAACTAAAACTGAATGTTCGTGTTGCAAAAGGGCTTTTAAAGCTTTAAGTTGGTTTTCGGTATCAGTTAAAGCTTCTGGTTTAGTGCTGACACATAAGGTTTGGTAACCTAAGGACTCGTACACTGTGAGTAACTTTTTTAGTTCACCACGCTCTTCAGGGGTGAATAAATCTAATTTATTCACTACGATGACCGGAGTAATACCGGCAATTTCACAAGCTACTAAATAGCGGTCTAAGATATTTGTGGAAAATTCTGGTAATTTGGCGCTGACAATAATTATCTTGCTAAGATTGGCGGCGATAGGTTTTAAGCCATCGTAATAATCGGGACGTGATAACAGGCTTGAACGGGGTAAAACTGTTTCTACAAGGCCACCGGTGCCATCATTATGTTGTTCATCAATGCGAAATAGTACTTTATCCCCAGTGGTGATGCTTGCGATGGTTCGGCGGATAAAGCATCTATAGATGGAATGGTCGCTATCTTTTTCGATATCAACTTGTTTGCCATAACGGCTGATGACGGTTCCATGCTCTACGGGGCCTAAAGCTGAGGTGTTTGGTTCCTCCTGGATTTCTTGAGTCTGGGAATGTTTACGTCCAGCTCGGTCCATGAGCTTTTGCTGTCTGGCTTGAATATTGCGGTTTTGTTTGGTATTTAGCCTAACCTTAGCCATAGTTCCTCTGTTGATAATTATGAACAAAAATTTAGTTCGTAAATAGCTTGTGGCAAAGAGCCTGATGCGTGTTGATGATATTTTATCATTAAAAAGTCATTTTGGCTGAAATCCGACTTTGTTCCTAAAAGCTTTCTGTAAATCTAAGTGTTAACAACAGTTAATCTGGGTGATTAAAAATAAGTATTTGGGGCGTTTTTAATTTATAAATTATGGTTTGAGATACACATCTTTAGTAAGTTGAGCCCAAAACGAACTTTTTATTGGTTTATTTGAGTGTGGGTTGTCTTTAGTTAACAGGTAATCATGTTTAATTTTGACCTTTTTCTTGGTTGTGGTGGTGGAAAGTGGCAAAGAAGCTTTTTGCACCCCTAAAAGAATAAGATATGGTTTTTTGGATTCGACGGAAGAAATTAAGTACTGCTCTACAACGGTGAAGCCTGTTTTTTGGCATATGGTAAGTAGGTTATTTTCTTCAATAGCCGGTAGCATGAGAGCAAAAATTCCGTTAGGGGATAATAGTTCGTAGGCTTTGGCAAATAGGCTAAGTAGAGGTAACGAATTATTATGTCTTGCGGTATATCTTTCTTTTGTAGTGCCATGTAGATTAGGCTGTTCTGGGAAATATGGCGGATTGCTGATAATTAAATCAGGTCTGGTGTGCTCGGGTAAATCGTTGATGGTGATTTTTAAGATATCGCTTTCCTGGCAAGATAATCGTTCATAAAAGGGTGAGCTTTTGAAATTGTATTCGGCGTCCTCGATAGCTCCAGCTTCAATATCAAGGGCGTGAATAAGGCTTTGGGGATTAAATTGAGCGTAGAGCAAACTTAAAATTCCCGTGCCGGTGCCAATATCAAGTACGCGTTGAGCATTAGGGAAGAGTTGAGCAGTCCAAGAACCTAGTAATACCGCATCGGTAGATAACTTCATGCCTGCTTTGGTTCTAGTAAGGGAAAATTGTTTAAAGTTGAAAGTTTTTGACATGAGGTAAATTGTTTGGTGGTTAGTTAATGGTTGTTATTAACAGATACTATGCAGTCGGCAAAGATGAAGTAAAATTTCGTTAAGCTATAAAGGCAACAAATAAAAAAACTTTATATAACCCAAAGAGTCTAATTTAAGACAAATTATACAAGAATAATTGAAGTAAATAAAACGAAGGTATTTAAAAGAAAAGAGATTTGATTTCTATTGGAGCGGGAAACGAGGCTCGAACTCGCGACCCTAACCATGGCAAGGTTATGCTCTACCAACTGAGCTATTCCCGCAACAACAGACTAGAGAATTTTCAACACTGGAGCGGGAAACGAGGCTCGAACTCGCGACCCTAACCATGGCAAGGTTATGCTCTACCAACTGAGCTATTCCCGCGTGCTGAAAACGTGTGCTATTATAACCTATGTTTTTAAGTGCGCAAGTGTTTTTTTTAAATATTTTTAATTTGTGGTAAAAACGTTCAAGCTGCCTGTTTTGTCACCCAAATTATCGAATGTCAGTAAGAATCGATATGTATTGGCTAGAAATACACGCTTCTATATTGAACTTAATATAAATCACAAGGTGAGAATTGCGCTTTAATTAACTTGATTCGCAGGACGTTACTTATTCTTAAGAACTTGGATGTGATGAGCAAAAAATGGGGAAGGGGGTAGAAAAAAACTTTGCTTCATTTTTGCTCAATTTATAAAGAAAGTGCATTTTTAAAGCGTTGGACTCTTGAAATGCCTAATAACAGGACCTATATACGAATATATAGGATTATCGTGTCCATACTAATCTTTGGATTTTGGCTTTAAGCCTTAAATAAAATTCGCTAAATAGATTGGTTAAAGATGATTTTTGATTCTCTTTAAGGTATGTGTAAATATTAGGAATTACGCTCAATGGATAAGTAGCTACTTTTGATGTTACTTTTAAGTTTTGCTTTAAGTAAGCTCAAATCAAGTAGTTGTTTTAACGATAGTTCTCAGGCGTCTTGCCCGAGGTAAATGGGATTTTTCAAACTGAAAGTCTGTTTTAGATGGCCTAATGTTTACATGCCTCACGTTTACTGTACTTGAGGGCGGTTCATTAGCAAGATCTTCTCTGAATTTATGGTAAGATAAAATCTTAATTTATCTAAAATCTCCAAGAAGACTCCTTCCTCTTTAGGTGGGAGATGAATTGGTTTTTT
>OIZS01000172.1_pt1 | contig 33403 bp, 25 predicted proteins | sample 1588641 | NCBI WGS metagenome assembly OIZS01 (sample SAMN03283240) | human gut metagenome | biome: human-associated habitat; material: feces | host: Homo sapiens | place: Peru | collected 2012
TTCAATGAATTCCTAAAAATTATTATTTTCTATATCTAGATCAGCAGAATATGGGCGGCGAACTCTAAATTGAATTCGCCGTTTTTAATTGTTTTAACTAACCAAGCAGCTAAAAGACCTGAGCCACAAGTAACTTTTTACAAGGTGACATCCTCCCCCACCTATAGAGGTGGGGGCTTCCCACCGATAAGATAGGTTCAGTTCTCGCTCAAGCACTCTAATGAGTACAGTATCAACGAGCTAACCCCGTGTGTCCCACAGTTCTATTACATTGTGGCATAATGTTTGGAAAACTGTCAAGTAGATATCGGCAATTCATCTCACCACCTTAGAGGTAGGGGACTTCTTGCCGAGTTCTGTTAAAATAGGAACATCCCCCTTAACTCTTAACTAAGAAATTAAAGCTGGGCTATGTACTTTTCTAACGCTTCCACATCTTGCTCCGCCATGTCTTTAAGCTTAGCAACTTCAGTATCTAACGCGTAATTTTCACGATCTGCTAAAAGCATAAGCTCAGCAGCTTTAGCTTCAACCATCAAGCGTTGCAAGCCAATTGAACTTGCAGCCCCTTTTAGCTTGTGTAGTTCCTTTCCTGCATCTTCATACTCATGTTTTGCAAAACAAGCACGACACCCATCTAGGTATTCAACCACCCCTGTTTGAAATAATTCAAGAGCAGACTTAAACGGATCAGTACCAGCAATACCAACAAATTCTTCAATATAGCTAGTATTGAGAAGTTCTTTTGTTTCTTCCATTATTCATAGTCCTATTAGTTGTGCTTTTGCACAATATCATATTTGCTTAAAATTTCCTTTAATTTTTTTACAGATAAAGGTTTAGTGATGACATCAAGCACACTATGTCGTTGATATTCACCATATTCATGGGTGGCATTTGCCGTAAGTGCAACCATCGGTACGAGCTTATGTTTCTTAAGCTCGTCCGCCACCATGAGCCCCGTCATATCAGGTAACTGCATGTCTAGAAGCACTAAATCAAAATTTCCCGCATTAAAAGCTTCAATAGCTTGAGCCCCTGTTTTAGCAGGAGTTACTGTATGACCTAGTCCCTTTAACATCGAAGTAGCCACTAAAATATTAAGATCCACATCTTCTACTAAAAGGATATTTAACGGTCCTTCGGCCGCTGCAGGTTTTTCTTCGTCACTCGTGCCCTTTTTAAAGGTGAAATGAAGGGTAAATTCACTCCCCACCCCAAGTTCACTCTTTAACTCAATGCTCCCGCCCATCGCTTGGCATAGCTCTTTAGTTACATTTAAGCCGATCCCAGTCCCTGTGGCCTGCTTGGTACCTTTAACCTGGTAATAGAGCTCAAAAATTCGGTCATGTTCTTCTTTGGCAATCCCAATCCCACTATCCTTAACAGTCACCTCAACTACTAACTCATTACCTTTAATGTGTTGTTTAACTAAGATGCCAATACCACCTTTTGAAGTAAATTTAACGGCATTAGTAATAAGATTCCAGAGCATCTGACGTAAGCGCGTAGCATCAGTAACCACATAAGCAAAACCTTGCCCTTCAACCTTAAAATCCATCGACAGAGATTTTTGTTCAGCCATTAAACGAGCCAAGGTTTCTAGCGATTCTAAAAAATCAGGCCAAGCCACATTCTCTGAGACAATGGAGAAGGTCCGGCGTTCAAATTTATTTAAATCAATTACATCGTTAAAAATATTACCTAAAGTAACTGCATTAACATTTATTGATTTTAGGTTACGTAAATCATCATCTTTAAAATGATTAGTGCCTAATAAAATCTCACTTAAGCCCACAATCCCATTTAATGGGGTTCTTAATTCATGACTTAAAGTCGAAATAAAATTACTTTTCGCTTGTGAGGCTTGTTCAATCAATGCCTGCTCATGTTTAAGCTCAGTTATATCATGCCCATAACACATAATCCCTATCAGCTTACCTGTAGCGTTTAAGGCCGGACGTTTACGCATCTGTAAAACATAAGAACCAATCTTAACTTCATAAGTTAAGTCTTTAAGGCTTTCTTTTACTTCTTGGTCGCCACGATTAAAGGCCGTGGCCGCTTCCCCTTCTACATCTAGCAATTTTGCTACTTCAGCATTATCGCGAGCCTTAAGGAGGTGTAAAAGGTTATCATTAGCCCCAATTACTTTGCCCTTAGCATCACGAAACAAAATAATATCAGGAGTTAAACCGATAATCGCATGGTTGAATATACGCTGTTCATCTAACGCTGCCTGGGTAGCTTGGCGTTGCTGAATTTCATTCGAAAAACTCCCACGTAAACGCGCATGTTCTTGAGACAGTTTTTTGGCTTCATCACGCTGATTGATGATAGCAATATAAGTACGAGCCAAGGATGATTTTAGCTGAGATTCGTTTTCACGAAGCTGTAAATACAGTCTACGATCTTCCTCTAGTTTGGCAAAAAATTTAGTAAACAACCCCACCGCAACCAAGGTAAAGAGCCCGCCAATAAATAATGGGAGCATGAAATCTAAAACAGTAAAAACATGTTCATAAAACACCAAGATTACCCAGTACAAGGCTGATACTAAGAGAGTAACCCAAATACCTGTACTAACTGTAATTACCGCCACAGAACGACGATATATTATTAACTGAGCCGCTTTTACCGCATTGGACCAAAAACTCATAAGGGCCATTACCTAACTACAACAAATTTTGCCTAATTTTTTAACCACTCTAGCTTGAAAACCGTAGCTGTTAGCAAGTCATAAAAAACTAGTCTTTAGAACAATAATTATCAAATCCTTCAAACAGCCAAGGTTCATTTTCTCGCAAGTTGGCTAACATACGTCTAGTAATCAAAGTTACCCCACCTTCTGAACGGTAGAAACGACGGCTATCATCTTCATAATTTTCCCCAGCGACTAGGTTTCGAGGTAGTTCACACCCACGATCTAAAATCACCTTAGTTAAACGACAACCACGGTGAATTATGACATCAGGAAATGCTACCACTTCGTTAATAAAGCAAAATGAATGCACACGGACGTTATAGAACAACACACAAGAACAGATCGATGAACCACTGACAATAACCCCTGCCGACATGACACTGTTACGCAATATAGAAGAAGCCCCATTCATATCTTGCACGTATTTAGCTGGTGGCAACTGGGTTTGATAAGTCCAAATTGGCCATTCTTGATCGTATACGTCAAGATCAGGGGTTACTGATGCTAAGTCCATATTAGCAGCCCAGAAAGAATCGATAGTCCCTACATCACGCCAGTAAATGAGCTGCTTGCCTCTATTACATACACAAGACTTACTAAAATCGTGGGCGTGAGCTAAACCTTTACGCACTAAGGATGGAATAATGTCATTTCCAAAATCATGCTGTGAATCAGATGATTCTTCGTCTTCTTGCAACACCTTATACAAAAATTCTGCATTAAAAACGTAAATCCCCATTGATGCTAAGCACATATTATTGCTTCCAGGCATTAATTGAGGATCCTTTGGTTTTTCCGCAAATTGAGTGATGAGCCCATCTTCATTAACACTCATAATGCCATATGCAGATGCTTCAGCCTGGGGAATAGGTACACATGAAACGGTTACAGGTTGTTCATGTGAAATATGGTCCAATAATAATTTGGCATAATCCATTTTGTACACATGATCACCTGCTAAAATCAGAATGTACTTTGGATGATGTTCCTTAATAATATCAAGATTTTGATAAACGGAATCGGCAGTACCACGATACCAATGCACTTCATCAATACGTTGCTGAGCTGGTAAAAAATCGAGAAATTCATTAAATTGATTTCGTAAAAATGACCATCCAGCCTGCAAATGACGTAGTAAACTATGGGACTTATACTGAGTCACCACCCCAATTTTACGGATCCCTGAATTTATACAGTTAGATAAGGCGAAGTCGATAATACGAAACTTCCCCCCAAAATATACTGCAGGTTTGGCTCTAGTGTTAGTGAGCTGATGTAGGCGACTGCCACGTCCCCCGGCTAGCACCAACGCCATAGTTTGTTTTGTTACCTTTCTTGCACTAAGTGATTCTGCCATTTTATTTAACCAGCTCCCTTCAAACCGCCACCTTGCGGTTTTATAGTTTTATATTCTGCCTTTACGTGACGATAGGATACCATGTATCACATAGATTTAATGCGTTTTCAGAAAACTTGCGCTTCAAAACTTGTAACACAACGCAAAATCACCGAAACTACGAAAATTTACATACTAAACTAAGAGAATTTTCCCCCAAAAAACTCACGTAGAAGCCTCCACCAAACACCTATGCAAACGCACCTTGGAGCAGGCTTAAGATCATGTTCTTTTGTTGATTAGCATGTGAAAGAACGGCCATCGAAGCTTGAAGTTTAATGTTATTTTCAACTACAGCGGCACACTCAGCCGCATAATCACAGTCTTCAATACGAGAACGAGCATTTGACAAATTTTCTATCGTGTTTTCTTGGTAACGAATGGCTGATTCCAATCGATTTTGTATTCCCCCAAATCGGCCACGTTCACCCGATACTACTTCTATTAATGAATCAATATTGCCTAATACTTGCTGTGAAGCTTCAGCCGTTGTTAAATCAAAACCATTTTTAAAAGCATCGATTACTTTTTGTTTGCCAGATTTTGTTGCCATCCCTTCAACTGTAAAGGCCAGTCCAAGGTCTATATCAATGCCCTGACCTGCATAAGCCCCAACCTGGATATTTACCACGCCTTTCGAGCCATCTAAAATATGCTCACCCGCAAATGTAGTATCACTTGAGATGCGATTTATTTCTAAAAAGAGCTCTTTGGCTTCCGCATTTAAGGCGGCTCTATCTATCGCGCTACAAGTACCATTAGCAGATTGCAGTGAAAGCACTCTTACTCGCTGTAACATATTAGTTACTTCATCGAGAGCACCTTCAGCTGTTTGGGCTAGTGATAACCCATCTTGAGCATTACGATTACCCTGAGTTAAACCATTGATTTCTGAAGTTAGTCTATGCGCTATTTGCATCCCAGCAGGATCGTCTTTAGCACTATTGATCCGCTTGCCGGAAGCGAGTCTTTTATATGACACATCAAGAGCATTGCTTGCCTGTTGCATAAAGCGTCGCGCAAACATGGAGGTGACATTTGTTATAAATAGTCCCATTTTTTCCTCCTATTTTGTTTGCTTGAGCTTAAAAGAGGTCTGGTCTATCTAAGCTAAATTAGGGCCTTTCTCTCCTTATATATCGACTAAAAAATACAAAACTTAAGACTAGTGAGGGTGGACCTTAATTTTAATTTTCCACAGCCAAAGTCCCCGTAACCTCTAGAGGTGATAGTAATCCTGGGGTTAATTAACTGTGGCATTAAATATATAAACTATTTATAGATCTAAAATAACGGCACAAAACTCTGGCCACGTGCACTCCCTTGGGGGCCATCACAGTCCAAAATAGCGACAATTTCATTTATGCAAGGCCATCTTTTACTTGACCACAAGGGCGCAATCAAAGAATCATCCATTACTGACGCTCCTACGCGAGCAAATATTACTTGCGGAGGTGTATTTCTGATTAAATCTGCGGCTCTAGTAGCATATTCAGGTAGCTCTAACACCGAAATCTCACCTCTTTCATATTGCTTGGCCATGATACTACCACGCACAATATGCAATTGATGTAGCTTTAACGCCTCAACCCCTTCATTTAAAACAAGTTCTAAAGTTGTAAGGTTGTGTAAATGCTCTTCTCCCGGCAAGCCTAAAATTAGATGAGTGCAAACTTTCAAACCTCGAGCATGCGCTCGGGAAACAGCATCACAGTAATCTGCAAAAGTATGGTGCCGATTTATAGCCATAAGTGTTTCATCAAAGGCAGTTTGTAAACCCAACTCTAACCAAATTTCCTTGCCGGCATCCTGATATGAAGCTAATAAATCTAGCACATCATTACTGACACAATCCGGTCTAGTCCCCACGCACAAACCAACAATATCAGCACTTTTTAAAGCTTCATCATAATAACTCATCAGAACCTGCCTCTCGGCATAAGTACTAGTGTATGCCTGAAAATACGCTAAATACTTTAAGGATTTGCCACTTCGATTAGCCGCAAGTTGTTCCGAAATACTCTTAGACTTTTGGGCTCCCGCAAAGGAATGAACATTACAAAATGTACAGCCCCCTCGCCCTAAGGTCCCATCTCGATTTGGACATGAAAAACCACCATCTAAAGAAATCTTGTGCACACTCTGCCCAAAACGCGATTTTAGGTAATCACCAAAAGTAAAAACATATTGATTTAGCTGCATGCCAGATAACTCCTTTGAGGTGGCGTGATTTTTAAGTAAAACGCGCACTAATTTAACAGAACTCGGCAAGAAGTCCCCCACCTCTATAGGTGGGGGAGGATGTCACTCTGAACTCGTAACGTCTTAACCTAAAAGCGCAATTTAATCTAAGAACAAGGTTAAAACAAAGGATTTTAGACCATGGCTAAAATCCAGAAAATTAAACTAAAACTCAGTATAAAAAAAGAGAACCAGATAGTAAAATCCGATTCTCTTTTTCAAGTTTTAAAGTTTATCTTACTTTAGTGTTTAACCTGGAAGTAAAGACTTACCCATAAGGAACTTATCAACTGCACGTGCGCACTTACGCCCATCAGCCACAGCTCTAATTACCAAAGACTGACCGCTTCTCATATCGCCAGCTGCAAAGACCTTTGGCACAGAAGTCTGATAGCCACGCTCAACTTCAGAATCTGGTAAAGCTAAAGCATTACCACGCTTATCACGTTCAATCCCAAAGCTGTCTAATACCGCGTCTAATGGATGTACGAAGCCCATAGCTAAGAATACATAATCAGCTTTAAGCTCTCTTTCGGTACCAGCAATATTGCAAAGTTTACCTTCCTTGAATTCGCAATCAGCAACCTTTAAAGCACTAACTGCCCCATCCTTACCTAAAAACTCAATGGTGTTAAGGCTGAACAAACGTTCGCAACCTTCTTCATGAGAAGTATAGGTACGGAAGATACGAGGCCAATCAGGCCAAGTGGTAAGCTTATCGTAAGTTACTGGAGGCTTTGGCATAACTTCAATCTGAGTTACAGAAGCCGCGCCGTGACGATTAGAAGTACCAACACAGTCAGCGCCTGTATCACCACCACCAATTACCACTACATGCTTACCAGCAACGTTGATTGGGTTCTTACGCCCATTACCAACTTCCTTGTTCTGACCGATTAAGAATTCAAGAGCAAAATGAATATTCTTAAGTTCACGCCCTGGAACCTTAAGGTCACGAGGATTTTCAGAACCACCGCAAAGCACAACTGCATCAAACTTAGCTAAAAGTTCCTTTGGAGAAACTACAGTAGTAGCATCGCAACGTACCCCATGAGGCAAGTCATTGGTATCAGCAATTAAAGTGTTAGTTACAAATTTAATGCCTTCTTGTTCCATCTGGTTGATACGACGATCAATAAGCCCCTTTGACAATTTAAAATCAGGGATCCCAAAACGGAGCAAACCACCAACACGATCGTTCTTTTCGTAAACGGTAACTTCGTGACCTGCACGAGCTAACTGTTGAGCACAAGCCATGCCTGATGGACCGGAACCTACAACAGCAACTTTACGGCCGGTTTTAACCTTAGCAATTACTGGTTTTACTAAACCATGGTCCCAAGCACGATCGATGATCTTGCGTTCAATAGAACGAATACCAACTGCATCACCGTGTAAACCACAGCTACAACCTGCTTCACACAAAGCAGGACATACACGCCCAGTAAATTCTGGGAAGTTAGTAGTGCTGTGGAGAACCTTAATGGCGCGTTCATAATCACCATGATAAACGAGGTCGTTAAAATCAGGGATGATGTTATGCACAGGGCAGTTGCTACTACAAAATGGCACGCCACAATCCATACAACGGGCTGCCTGCTGAGTAGCTTCTTCATCAGTCAAAGTTGGGGTAAATTCATTGTAATTTTTAACACGTTCTGCCACTGGTGCATGGTGTTCTTCAATACGAGCGAACTCTAAAAACCCTGTAGGTTTACCCATTTTATTCACCCTCCTTCTTTGCTGCATGATCCGCAAGAGCCTTGCGGTATTCGTTAGGGAAGACCTTAACAAACTTGTTTAAGGCCACATCCCAGTTTTCGAGAATTTCCTTGGCAATATGGCTACCAGTGTAAGCAGCGTGGTTAGACACATACTTACGGAGGATTTCTTCATCGCTTAAACCAAGATGACGTGGTTCAAGCGTTGACTGCTTAGAAGCAGGTTCAACTGGAACGAGCTGAACTTGAGCGAGGTTGCAGTGCACTGTAAATTCACCATTTGGATCGTAAACATACGCTATCCCACCAGACATACCAGCTGCAAAGTTACGCCCAGTCTTGCCAAGTACTACAACTGTACCACCAGTCATATATTCACAACCATGGTCGCCTACGCCTTCAATTACGGCTGTACAACCAGAGTTTCTTACAGCAAAACGTTCACCAGAGACACCAGAGATGTAAGCTTCACCGCTAGTAGCACCGTAAAGACAAGTGTTACCGCAGATGATGTTTTCATCGCTACGCCCTGAGAAGCTGCTATTTGGATGAATAATAACCTTACCGCCAGAGAGTGACTTACCAACGTAGTCGTTAGCTTCGCCATCAAGGTCAAAGGTAATACCCTTAACCAAGAAAGCTGCAAAAGACTGACCAGCTGTACCATGGAGATTAACCTTAATGGTATCTTCAGCCATGCCACTATCACCATACTTTTCGGCAACCTTACCAGCAAGCATTGCCCCTACAGTACGGTTTACATTGATGATATTAGTGGTAATTTCAACCTTCTTGCCCTTTTCAATAGCAGGCATTGCTTCAGCCAAAAGCTTGTTATCAAGTGACTTTTCAAGTTCATGATCCTGTGAATCACAGTTGTAAATCGCAGTTGAAGCATCATGTTCTGGTTGATAGAAGATCTTAGAGAAATCAAGCCCCTTAGCCTTCCAATGTTCAATACCAGCTCTCTTATTGAGGTACTCAGAGTGACCAATAAGGTCATTGAAGTTTCTGATACCCATAGATGCCATCAATTCACGAACTTCTTCAGCTACGTAGAAGAAATAACGTACTACATGTTCTGGACGACCAGCAAAACGTTTACGTAATTCAGGATCCTGAGTAGCAACCCCAACAGGGCAAGTGTTGAGCTGACACTTACGCATCATGATACAACCAGAAGCTACAAGCGGAGCAGTCGCAAAGCCAAATTCATCAGCCCCTAAGAGAGCGCCAATTACTACGTCACGACCAGTCTTAATCTGACCATCGACCTGAACACGTACCCGGCTACGGAGACGGTTCAATACCAAAGTCTGCTGAGTTTCAGAAAGACCAAGTTCCCAAGCAGAACCAGCATGCTTGATAGATGATTGAGGAGAAGCCCCTGTACCACCATCATGACCTGCGATTACGATATGGTCAGCCTTAGCCTTAGCCACACCTGCAGCTACAGTACCAACACCGGTTTCAGAAACCAACTTCACAGAGATAGAAGCCTTTGGATTTACGTTCTTAAGATCGTGAATCAACTGAGCCAAATCTTCGATGGAGTAGATATCGTGATGTGGTGGAGGAGAAATAAGACCTACACCTGGCACACTGTGACGGAGGAACCCAATGTATTCAGATACCTTGTGACCAGGAAGCTGCCCACCTTCACCAGGTTTTGCCCCTTGAGCCATCTTAATCTGAATTTGGTCAGCATTTACGCAGTATTCTGCAGTTACACCGAAACGACCTGACGCTACCTGCTTAATAGCAGAACGTAAGCTATCACCAGGTTCGAGTTCAATATCACGTTCGATACGGCTCTTGCCAATTACTTCAGACAACATGGTCTTTTTAGTGATAGGCTCAAAACGCTTAGCATCTTCACCACCTTCACCAGTATTTGACTTACCACCAATACGGTTCATAGCAATAGCGAGATTGGTGTGAGCTTCAGTTGAAATAGAACCTAAAGACATCGCCCCTGTTACGAATCTCTTAACAATTTCCTTTGCAGGTTCAACTTCTTCAAGTGGGATAGGAGCAAATGGAGACTTGATTTCAAAGAGTCCACGTAAAGTTAAATGACGCTTTGACTGGTCATTGATGATTTCAGCATACTTCTTGTAGGTATTGATATTGTCAGTACGAACCGCATGTTGCAAATCAGCAATTGCTTCAGGAGTCCACATGTGTTCTTCGCCACGTACGCGGTAGTTAAGTTCCCCCCCCACATCGAGCATATCCTGCAACAATGGATCTTCACTAAAAGCAGCCTTGTGTAAATTGATAGCTTCCTGTGCAACTTCAAATAGACCAATACCTTCAACATTTGAAGCAGTATTAGTAAAGTACTTATCCACAAATTCACGGGTAAGACCTACAGCTTCGAACACTTGAGCCCCGGTATAAGACATGTAGGTAGAAATACCCATCTTAGACATAGTCTTGCAAAGACCCTTGCCAATAGCCTTAACGAAGTGCTTGATATAGTCTTCTTCTTGTTCCTTGTTTTCTGCCAAATCACGAAGAGTTTCGAAAGCAAGGTATGGATGCACAGCTTCTGCGCCGTAACCTGCAAGTAATGCGAAGTGATGAACTTCACGCGCACTACCAGTTTCAACAACCAAACCAGTGCTGGTACGAAGACCGGCATTAACCAAGGTCAAATGAACGATAGAAGTTGCAAGCAATGCTGGGATAGCAACACGATCGCGACTAACCTTACGGTCAGTAACAATCAAAATGTTTGCCCCGCCCTTCACTGCATCTTCAGCTTCACAAGCTAAACTTGCAAGACGAGCTTCAATCCCTTCCTTACCCCAGGTTAATGGGTAAGTAATATCAAGTTCATATGAACGGAACTTATGATCAGTAAGCTTTTCAATATTACGAACTTGTTCCATCTGCTGTTCGCTTAAAATTGGCTGTTCAACTTCAAGGCGAATTGGTGGGTTGATATCACTTGGATTCAACAAGTTTGGACGTGGGCCAATGAATGAAACAAGTGAGGTTACCATTTCTTCACGAATCGGATCGATTGGTGGGTTGGTTACCTGAGCAAATACCTGACGGAAGTAATCGTAAAGGGTCTTATCCTTCTTTGACATTACGGTCAAAGCAGCATCGTTACCCATAGAACCAATTGGTTCCATCCCAAGCTTAGCCATTGGAAGCATGATGCGTTTTACATCTTCTTCGTTATAACCAAAGAGTTGCTGTAAATGGAGTAATGAGGCATTGTGATCAACAGGTTTAACCTCATCAGCGCGACAATTGATATCATCAATCTTAATACGGATCTTATCAATCCATTCTGCATAAGGCTTAGCTGTAGCTAATGAGTTCTTAAGTTCAGCGTCATCAATAATACGCCCCTGTTCCATGTCGATGAGGAACATCTTACCAGGTTCTAAGCGCCACTTCTTGAGGATACGAGAATCATCAATTGGTAACACACCTGATTCAGATGCCATAACTACTAAGTCATCCTTAGTTACTAAGTAACGAGCAGGACGTAAACCGTTACGGTCTAAGGTAGCACCGATCTGACGGCCATCAGTAAAGGCTACTGCAGCAGGACCATCCCATGGTTCCATCATAGCGGCATGGTATTCGTAGAATGCCTGACGCTTTGCATCCATATTGGTATTCTTTTCCCATGCTTCAGGAATCAACATCATAACGGCATGAGCAAGTGAATAACCACTCATAGTTAAAAGCTCAAGAGCATTGTCGAAAGATGCAGAATCTGACTGACCTGGATAAATAAGTGGCCAGCACTTTTCAAGGTCATCACCGAGAACTGGAGAATGTACACACTTTTCACGTGCTCTCATCCAGTTTACGTTACCTCTTACAGTATTGATTTCCCCGTTGTGGGCAATCATACGGAATGGGTGAGCTAATGACCATGATGGGAAAGTATTTGTAGAGAATCTTTGGTGTACCAAAGCCAAAGCAGATTCGCAACGTTGGTCGCAAAGATCACGGTAGTAAGCACCAACCTGACCTGCTAAAAGCAAACCTTTATATACGATGGTACGAGCAGAGAATGAAGGAATGTAGAATTCGCCACAATGTCTCAATTGGAGATTCTTAATCGCCTTTGAAGAACGCTTACGAATAATATAAAGCTTTCTTTCAAGTGCATCAGTTACGAGCACGTCACGGCTGTGACCAACAAAGATCTGACGAATAACTGGTTCGGTAGCTAACACTGATTCTGACATTGGGGATTCGTGTGAATATGGAACATCACGCCACCCAAGCACAATCTGACCTTCAGCTTTAACCGCACGTTCAATTTCTTCTTCACAGGCTCTGCGAGAAGCAGCTTCCTGAGGTAGGAAAACCATACCTACACCGTAATCACCGGCTTTTGGTAGTTCTACCCCCTGCTTAATCATATCATCACGGAACAATCTGTCCGGAATCTGAATAAGAATACCAGCACCATCACCCTGAAGCGGGTCTGCACCGACAGCACCGCGGTGATTGATATTCTTCAGGATTAATAACCCCTGCTCAACGATGCTATGACTTTTTTGTCCCTTCATATGGGCGACAAAGCCTACACCGCAGGCGTCGTGTTCATTGGCCGGATCATACAGCCCTTGACGCATCGGTAATGCTGAATCCATCACACTAAAATCCTCTTAAAATTAAATCGTCTTTTATAAACTCAAGACAGTAAATCAGCAAAATTAATGCCAAAATCATGCCAACAATTTACAGTGTTCAGACTATTTCGAATGTAAGGCAAATTATCAAAACGTTTAATTCTACATCAACACTTTACCTTAAATAAATTATTATTTTGGGTTAACTGCCAAAGCACCATTTTTGCATATTTATTTTCTTTTAATAATTACTTAATATAAAGCATATTTATCTGTTATTACTTTTATTAAGAGACATTTGTATCGTATATCGTTAATTTATCCTAGTTTTTAAACTGTTATTTTGTTTTTAATAATTTTTAATAAATTTTTGTCGCCCTAATATTGTGCATTATCACTGCATATTTATGCATTTTCTTGGTATTATTATGCGTGCATCACAATCGTTCAATTCCTTGCACCAATTAAGTGCATTTCCCAATAATGGTGCACCACTTGTTACCATTTTGCATCATTTTTTGTCAGAACTTTTAACCTCTGCACCACCATAAAAATTTTATAGAAACATCCCCTAACTATCGCACCTTTATTTACCATGAATAGTCGACCAAGTTAGCGCATAAATGGTTTTATGGTAATATGGTTTTACTGCAATAAATTATTAGTTACAGTTCTTTTTTTGAAGTACATTTGCTTCCTTTTGTTTTAAAATTCTAACATGCATACAAGGAATGCAATTTTTACCCACATGGAAAGGAATACAAGTTCATGAATTACGCAAGATATGGCATCATCGGCGCTATGCCAGAAGAAGTTGAAGCTCTCAGAAACATAATGACTGACGTTATGGAAGAAAATATTGGACGTAAAGTATTCTATACTGGCTTAATTGCTGGTAAAAGCGTAGTCCTTACTTGTAGCGGTATTGGTAAAGTCAGCGCAGCCACCGCCACTTCTGTATTAATTGTTAAGTATCACTGCGACGCCATCATTAACACTGGTGTAGCCGGCGGTTTACAAGATACCGCTCCTCTTGATCTAGTGATTTCAACTGCCACTACTCAACACGATTTTGATTTAACCATTTTTGGCTACAAACCAGGCCAAGTTCCAAGCTTTGACCCAGAAATTAAGGCTTGCCCTGAACTTACAAAAGTAGCATTTGAAGTTGCGCAAAAACTAGGGGCTGAATATAACTTCAACTCTCATTTAGGCCTTATTGTTTCAGGCGATAAGTTCATTGCTGGAGCTCAAGAACGAGCTCACATTGATAAAATTTTCCCTGCAGCTAAAGCTACCGAAATGGAGGGCGCGGCTATTGGTGAAGCAAGTACTATTTTCAACGTGCCTTATGTAGTTATCCGCTCCATCTCTGATAATGCCGACCAAAAAGCCAATATGACTTTTGAAGAAGTTCTTCCTTTAGCCACTAGAAATTCTCAAGAAATTGTTAAACGCATGATGGAAGCTCTTTAATATCTATCTCCTCCCCTGTTTAAAATGATTTAAATAGGGGTAAAAGCAGGCTTATGGTCTGCTTTGTTTTTATCTTGATATCAGGCACCTAGGTCATAAGCCCCAATCACCCCTCACGCTTAATCTAATAATAAAGGACCTTTTAGTTATGGAAATTATTAATTCAATTGTTGCGTATCTTGAAAGCTCTTTTGCATTATTAGTTTTGTTGGCAGCAATTTTTGAATGGTTTATTCCCTATCCTTACTTTTTAAGATTTAACCGCTTACTTCCAAGCCTTGCTACCTTAGGTCGACGAGTTAACCGTTATGGCCACTCCAAAGCCCAACAATCTTTAGCCGGAGTCCTCCTGCCACTCCTGATAGTAGCCTCAATTTTAGTAATCGTTTTTCTTTGCTACTACTTAAGTAATACCCCTAAGTTTACCTCTTTTATCCTTTTACTTTTGGTTTTAGAATCTCGTCCGCCACGCTCAGCATACCGCGCCATCACACGCTATATTTCCTCCAATCAACCAAATGAAGCTAAGAATATTTTGGCCCGTTTTACCCTTAGACGTACCGATAAATTAAGTATAATGGGGCTTTTAAAAGCTTCAGTTGAAATGGTCAACTTAAGACTGTTCTATAATTTTTACGTTCCTCTCATGTTGTGCCTTATTTTTGGGCATGTGCTTCCGGCCGTCATTTACCGAGTTTTACTCCTTTGCCGCATGGCCTTTAACTTAAAACATCCTTTTAATCAATCATTTGGTAGCTTTAGTGCGAGTTTAACATCTGTATTTGAAATCATTCCGACCGCTATTATTCTGCTAATTGGGTGGCTTATTCCACATCGCTATCCTATACAACAAGCGCTTACCCAAGCTTTAAACAGTTGGCCAAGCAAAACTGGCGGGTTGTTTTTAGCTGAAACAGCAGCTGCCACCAATCTTAAATTAGGTGGCCCACGTTACTATCTAATTACTCTATTTCGTTTCCCAACCATTGGTGGAACCATTGAACCCGAACCAAACGTGGTAAAACTTTTTATCTTTAGAACTATTAGTGTTGCTTGGTTTACCATCGCTATTACCGCCCTATTGATCATCCTAATATCGCACATCTAGCCTTATTTAGGCGTATTAGGTATTCTTTGGCTAATACGCCTAATCAAATAAATAAAACAAAGAACGCCATGCCAAAATACTTACCCCAAGCAGGAGTTTATATGACTTTTATAAATTCAACTTTAAAGGCTAATACAAACCACGTTATGTCGGAATTCACTCCCAATTGGACACTAAAACTCCTTGTCTTAACACTTATATTTTTTCTTACGCCTTCAATGGTGTTAGCTAATGATAAATTTGATACAAAAGCTTCACCATCTTCCAAGGCTAGTACGCCAATTTGCCAAAAGATAGTTACTTTAACTCCGGAGTTAACTGAAATTACCGCAGCTATTGTTCCCCAAGAATATTTAGTAGGGACAGACCTATACAGCAACTATCCAGCATTTACGCAAAAGCTACCTAAAGTAGCCGACTATTACACTATTTATCGAGAAAAAATATTACAGCTTAAATACGATTGTATCTTTGCCGGCCCCGACTTTAACACCTTAGCTTTAAAAACCACCGCCGTAAAACTTCCAGGACACCTTTACACCTTTAGTTTACGTAGCTCAGACAATCTTTTAGCAACCATTGATCAAATTGCCAAATTAACCGGTTTTTCAGTAGCCCCGGCCACACAAAAACTAAAAGACTCCATAAAAAAGGCCTTGCTAAATCCCCACATTCAACAAGATCTACCTCACGTAGCTTCAGCTATACAAAGCCGTCAAGAGTTCCCCCCGACTACCGAGAGCCAAACTATCGACAAACAAACTACCAACAGCAACGACAGTGGGAAACTCCCTAAAATTGCTATATTAATTTGGGAACGCCCACTTACAGTTGTAGGTCAAGGCAATCACTTACATGAATTTATTAAGTTATGCGGAGGAGCAAACGCTTTTGGTGACTTAAGTGGCTTTCCTAGCATTTCCTTAGAACAACTGCACACGAGGCAGGTAGACCTTATTTTAAATCTAAGCGAAATTCCTAAAACCGCTTCTCATATTAAGCTCACCCCTACCAACATCAAAGAAGTATCATTTTCAAACCCTGATCTATTAATGCGCCTTACCCCACGTGCCATTACAATCGGTTTACCAGAGCTGTGCACGTTGCTTGAACAGCACAAGCAATAAGTTGGTTCACTGTATAATTGAAATAGTTTTCGTTATAAATTGCGGCGTAAAACCCACACGCTTGCGTGTGGGATGAAAGCTGCTTTTTATGAAAAACTATATTTCTATTACTTGATATTAGCAGGCAATATATATAATATACGTAAACGACACAAAGTTCAAAATGAGCAGGTAACAAAAGAATTAGTAAATAACATAGGTCGAGAAGAACTTTTGATGAAATTCGTTCTATGAAAAGTGCTGTGTCGAGAATAGCGTATCCTCGGTATCTCAAGGCTGTTAGAGTAACACTTGTAAGTCTTGGTTTTGATAAAGAGTGGGTAAACACTGATTTTAGAGATACGTTAGAGGCACAGTATTTGGAGGGGTAATCATGGCCCGACCAAAATCAATAATGTACAGATTAACATTTCCATTCCTTCCGTGTGGAAAAAAACAGCTTAAAAACCTTGCCCGTATCTATTGTGTCGAAGAAGGAACTACTATTACCTTTTTTGACCTAATGCGCAGAGGTATTCAGGAAAAATATCAGTTAGGAGAAACAGATGATGAGCGAGGAACAATATCATAGTGCTTCGCTTTGTAAATATCTGCAATCAGTACTGATACATAATCAAAGCATTGGAAGTGAGGCCAGACCATATACATATATTTGTAGATTGTCCACAGACAGTTGCCCCTTGCGATATAGTAAGAACATTGAAAAGTATCAGTGCAATTGAAATGTTCAAGGCATATCCACAATTAAAGCAGTTCTACTCTCGTTGTGGAGTATTATGGTCAAGATGGTATTTTGTATCTACCGTAGGTCATATATGTGAAGCTACAGTAAAGAAATACATCGAGGAACAGAAAAATCAAGAGTGACGAAGAATACAAGAAACTTTTGAAACAATATCATAAACTTTCTGACAGGCATATCTTAGTTGTAGAAACTGATATGCCTTATCCTGATGTTCTGAAAGTCGTGGCTCTTTCTGATAAAATCCGCAAAGCTGGCAACGAGCTTGTTAGTCTTACGAGAAAGAATTACGACCAGCTCATGCGTACCAAGAAATATCGTAAACTACTAAAACTGTACGGCAATACTGAGGATAAGAACAAACGTAAAGCTCTCGCGAGTCAGCTCAATGATATGCAGAAATCTTATAATGTTACATGGGATTTTGGCAGGATATCTATGATTCCTATAGGCAAGAAATACAGTATAGATGCGGTGTTTGCTCTTGCAAAAGCCGAAGATATATGGCGGGGTATGGAAAAATGCCTTTATGGTAACGGTAAGACCACACATTTCTCAAAATACGGAAAATTACCATGTATAAGAGCAAAACAGATAAATCGTGGCATTCCGATGTTTGTTGAGGATGGTAAACTTCGATTCAAACTTAGAAAAATGCAATTCGGGATTCAAGTCAACGACAATTTTCAGTCTGATGAAGCTAACGCCGTTTTGTCTTATCTTGAAAATCCTGACAAGATGGATGCTGATGCTGTCAATACACTTATAGAAGAAGCCTGTGGTATAGATACTTAACAGACCTTGCTATGCTACTCTTGTTCCAAGGTTGATAAGAGGTAAATACAGAGTATATCTGCATCTGACAATAGAAGGTAAAGCTAAGCCTAAATATGATAGATTCGGCAATCCAAGACATAAATATGGTAAAGGCATGATAGGTGCTGATATAGGAACGCAGACAGTTGCCTATACTTCTGATACTGAAGTCGGACTGAAGAACCTTTCAGAGCGTGACAACAGCATACAGACTTCTGAACGCAAGGAACGCTTATAAAATCGTGCTATGGACAGGAGTAGACGAGCAACCAATCCACAAAATTACAATCCTGACGGCACTATCAAGAAAGGTAAAAAGACTTGGAAATATTCTAATCGCTACAAGAAGCAAAAAGCCAAACACGCTGAATTATGCCGTATAAATGCAGAAAATAGACAGCTTGCAATAAACGAAGATGCTAACTATCTGCGAAGTCTTGGCGATACATTCGTCACAGAACCTAAAAATGCAAGCAAGCTCTTGAAACGGGCTAAGAAGACTACTGTTAATAGTAAAGGCAAATTTAATAAGAAAAAGCGCTTTGGCAAATCTATAAAGAATCTTTGTCCGTCTGGATTTCAAATTACTGTTGAAAAGAAATTCAAGGTCACAGGTGGCGCATATATAGAAGTTCCGTATAATTATAGGGCCAGCCAGTACGACCACACGGCAGATGACTACATTAAGAAAAAGCTGTCTGATAGGCTCTACAGACTTCGAGACGGAACATTGGTACAAAGAGATTGGTATTCATCATTTTTGCTCTATTGTTACGACTACAGAACGCAGGATATAGACAAAGATAAATGTATTACAGATTTCGGCGAATGCTATAATAAAGAAAAAGCCCTAATCGCAAGGATTAAGGCCAATAATATCAAAATACTAAACAGTGGAATTAAAGTAGCTTAACAACTAAATATTAGGAAGATTAACTGTACTTCCTTGTCGTAAGACAGAAATTTACCGCTAATGTGGTCGTAGGACTCTTTGGTAATGAAAGTCCTAATTCAAACAGATTTACACTTGTAACTCCAAAGCCTGAAAATGGTGTACGATTACAAGCTACACTTGGCAATCAGAACCCCACGGGCTTGCCCGTGGGAGCAGTCAGAATACCACCAAACCACAAGCAAAATGTTTTTTGTATTTTAAGGAGTTATCTATGGCTACCCTTGATTTTTCAAACATCAAAGATAAACTCAAAGCTGAATATGATCGTCGCGCCCAAGAAGAAGCGCGAGTAGCAGCCGAAGCACAAAAACTTGCCTCGCGGGAAAAATTTAACCCTGATGCAATTGATAATGAAGCTCCCGAAGATAAAGTCGATTTTGCCGCCACTATGAGAAGCGCTGGGGTAAAAAAAATCTACCAAGACAAAGTGGCCACTAAAAAGCCAATTATGGATCCAAAAATCTCAGCTGTTTTAAAAGAGATGACTGAAGACGAAAAAAAAGAAGATGATATTGATTTCTTTTCAACAGCTAAGATGCAATTTGTAGAACCACTTGATTCTATTTCTTGGAAAGTCCCAGGATTACAATACGGTGTACTTCGAAAACTAAAGGCCGGCGAATACATGCCTCAAGCCGTCCTAGATCTACATAATCACACCATCGAACAGGCATACGTAAAAACTCGTAAATTCATTTTAAGAGCTTACCAACGTAGCAACCGTTGCATTCTTATCGTTCATGGCAAAGGAGAATTTTCAACCCCTAAGGCCTTACTTAAAAGCTATGTGGCCCATTGGTTAAAGCAGATGCCTGAAGTATTAGGCTACTGTACGGCTATGCCATACCACGGAGATAAAGGTGCCACCTACGTTTTAATTAAAAAAGGTCTTGAAGATAGTAATGAAACTAGAGAACGCCTTGCTAGCCGTAGGTAATTAGAGCAACACCAACCACATAAACCTAATGAGTTAGTCTAAATAGCTAGTCAAGTTGCAAACAAGTCAGGCCAACTTGGCTAAACAAGAGCAGAGATATTTCTAGATGCTTCAATAGCATCTACTATATCCAAAGTATGGAGATCAAAAGCTCCACGAGCAAGATGCTCACCCGCCAATTCACATTGAGTTTTTTGTCTTTCAAGCGGAGAAAGGTTAGCCATAACTTCTGGGGGAAGGTCTTGCTTCTTTAGAGCTAATGGTTCTCCATGTAAGCAAAGAGATAGCTCTAAAGAAGCTTGTAATCCAGCATCCACCATATCACCATTGACTGCGGCTAATGAATAATCATCACTAATTGCATAGTCTACTCGACCTTTTAAAATTCCTAAACGAAGATATAAATCTTCTTCTTTGTTTTGGGTTTTTACCAAGTCTTGAGCGGTAGCACTGTCGGTTACGTCTGGGGACAACATAGAAAGTAACAGATTAAAATAGGCACGATCATTACTATGCACTGCGCCGTTAAGCGTAGTACCTAACTGTAGTTCATCAACCAATAAATGATTTCTGATCTCAGGTGCAAGCATAGCTACTCCCAATAATTTAACCTAATATCCTTTTATCGGCAGTTCTGAAAAATTTTTTAGTTAAATAACTTTTTTTGCTTATATTTTGTCCAAAATGGTACTTTTTTAACCATAAAAACAAATAATCCTAAAAAACCTTAAAAATTCCCAAAAAATACTTTTCAAAATAAAAAAGTATGATATGATATGCCTCGTTCAGACATGGAGGGGTTCCCGAGCGGTCAAAGGGAGCAGACTGTAAATCTGCCGACTCTGTCTTCGAAGGTTCGAATCCTTCCCCCTCCACCATTTGAACTGCAAGAAAGCTTAAATTAGTTCAACTAATTTAAGCTTTTTTTTTCTATTCCATTTCTTATTTTCCCTTACTTTTCCAAGTTTTCCTTTTAACTGCCTAGTTAATGGTTAATGCCCAACCTTAACTCTTGCAATTTCCCCATCCGATATCCTAATCTAGAATCTTAGGTTTTTATGCCATAAGCTTGGTTCACTCAAAACAGATCATCCTCTTTTGTTGGTTTATGCTTTATTTTTGTTCAGTTACACGCCAATAAAGGCAAACTTAATTTTATTTGCCCGCCAACCTCTAACTTTAACCATATCAAGAATGAAAGAACGCCTTATATCATTTATAATTTTTACAAAGCTTGAATTTGCATAAATTACATATAAAGATGCGACACCCTAAAGGCAGTCATCAAGCCCCAATTTTAATAATAAATATAAAGAATGGCTCGCATTCCATCTGCGACACGGAAAAATCAACATGTCAGAAAATGTAGCCCTACAAGAGCAAAATCCATTGGTTACCCCAAAGACTCCTTCAGCCCCCCAAAAACCACAGGCTTCCCAGGAATCAACGGATCCCCAAAATACAGATCCTAAACCAGAGACTCCTTCAGAAACCCCAAAACCACAGGCTTCCCAGGAATCAACAGATCCCCAAAATGCAGATCACAAAGCTGCAGACTCTGTTTCAGATTTACAAAACTTCTCCACTTTGCGCACCATCTTAGTTGATGATCAACATTCATTTGTAATGATGATGAAAGTTATCCTCAACACCTTAGGCATCTCAAAGATCGATGTTGCCTCTAGCGCAGACCAAGCTTTAAAAATTTGTCGTAAAAACATTTACGACCTTTATCTATTTGATTACAACCTAGGGGATGGATTAAATGGGCGTCAACTTATGGAAAAGTTACGCGAGGAAAATCACATTCCATACTACGCCACGGTTTTGATTGTGACAGGCGACAACTCTAGAGCCATGGTTTTAAGTGCCATTGAACAAGAGCCAGATGACTACGTCATCAAACCTTTCTCGCATTCTCAATTTAAGGCTAGATTAACTCGGGCCATGAATAAGCGCATGGAGTTAATGCCTTTTTATAAGGCTCAAGCGGAAGGCAACATTGAAGATGAAGTAAAACAACTCGAAAGCCTGATTAGCAACAATACCAAGTACTCTATTTTTTGTCGTTGCTTGTTAGCAGGCTGCTACATAGAAAAGAAAGACTACAAGTTAGCTCAAGCCACCCTTGAAGAGGGTTTGAGCATGGTTAATTCATGTTTCTTACATCAAAAGCTCGGAGAACTATTTTACTTAGAAAAGAAGTATGATGATGCCATTGCTCAATTAGAACAAGTCGTAAATAGACATCCGTTTATGACCAGCGCCTTAAAATATCTCACATACGCCTATACCGATAATAAACAACTCGATATGGCCTTAAAGACCATTAAACACGCTGTTTTAGTTTCACCAATGTCTGTGACATTACTACAACTCCAAATTGAAATGGCGATCAAAAACAAAGACTATCTCGCAGCCAGAGATGCTTGTGCCATGCTCCTTGAAGTGAACAAATACTTCCCTAACGAAGTAGAAAATATGATCGGATGTTTCTCGCAAATGGAATTCCAATTTGCCCAATCTTCAAATGAAGTTATGCACATCTCTAATATCCAAAAGCATTTGCGTAACATCACCACAAGATACAAGAAATACACTAATCCTGAATCATTTAATAACAACCTATTTGAATCCATTTATCAAGCACGCATTCAAATAGTTAAAGGTGAAAACGGTAAGGCAAAACGCGTCTTGTATAAGTGCTACAACGCATGTGAAGAAGATTTAGCTAAAACCTCAAAGGCCATTGTGGAACATATGCGCATTGGGTTTAACCAACTTGGCGAATACGAAGTATCTGATCATATTGGAAAAATTCTTGAGCAAAATGAAAAACAGAATAAACCAGCTGGACGTAGACTTTCTAGTTCTTATGAAATATCTTCAGGCCTACTTGATGAATGTGTAAATAGCTATCTTAAAGACCAATCTAATACCGATAGACGCAGTAAGTACTTAGAACTCAATAATGCTGGGATTAAAGCGTATAAAGACGGAGACCTCGAAACTGCGTTAACCTACTTTAAAGATGCCCTGAAAAAACTCCCTTCAAATACCAATGCGCTCCTTAATAAGGTTCAAGTAAATATCGATATCTGTAATAAGCTCGCTAAAAGCGGCGCAAACGATTCAGCAACTAAAACCCGCATTGGGAATATCTTATCTGAATCAGACAGCGATCTATCAAGTATCGATGGTTTAGCGCTTTCTCAAGCACAAGCCGAACGTACACATAATCTTCGTTTAGATATCGATCGTTTAAAACAAAAATTTAAAATGCGCTAAACTTCCTTCAGCAAGGGAAAAGCAAATTCACCCAATCCCCAAAATCGAGTAGGGATTTCCCCCTCTCACAACACCGCACGTGCCGTTTGGCATACGGCGTTTCCTGCCGTAATTATGCTAGCTCCTAAGAGCTAGCATACAAACATTTTAAAGGTCCCACCCCCTCAACTGAGAGTGGATAGAGTCCATATAATTGATGTAAATTTTAAAAATTGGGCCACACCCCAGTAAACCTTTTAAAATATTAACTACCACATCAATTTTTATATAGGAAAAAGGGAAATGGCACAGGGGCTAATCTTCCACTAGAACTAGACAAAGTTAAAGATCTATTATTTTGCCAAGGAAATACGGGAGTAGTACAGCTGTTAAACGCAGCGTTAGCTAAGATTCTAAAGGGGAAGCAACCAAGGAGATTATCGCTTCTCTTATAAGAGAGCTGTTTAAAAGATACGACCGATGCGAACGAGCTTTCCAGCTTGCCATTATGGAGATGGTGGTAAATGGCGTATCTACGCGTAAGGTTAGTCATATTGTTGAAGAGCTTTGCGGAAGACAGATCTCCCAAAGCAAGGTTTCAGAGCTTGGCAAAGGCTTGTCTCAAAAGGTTAATCAGTTTAAGAACAGACCACTAGGCGAATATTGGGACTTGCGCCCTCTAGATAATGCCCATGCTAGGCACACACAAAAAAAAGACACAACCAAAGGTTGTGTCTTTTTACGACCCCGAGAATCAAAGACCTCGGGACCTTGCAAACCAACGTTTCTTACTTAACGAGGATGTTAAGCATACGACGAAGAGGTTCTGCAGCACCCCAAAGGAGCTGGTCACCTACAGAGAATGCATTTAAGTACTGGCTACCGAAGTTAGTCTTACGGATACGACCAACTGGAACAGTTAAAGTACCAGTAACCTTAGCTGGGGTAAGTTCACGAATAGTTACAGACTTTTCGTTAGGAATTACCTTAGCCCATTCGTTGTGAGCAGCAATCATAGCTTCAACTTCTGGGATTGATACGTCTTTCTTAAGCTTGATAAGGAAAGACTGGCTGTGGCAACGAAGAGAACTAATACGTACGCAGTTACCATCTACAGGAATAGTAGCAGGAGCTAAACCAAGAATCTTGTTGGTTTCAGCCATACCCTTCCATTCTTCCTTGCTCTGGCCGTTTTCGAGCTGTACGTCAATCCAAGGGATAAGTGAGCCAGCAAGTGGAACCATGAATTCCTTAGTTGGGAAGCTTTCGTCACGCATAGTGTCGCGAACTTTCTTTTCGATATCAAGAATTGCAGAAGCTGGATCTTTGAGTTCATCAGCAACAGAAGCATGAAGTACACCCATCTGTGAAAGAAGTTCACGCATGTTCTTAGCACCAGCACCTGAAGCAGCCTGATAAGTAGAAGACTGAATCCATTCAACGCAGTCATTCTTAAAGAGGCCACCTAAACCCATGAGCATAAGGCTCACGGTGCAGTTACCACCAACATAGGTACGAATACCCTTGTTGAGTGATTCATCAATAACCTGTCTGTTAACTGGGTCAAGAATAATAACAGCATCATCTTTCATACGAAGAGTAGACGCAGCATCAATCCAATACCCTTTCCAGCCAGTAGCCATAAGCTTGTCGTAAACAGCCTTAGTATAGTCACCACCCTGACAGGTAACGATAATGTCCATTGATGCAAGTGCATCGATATTGTTGGCATCAAGAAGCACACCAGCGTCTTTACCACCAAATACTGGAGCCTTTTGACCAGCCTGAGAGGTGGTAAAAAATACTGGATCAATCGCAGCAAAATCATTTTCTTCCTGCATACGATTCATAAGAACGGAACCAACCATTCCGCGCCAACCGATAAAACCTACTTTCTTCATGATTAAATTACACCGTTGAAATACGCTAAAATAAAGCTCAGCGTGTTAATAGTAGCGGCGCCTGTAATATAGGAAACCCCGCCTTAATTTTTACTGATAAATAGTCTGTTTACCATCAATGTGTTTTTTTTGCTTTTTCATCATTTAAGCCTAGTTAATTGACCGAAAATAATGAACAAAAAACTACCACACTGACATGACAGTTCTATCCTCTCATTATAGCACAAGAGATTTAAAGTTGTGTGATATCTCACAAATTAGAAACTTGATATTTTAGACAGAAACTACAATGCATATACATCTAATTTTGGTAGCAAAACCAGCCTGATAATCTCGGTCATCACTTAAAGTAGAACCTAATTTTTCTAGCGCCGAAATTTTACCACTCTTGTATTATCCATTCTAAGGCTGAAGCATTATCGCTCTAAAGGTGAACACTCAATTCTAACCTTTTCTTGGTCTATGCCCAGACCAGGCACGGAATACTTAACAAACACCATGCCCCCTTGTCCAATAGCAAGCCTTACTAAGGTTTGACGGCATAAAACAGAACTATCGATTTTGCCATCAGTTGCATGGAGGTACTTCAATAGCTCCGCTGTTGTTGCTCCTTTAGGGAAATGCTCCCAGTCTGGATTTATGATCATACTAAACACTAAGTTGTATTCTTCGTCAGACTCAAGCTTAGAAATAGTAACCATCTGCTTTTCATCGGTTATAGGCAATTTATCCGCTACAATTTTAATTTCATTTTCTAAACTGCCGGTGTCATTAAAACTAGGGAAAAAATATTCTCTAAGCAAAACATAAAGTAAAAAACCAACCGCCACAGTTACAACATAACCAAAATATTTTAAAAAACTTCTTTTACTTATTGATAAAACCATGAAATACCCTATGTTATTAATGGTCTAACTTTAACTAGATGGAGCAAATATTATACAAAACACCTACCAATTACAATCTTAGATCACCACCACGCTCAGCTTTTGCCTAAGAAAAATTTTTCACTGTCATTTTACATGTAGTTTTTATGTACCACTATGCCAATTTTATGCTTAGTCGTGTAATTTCTGGTATTGATATATTTTTTAATAATTTTTAAATTTCTCCTTTGACTTACAATAAATGCGAATAGTACACTATGAACCATGAACACAGAGCAAGACCAATGAATTAACCACACACTTTTATATTATCCGTATGGCTTGGTTCAACCTATAAAAAGGCCAACTCAAAAATTAAAATACTCATAAATCTTTATCAATAACCAAAAATTTCAAAGGAAGCATGCATGACTCACATTTATGGCAAAGATGCAGTTTTTGAAGATACTTTTAGCAAGTTCTCTAAATATTTAGCAGAACTTGGTCTTGATCTCGAATTCACTAATGAACTAAACCCAGGGCCTGGTTTGTGGTCTATTGTGCTTAAAGACAAACGTTCATCTATCATCACAACTAACGGTAAAGGTGCAACCCTTGAAGCCGCTAAAGCTTCAGCTCTTGGCGAAATGGCCGAAAGATTTTTAAACCAGGCGTTTTTTGAAGATTACTGGCTTGGAGATGCCGTAGCCGAAGCTCCTATTGCTCGTTACCCTGATGAAAAGTGGTTCAAATACCCCGCCAATGGGGGCACCATCGAAAATTATGAATTTTTGTGTGACGCCTACAAACAAATTTCTGAGAGCTTTTACAATAGCTTTGGAGATTACGAAGAATCCATGACTGAGGATGAAGAAATTCTAGAAAACTATGCCGCCATTTTTGCTCCAGCAATTGGTGAAGACAGCCTAGAAGACAAAAAACTTGAACCAATGCCGAACGGACTTTTTTACCCAGAATTCAAAAAAAAGCTAGCATTTAAAACATGCCGCCCATTTACCGATCAAGTAACTGCAAACATCGAGCGTGGCATCTGCGCAATTCCACTAAAACTCGAAAAAGGCTTTAAACCCCATAGTGGCGTAACTACAGCTTATTTCCCAGTGCGTTATCTTGAAGGCCAATATTGCAGTAACGGCCTCTGCGCAGGCAATACCCCAGCAGAAGCAAAAGTACAAGGTTTATCAGAAATCTTTGAACGTTTTGTACGTCGTTTTCTCTTCGGGCAAGTTTCTAGCAAAATGCACAAAAAGTTGTCGACTATTATTAATAGAGCTCTTCCCGAAATACCAAAAACATATCTCCAAACACATTTTCCTCAAGCAGAGTCTTATATCAAGACTTTCGCTGAAAAAGGCATCTCCATTAAATGCTTTGATGCCTCTTTAGGCGGTTTATTCCCTGTCGCTGCCGTATTAGCGTACAAAAATAGTCGTTCAGCCTCAGTTAAACCATACAAGCTCTCTATTGGTTCACATCCCGATATCAAGATTGCCCTTGAACGTTGTTTCACAGAATTAATGCAAGGTTTAAATTGGGATACATTAGAATTTCATACTGATTTAATTAGTCTTTCCGGTCCCGAAACTAATGGTATTGAAGGTTATACCCTACCTGAGAACCCAACAGATAAAGATTACGAGTTGGCATGGCTGTTTTCCGCTAATGCTTGTGACTTTAGAAATGAAAATTTTGTTAAAAATTACATGGATGACTCTGGGCTCGCTTGTATTTCATTTTTCAACTACGAAACTAAATTTGAATTCTGTGACTGGTCTTACTCCAATCAATCCACCGAGAAGCAACTTACCCATCTTTTAAGTATATTTGCCAAACTAGGCAAAACCGTATGGTGTTATGACGCTAGCTACAAAGACATGTATGCATACCGTTTAATCGTGCCAGAATTCTCTGAAATATACAATTTTGAATCAGCAGAATTTGCTTGCGAATGTTGCAATAAAGCACTAGTCAGAACATTGATTGGTGGTTGTACTAGCCTCGCCACCAAAGAATGGAGATATCTCCTCCTTGATGCATGTGAACATGTTTCATGGTACAGCTCACTTGGCAAACACTATGGTCTTATCCCTGATCAAAATAACCCAATTACACACATTTCAACTCAATTTTTTACGGAAATCCAAAGCACGCTCGACCAACTAGCCCAAGAAGGAATAACAGAATTTTCGATTCCTGAAGAATTTTTAGCTTTAAGCCAACAGGAAAAAAATGAATTAGCGAAAATTACAGCCTATATGTATGAAGTAGCCCCAGTTTACACCGACTTTGGAGATCCTAGAGATAAAAACCAGAAGGCAGATTACAATGGATTTGATCCTAAGTTAGTTAAATTAGCCACAGAAAATCGCGGGCAACCATGGCTTTTGTTTACCTTTGCCAAAGTTTCTCCTGATCTACACGAACTTCATGAGCAAAAAATGCTACAGACGATTTATCTAGATTTTATGAAAAACAAAGAATGTAATAAATCATGTGCGACAGCAACTAATTAAAGTGGTATCATTTCGCACCATAATTTTAGCGAAATCTATTATTTTAAATTGATTTGTTATACAATAAATTCAAAGAGAATCGACTCATGACAACTGAAAACAAGACGCCAAACTCAGTCTGTCTCTCATCTGAAGAGATTGCACTTGCGGCTGAACATATAACTGAACATAAAGCAACCAAGCCTTTTGCCAAGGCATTATTGATGGCAGTCAATGCTGGCGCCTTTATTGCTCTAGCATTCATGTTTTACACCACAGCGCTTGCTGATGGACAAGGCAAATTGGTAGGTGGCTTATGCTTCTCGTTAGGTTTGATGTTGTGTGTAATTCTAAGTGGTGAACTTTTCACTTCATCAACTCTTACCTTGGTTGCCAAAAGCGCCGGTTTAGTAACATGGCGTCAAGTACTCAAAAATTGGGTTATTGTTTACTTTGGTAACCTTGTTGGTGGGCTTATCATAGTATTTCTCGTAATGCTTGCTCGCCAATACAATGGTTTTGATGGTGAATGGGGCCGTGTAATTTTAAATACAGCTCAACACAAATTACACCATATGCATGAGGGTGAACCTTATATCAGAGGTTTCCTTGAAGCTATGTCTATGGGTATCTTCTGTAACATCATGGTTTGCGTGGCCGTATGGATGAGTTTCGGTGGTAAAACACTTACCGATAAAATGCTTGCCATGGTTTTACCGGTAGGAATGTTTGTAGCTTCAGGCTTTGAACATAGTATTGCAAATATGTTTATGGTACCTGCAGGTATTTGTATCGTAAACTTTGCTGAACCAGAATTCTGGCAAAATCTGGGTGTATCTCCAGATCAATATGCCGATTTGACAGTGGCTAACTTCATTGTTAAGAACTTAATACCAGTCACAATAGGCAACATCATCGGCGGTGGCTTGATGATTGGGGTTTATAACTGGTACGTTAATTGTCGCGCTGGCCACAAAAAGGCTTAAAGCGTTTAATTCTACCTAAACCAATAGAGGTAATAATTATGGCAGAACTTAATGAGCTTCAAAAGGAAGCATGGGAAGGCTTCGCACCAGGAGCCTGGCAGGAATCAATCGATACCCGCGATTTTATTCAGACCAACTATACTCCGTATGAAGGCGATGAATCATTCCTCCAACCGGCAACCGAAGCTACAAAGACCTTGTGGGACAAAGTTATGGAAGGCATCAAGATCGAAAATGCTACCCATGCTCCGCTTGATTTTGATCCAGACACTCCGTCTACCATCACTTCTCACAAGCCTGGCTACATCGACAAGGATCTCGAACAGATCGTTGGTCTCCAGACTGATGCTCCTTTAAAGAGAGCAATCATGCCATTTGGTGGCATCAACATGATCAAGGATTCTTGCAAGACCTATGGCAAGCCTTTCAACGAAGAAGTAAACAAGATTTTCACCGAATACAGAAAAACCCACAACCAGGGCGTATTCGATGTTTACACCCCAACCATTCGTGCTTGCCGTAAGAGCAAGGTTTTGACTGGTCTTCCTGATGCTTATGGCCGTGGCCGTATCATCGGTGACTATCGCCGTATTGCCCTCTATGGTGTTGACGCCCTCATGAAGCAAAAGCAGAACGAATTTGCTTCATTCCAGGCTCAGCTCGAAAATCCAAAGGACGAAGCAGAACTCGAAGCAGTAATTCGCGCTCGTGAAGAAACCACCGAACAGTTCAGAGCTCTCGGTCAGTTAAAGGAAATGGCAGCTTCTTACGGTTGCGATATTTCTGGCCCTGCTAAGACTGCAAAGGAAGCTCTCCAGGCTACCTACTTCGGTTACCTCGCTTCTGTTAAGTCTCAAAACGGTGCTGCTATGTCTTATGGCCGTACTGCAACCTTCCACGATATCTATATTGAACGTGATATCAAGAAGGGTATCTTGACTGAATCTCAGGCTCAGGAACTCGTTGACCATATGATCATGAAGCTTCGTATGGTAAGATTCCTCCGTACCCCAGTATACGACAGCCTCTTCTCAGGTGACCCAATTTGGGCTACTGAATCATTAGGCGGTATGGGTCTTGATGGCCGTACCTTAGTAACTAAGACTTGTTTCCGTTACCTCCACACCCTCGTAAATATGGGTACTTCTCCAGAACCTAACATGACCATCCTTTGGTCTGAAAAGCTCCCTGCAGCTTGGAAGAAGTTCTGTGCTAAGACCTCTATAGAAACCTCTTCTATTCAGTACGAAAACGACGACCTCATGCGTCCAGATTTCGAAAGCGATGACTACGCTATCGCTTGCTGCGTATCTCCAATGGTAATTGGTAAGGGCATGCAGTTCTTCGGTGCACGTGCTAACCTCGCTAAGACCCTTCTTTACTCCATCAACGGCGGTAAGGATGAAATCATGAAGACCCAGGTTGGTCCTAAGACTGAACTTCCACAGGGTGAATACCTCGACTACGACGATGTTATGACTCGTGTTGACCACTTCATGGATTGGCTTGCAACTCAGTATGTTACTGCACTTAACATAATTCACTACATGCACGACAAGTATTCATATGAAGCAGTTCAGATGGCTCTCCATGACAGAGACGTTAAGCGCACTATGGGTTGTGGTATCGCAGGCCTTTCTGTTGCAGCTGACTCTCTCTCTGCTATCAAGTACGCTAAGGTTAAGGCAATTCGTGACGAAAACGGCATTGCTACTAAGTTCGAAGTTGAAGGCGACTTCCCTAAGTATGGTAACAACGATGATCGCGTTGACTCTATCGCTTGTGGCCTCGTTGAACGCTTCATGAACAAGATCAAGAGCCGTGTAACTTATCGTAACGCTATTCCTACTCAGTCTATTCTTACTATTACTTCTAACGTTGTATACGGTAAGAACACTGGTGAAACTCCATGTGGTCGTGAAGCTGGTAAGCCATTCGGCCCAGGTGCAAACCCAATGCATGGTCGTGACATCAAGGGTGCAGTAGCTTCATTATCTTCTGTTGCTAAGCTTCCATTTGCTTACGCTAAAGACGGTATTTCTTATACCTTCTCTATCGTTCCAGCAGCTCTTGGTAAAGACGAAGAACAGCAGAACAAGAACCTCGTAGGTCTTCTTGACGGTTACTTCCACCACACTGACACCCACGAAGGTGGTCAGCACTTGAACGTAAACGTAATGAACCGTGAAACTCTCCTTGACGCACAGGCTCACCCTGAAAAGTACCCTATGCTCACCATCCGTGTATCTGGTTACGCAGTACGTTTCAACTCACTCACCAAGGAACAGCAGGACGACGTTATCACTCGTACCTTCACTAAGTCTCTCTAATAGTTATATTTTAGAGATTTAGATTAGGGGTCAATATTTTGTGAGCCCTAATCCTAGGATGAAATCTAAACCCCGCCTTTAAATCTTAAGGCGGGGTTTTTGTTATATTTTTTACGCAATTTCGAGTAGACCATTTATAATAAACTCTAAGTTGTTTTTCTATTCTGTATAACTTCTGCCACCCATAGAGTTCTCATGCGCCTTTTTACCAAAATTATTTACTCCTTAGGAGTTATTATCTTATTAAACGGCTGCACCACCATCTCCGACCAAGATTTGATTGCTGGACGTAGTGCAACGGCCACACTTAAAAACTGTACTGCCTCAGGCAAAATTGCCATCAAAGACCGTAAACAACGTCTTAGTTCCATGTTCTACGTCGATCTTAAGGCCCCATCTTTTGAATTAACTTTAACCGGTCTTACTGGTAGTACCTTGTTTCGTTTAACCTCTACACCAGATGGAGCCACAATCTTAGATGACAAAGCTAACCTGTATCGTGGAACCGATGCTGACGCTTTAGTCACTAAACTTACTGGTTTAAAAATTCCCGCAAGCAACCTACCTAATATCATGCGCGGTTTCCCCGACAATTCCGAACTTGCACAAAAGCAATTAACAGATACTGTAACCTATGGTGATTACATAATAAGTTACGATGCCTATACTAAAGTTGGCACCTATACGCTACCACAAAAAATTACCATCACAGGTACCGACCTAAAAATAAGGATTAATATTTCTCAATGGGTACTGTAACTACTTGGGCCTCACCTGCCAAAATTAACCTCTTTTTACATATCAATGGCCGTCGCGCAGACGGTTACCATGAGCTACAAACTGTATTCGCTATTCTTGCAGACGGCGATGAATTATCCATTGAAACTACCAATGTAGATGAGGTTGTAGTTTTACCGGACCTCGGTTTTCCGATGGAAGAAAACATTGTTTATCGCGCTGCCATGTTATTAAAAGAGCACACAGGCTGTAAGCTTGGCGCGCGCATCACTATTAATAAACACATCCCAATGGGTGGCGGTTTAGGTGGTGGTTCAAGTAATGCAGCTACTGCAATGTGCGCCTTAAATGCTATTTGGCATCTTAATCTCGAACCTATTGTTTTAGAAAAACTCGGAAGAACCTTGGGCGCAGATGTTCCCGTTTTTATCCGTGGAGAAAGCACATTTGCTGATGGGGTCGGAGAAATTTTTACCTCATACCCGGTTAAAGAACAGTGGTGCCTTGTGGTTACTCCTAAAAACACCAACGTTTCAACCAAGGCAATCTTTACCAATCCAGACCTTCCTCGACATACCCCAAAGCTCGATCCAAAGACGTTTGTCATGGCCGAGACTAAAAACGATTGCGAGGACTTGGTGAAAAAAATTTATCCAAATGTTGCCATAACGCTTGAATGGTTGCTAAAATACGCCCATCCAAGAATGACAGGTACCGGTGCCTCCTGTTTTGCTTTATTTGCACATGAAACCGAAGCACGAAAAGCTTGGTCTGAAATGCCAGCTAACCTACAAGGGTTTGTCACTAAGATTTGCCAAAAATCTCCGTTAAAAGCCCAACTCGATGCTTTTACCAAAGGCGAATGTCATTAAAATTCAATTCAAATAAAACAGTGTCACAAACAGTTTTATCTAAAATCTCCAAGAAGACTCCTTCCTCTTTAGGTGGGAGATGAATTGTTTTTTT
>OIZS01000175.1_pt1 | contig 33039 bp, 14 predicted proteins | sample 1588641 | NCBI WGS metagenome assembly OIZS01 (sample SAMN03283240) | human gut metagenome | biome: human-associated habitat; material: feces | host: Homo sapiens | place: Peru | collected 2012
ACACGGGGTTAGCTCGTTGATACTGTACTCATTAGAGTGCTTGAGCGAGAACTGAACCTATCTTATCGGTGGGAAACTTCCACCTCTATAGGTGGGGGAGGATGTCACTTTTCCTCTATAATGAGGCTCATTCCGTTAGCGGACAGGTGGCAGAGCGGTTGAATGCACCGGTCTTGAAAACCGGCGACGCGCGAGCGTTCCTGAGTTCGAATCTCAGCCTGTCCGCCATATTGGAATAACTCAAACTTCACTTATTGCAACCCACCTTGGTTGCAATTTTTTTTTGCTTCGAGCAAACTCCAAACTCCCAACATTAATCCTAGCCTTAGATATTACCTAAATTTTGGACGCATTATTCTCCTTAACCACCGCGCTTTAATCCTTCTTTTTCCCAAAAGCAAATTTCCCAAAAGCAAAACTCAAACTTGCTTATTGCACCCAACGCGTACCTAAACCATCTAAACGCTTAACGCTATTAAATTTTACTTTTTAAATATTTTAGTAAAAAGCTTTTCGGATAAAGGTTTCAGGATTATAATGCAACACATCTTATGCGGACAGGTGGCAGAGTGGTTTAATGCACCGGCCTCGAAAACCGGCGGCGCGCAAGCGCTCCAGAGTTCAAATCTCTGCCTGTCCGCCATATATAACCCTAAAGCTTGGACACAAAAACAGAGGCTTTCCCCTTAAAGCTCGCAAGCACCATTTTTTTCCACTAGTACATATCGTACATACCGTTGTTACTTAGGGCTAAGTGCTTACTTACAGCTCATTGTTTACTTGCGCGTACCCTTACGTATCACATTGTTTACTTACGTATCCAAAGTTGCCTAGATACTTAACCTCAAAGGTGCTTTAACCTCACTAAGCTTTGGACCTCTAACCATGCAAATGTTCATAGATAGTTTGCGCTAAAGCTTTGCTCACCCCCGGTACCTTTGAAATTTCTTCTTGTGAGGCACTCACTAAACCTTTACGTCCCCCAAAATATTTCAATAAAGCCTGACGGCGTTTTGGGCCAATCCCTGGGATATCTTGTACTTCGGACGTAACTCTAGCTTTATCACGGCGAGCTCGATGTCCGGTAATAGCAAAGCGGTGGGATTCATCACGAATATGCAAAACCAATTGGAGCGCCGGATTGTCGAGATTTAAATTAATCTCATGGTGCTCCCAACCTGTAATCAAGGTTTCTAAACCTTCTTTGCGCCCTTCGCCTTTAGCGACCCCGATCAGAAGTGGTTGCTTTATATCAGTCGCGTCTTTAGCTAATTGCATAAATAATCTTTCCGCTTCATGCAATTGCCCTAATCCACCATCGATAAACAAAATATCTGGCATCGGCCAGGTTTCATGAGAGAAGCGACGCGAGAGAGCTTGTTGCATCGCCGCAAAGTCGTCTCCTGGGGTAATCCCTGAAATGTTAAAACGTCGATATTCCTTCGTATCTGGACCATTACGATTAAATACCACCATAGATGCAACCGTCCGTTCCCCCATGGTATGAGAAATATCAAAACACTCCATTCTATTGATGTCACTGACCCCGAGTAATTCTTCTAAGGCCTCAGTGCGCTTTTGTAGCGTGTTCTCATGCTCTAAACGTGATTTTAAAGAAGCTAGAGCATTAGCTTCCGCCAAACGCAAATAACGCGCTCTCTCGCCTCTTACGTTGTCACTAATACGTACATTACGTGCAGCAGCTTTACTAATTGCTTCTTCAAGTAACACGCGGTCAGCGTCGCGTTCAGCCTCAATCGAGCATAGTATTTCCTCAGGCAAATGACGATCCCCGCTACCCGTTAAATAAAACTGCTCCATAAAACTTAACACTAGGTCGGATTTGGTGCATTCTAAAGGTAGCTTCGGAAAATAGCTTCTCGTACCAAGGACTTTACCTTGGCGCACAAAAAGAACATGCACGCAAGCCAACCCTTCACCAAATGACGCCCCTAAAACATCAATTGAAGCTTCTGTGTCTCCGCTTACCCATTGCTGTTCCTGAACTTGTCTAAGGGCCGCTATGCGGTCACGAATCACCGCCGCCTGTTCAAATTCTAACGCTTCGCTACAAGCTTCCATCTTCGCCATCATGCCTGCAAGTACCTGTCGGTCTTTCCCTTGCAAAAATAAGCGCAATAGGCGCACTTGTTCACTATATTCTTCATCAGTACAACAACCTGCGACACAAGGCGCTAAGCATCTACCGATTTGGTATTGCAAACAAGGGCGCGTCCTAGATTTATAAATGCTATCAGCGCATTGACGCACCGGAAATATCTTTTGCAGTAAATGTAAGCTTTCACGGACCGCCCCAGGGCTTGGGTAAGGCCCAAAATATTCCCCTTTTTCGCGTTTAGCTCCGCGATGGCTTTCTACCCGAGGATGCTTGCCATCTGATAAAAAGATAAATGGATACGACTTGTCATCACGCAATAAAATGTTATAACGAGGCTGAAATTCCTTAATTAAATTACATTCTAAAATTAATGCTTCACTTTCTGAAAACGTCACTGTGAATTCGATATGGTCTATATGTGACACTAGGGTTTTGGTTTTGAGGGAAACCACGTCTTTTAAAAAGTATTGCGAGAGACGTTTACGCAAATCACGCGCTTTACCTATATAGATAATGGTCCCTTCGGCATTAAACATGCGATAAACCCCACTTGAATGAGGGACCGTGGCCAAAAACGAGGTAGCGTCAAACATCTTATTCCATGCTCCATACATGCATTAAACTTTAAATACAATACCAAAAAATTCCCTCTTAGGTCACTAAAAACAAAAAAGCGACCTTAAAAGATCGCTTCTTGATTTACTTTTATGCGTAGCTATTGCTATAGCAGTATGGGGCCCACATGCAAAAGTTAAACCCCAAAAAATAAAAACCAAAGTTAAAAATTTTTAGCAACCATCGGCGTGTAATATAATCTTAGGAGCTATTACACTCTGATCACTACCTAAAGAAGCGGCATTATATTCAAGAGAACATTCTTTGGCGGTAAAACCAGGTAACACCAAATAAGCCACTTCCCATCTTTTTTCAGATTGCTTGGAGAAATAACAAAGCTCTAGACCTTCTTTGGCGGGGCATTTGTCATTTAAACCATAGTTAAAGTTCGCAACGGTTCCAGCAACCCCTGGTTCTTTTTTAGTTCCATCGAACGCCTTTTTATCGATAACTTGCGCCAGGCCTGAATTACGCTCCAACCCCCATGTTACCGCCACATACCCAAAGTTTAAGAAAAACGATTCGTCACTTATCGAGCCGTTTCCGCGCACAATTTCGTGACCTTGGTACCTTACGGCACTTTTGGCATATTGATTTTCACCTTCAGCCGGATCAAGATTTAAGCCATCAAGTCCATGGAGAACGGCATAAGCATGTAATAGCTGATTAGCGCTTTTTATGGCCCCTTCTACTCCTCGTAAATAAGCAATGCGGGCGTCACGCTGTAGATCCATAAATTTAGGAGCCGCTATAGCTGCCAAAATCCCTAAAATTACGATTACTACCACAAGTTCAATCAAAGTAAAACCATGATGAGTGTTACTTTTTGGCATCATGTACTCCAAATTTTAGTGTTAAAGTTCTAATAAAAGAAAATGCCAGCCTTTCCCAGATTTTGTTCTCAAGATTTGCTAAAGATTGTTTTTTATTAGATCTGCTCAGAACTAAAACTATAAACTAGTATTTTAGGCTTTACCAACGATCCCATGACGCATAGCCATGCGGGTTAATTCCACGTCACCGCTAATATTGAGCTTCTTAAAAACACGATACCGATAACTATTTACAGTTTTAGGGCTAATGGCCAAACGGTCTGCAATCTCACTTACCTTTAAGCCTTGAGCAATCATTGTGCTTATCTGTAATTCACGTTCCGCAAGCAGTGTAAATGGATTACCATCTGCACCTACATCATGTTTGCCCCCACCATTAAAACGTTCTAACGCCATCATTTGCGCTACATCTGGTTCAATGTATCGCCGTCCAGCATAAACTTCTTGAATGGCCTTAACTGTTTCTTCTGGGGTAGCTCCTTTAGTGATAAAGCCACAAGCCCCAGCTTTCATTACCTGGGTAGGAATTGGGTCGTCACGGTGTACCGTTAACATGATAATTCGCGCATCTGGGTTGTAACGCAAAATGCGCTTGGTCGCTTCGATACCATCAATACCTGGCATGCTCATATCCATCAGTATCACATCACACTGATGTTGACGGCACCAAGTTACTGCTTCTTCGCCACTTGAAGCTTCACCGATTACCGAAAGCCCTCTAAAACTTTCTAGAATCTGTTTAATGCCTGCGCGGACTAAATCATGATCGTCGACAATAAAAATGTTAATCATATATACCCTTTCTCATTTCAGCCAAACTTCTATCACCAATTTTCAGTTCTGTTAAGTTCAGCTAAAAATTTTTTTTCTTAAACCTTCCATGGTTTTAATTCATTAAACATGGCCGTCAATGGCCATGTTTATAATTTTGTGTAAAGTTTCTGCCAACAAGATACTGATAAATAAATCTAGATATTACTAACTTCAATTTAACGTTAAAGCTATTTAGCCTTCTCTTGGTCCTTTACCGCCGTATTCTTAGAATCTACCTTTTCTTCAGCTGGTTTTTTCGTAATGTTAAAACTAGCTAATGCGTCAGATGGCTGCTGACTTACTAAAGGTTGGCACTTTTCGGTAATGCAATGCGGACAATATTCGTAAGCCTTTTGCCCAAAAGCTCTGACGCTCCCTGCGCTTACTGGATAACCAATCCCGCATGAGGCACACTTTGCTACCGAAATGTAACGCGTAAAGAGCGGACTACATGAACGGCAAACGTTAAGTTTACGGTTAGGATGCATCGCACTGTTACGGTAACTCTTAACATAGCGAGTACCACAACAATCGCACTTTACAAGCTTTCCTCGTTCGTTAAAGCAAGCATGGCACAAACCGTTAGTAACTAAAGCGTCTTTTTCTGGAACATCACAACCACATAACTTACATGGCTTCATGCCCTTACCACCAATACGCTGCTGTTGTTTTGGCATAAGTTCAAGGTAAGCTTTTGGAGTATCTGGAGCCGCTAATTCTTGCCCCCACTGTTCCAAAATATTTAACCAACGAGTACATGATTCACGCGCTGTTAAATCATGGTAACCATGACACAAGGTTTCAGCAAACGCCATACGCACATATTCAGGCATATAGTTCCAAACCGTCAGCAATGAATCCTGTGGTGTGCAGATATCATCAAAAACGCCAGTTGGGAATCTGAAACGAGTAAAGTATCTTAAGTTGAGCCCTAATTCACGGTTACGCACAAACGGACTCTTCCCTAAGAATAAAATGCGGAATACGATGTCAGCAGCTAAGAATCTATCAGTAATCTCACTTGCGGAAGCATCGGTATCAGTTAATTGTGGTGGCACAATGGAACCTGGCCACACAATATAGTGGTTGTCACCAAGTTGCATGTTTTCAGTATTGATGAAGAACAGCTTATGAGTGTCACAGTTAACCAGGATAGAATTAAGTTCGGCCGCCCCCATAAAAATGTTGTATTGGTGTAAACCACAGAGCATTTTTAAGAAGTCAATCGCAAGGTTTACTAAATCTAAACGGTTCCACTTAGCTAAGTAAAGCTTTGGATTGGTCAAAGCTTTATTAAGCGGAATCCCGTTACTTCTAGAGCAAACGATGCCAACAATTTCACCTTGGGTATTTTTTACTACATCCATTGGCCATTCAACACGGTCTACATGCACATCGCGCTTAACCATATCAGAGATACTATCAATGAATGCTTGACCACAAAGAGCATCGCTGAAAATCTTCACGACCTTAAAATCATCAAGCACGTAGGCTGATACTAAAGGCGTAATAAATAACGGCTTGTTGAGTTCAACCTTACGGGTCCCCAATAAAACAGTGTCCCCAAAGCTAGGCATTACCTTTGGTACCTCAAACTCGATACGGTTAATGCTCTTGCCTGTTACTTGATAGGCATCTTTAGGAAGTTGTGACTGCGCTAAGAACTCGGCTTCTGCTTTCTTAAGTTCTTCTGCTTGTTCTTCAGCCATTTTAGCTTCTTCAGCTTGCTTAGCTTCTTCGGCTTTCTTAGCTTCTTCAGCTTGCTTAGCTTCCTCAGCCTTCTTAGCTTCATCAGCCTTCTTAGCTTCCTCAGCTTTCTTAGCTTCTTCAGCCTTCTTAGCTTCTTCAGCCTTTTTAGCTTCTTCAGCTTGCTTAGCTTCCTCAGCCTTCTTAGCTTCCTCAGCCTTCTTAGCTTCTTCAGCTTGCTTAGCTTCCTCAGCCTTTTTAGCTTCCTCAGCCTTCTTAGCTTCCTCAGCCTTCTTAGCTTCTTCAGCCTTCTTAGCTTCTTCAGCCTTCTTAGCTTCTTCAGCTTGCTTAATATTTTCGGCTCGTTTTTTAGCAAAACCCTTCTTTTGTTCTTCGGTTAAGCCAAAGCCTAAATTTCCTTCCGACTGAGTTAAAGTTACTTTTCTTGGCTCATGTTGCTCAGAACTTGTGTTTTCTGGCTCTGCCTTTGATTCAACCTTTGGTTGAGAACTTGGTTCTTCTTGGCGTTTCTTTTCAAGCTCTATGATTTGAGATGAGCTTAATGAAAAACCGGCACTACCTTGCTGTTCTAAAGATACTTTCTTTGGTTCGTGTTTTTCTCTTTCTTTAGAAACAAGTGCTTCACGGGCAAGTTCTTCTCTACTCTTAGGTAAAACATTATCTGAAAGCATGCTCACATCAAAGCCCAATACTTCACTAGTATTACGCGCTTTAAAAGAATGGCTACTTCTGTTTTGATTTGAATAAGCATTAGAGCCACGATAGTAATTAGCATTGCTATTGTTACGTCCAGTCACAATAGGATGACGGTGGAGCGTTTCATAGCGATTTAAAAGTTCTAATCTTTCAGGAGTGAACTTAAATTCTTCAGCTTCATAACCATCTACTGCTTCTACCGCATCCTTTGGTAAAACAAACTGCAATAACTTTTCATTATCGGAATCAATAGCAATACCCGCACTTTCTAAGCCACGAATAAGAGCTATGTTGTAAACCAATTTTTCTAAAGCTTTTTCTTCTTGTTCTACTTGTAACTTAGCTAGTTCTTCACGAGATTCTTTATTCATCTGATGCAAACGCAACAATTCTTCTTTGTGCGCACCAGATACGTTAAAGCTACCTTCATTGGCTTCACTTGCCAACTTCACCACCTGTGGTTTACGTGGAGCAGGTTCTTCCTTGGTTTCAGGCGCTAAATTAGATGTTGCAAGTGGTTTAGAGGCTACTTCATCTTTTGATTCAGATTCCTGTTTTACCAAGCTAGCTTCTTGTTTTTGCGCTTCATGCTGGGCTTGCATTTTTTTTACTTGGTTCGGAGTTAAAGAGAATGAACCTTCAGTTGCAGAACCGCCAAGAGTATACTTGCGCGCTACATGGTCATGAGCTTCACCTTGTGGCTTTTCTGCAGAGTTAATAGTCTTAGTTTCTTCATTTTCAGATTTTTCAGAAGTTGTAGCCTTAGCGGAGTCTTCTACTTCAGTTGTTGTTTTTGGAGCTGGAGTTTGGTCCTTAACCGTGTTTTCTCCAGTTTTATCCTTAGCAACTTCTTTAGGAGTAGTTTCTGTTTTCTTTTCTTGTTCTTTGCCTACGGAATCTTTATCAGTAGAGGCCGGAGCTGAAGCTTCATCTGTCTTAGCTTTCTTTGAAGAAAAACCAAATACGCTGATTCCACCACTTAAAAAAAAGCGCTTTGACTTTTTAGGAGACTCTACTTTCTCAGCTTTCTTGGCTTCTTCAATCTTCTTGGCTTCTTCGGCCTTCTTGGCTTCTTCAGCCTTTTTAGCTTCCTCTGCCTTCTTGGCTTCCTCGGCCTTCTTAGCTTCTTCAGCCTTCTTGTCTTCTTCAGCCTTTTTAGCTTCCTCTGCCTTCTTAGCTTCTTCAGCCTTCTTGTCTTCTTCAGCCTTTTTAGCTTCCTCGGCCTTCTTAGCTTCTTCAGCCTTTTTAGCTTCTTCAGCCTTTTTAGCTTCTTCAGCTTTCTGAGCTTCTTCGGCCTTCTTGGCTTCTTCAGCTTTCTTAGCTTCCTCTGCTTTCTTAGCTTCTTCGGCTTTCTTGGCTTCTTCAGCTAATTTAGAATCTTGAGCTGAAGTTTCGGCTAATTTCATTTCTTTCGCTTGTTTAATTTCTTCAGCTAAACGACGTTGTACCTCAGCCTCGATTTTAGCGCGGTTTTCCTCCTCTTCTTGGAAGCGCTTACGTGCTTCAGCTAAACGGCGTTCTACTTCTGCTTCAAACTGAGCTTTCTTTTCTTCTTCGGTTTTTATTTTCTGGATTTCTAAAGCTCTTTGATCAACAGTTTCTTGTTGCTTAGCTTGAACTTGAGTGCGTTCCTCGGCTATCTTTTTAGCTTGCTCTCTAATGCTTTCGACATGTTCTTTTTGGGCACGTGCTATAGCTTGTTGTTTTAAATCTTCCGCTTTTTTAACGGCTTCAGCTTTACTAACAGCTTCATTTTTCTTGCGCTTTAATTCAGCGGCGCGACGAATTAGTTCTTCTTCTTCTTTGGTCAAAGTTTCTTGAACCTGTAATTCTTCTTCGTCCTTTTTTGCTTTCCACACGCCTGAGTACTCAGCGATAAATTTCTGTTCTAATTGACTGATTTCAGCATGCCACGGGCTATCAAACTTAGTATCAAGTTCGTGCTGAAAAATTCTTACTGGAAGAACTTTGACTCCAGAGAGATCTTTGTCATTTAGATTGTAAATAGTGCTAGCATTTTTGTCTGTCTGGGTCACTACAATGACGTCGGAGTTTTCACCACGCAAACAGCTAATCGTATCAAAATCGTCTTGACCAGCTAAATCGTTACGGGTTTGCACGACTCCGTCTCTACTCATACGAGAGTAAAAACCTTCAGCGCGACGGTAGTTTTCAACTTGGTGATTAAAATCATCAATATCACGCTTAATCACAACAATCTGTAAATTAGGATTAATATTGTGAGCAAAGCCAATCATGTCTTCTAAGAACCAATTAGCTTGTTTAGCCCTAATTGCGGTAATATCGAGAATGACGGTAGCAAATCTAGCGGCATCAGCTGGACTGTTAGCTAGTCCTTCAAACAATGGTTTGAAACTGATAAAGCTATCTAACTGGGAATCACTAGAGAGTTTTTTGGTGAAAAAGCGGTATTCAGGGTTACGCCCTAAAATCTTCTTACATAAAGTGGTAATATCAGCTGCCAATTCTGCTCTTTGGGTGACTAAGAGAGTATCGCCATCTCTAACGGTTGAAATCACAGCTTCCGTTAAATTATCCGCAAGTGAATAATCTAGGTAACCTGATTTTTCAAGGAGCTGCATATTAGCGGTAAGACAATTAGCGTCCCCCATGCTACGGCGGGCTAAATCGAGGTAGTCAAAGTTAATCAAAGCTTTTTTGTTAAATCTACGTAGATATGGCAAAAATAGACTTTCAATAGCTTCAACAGTATCGTCTTTAGAAAAGCAATCGCTTTCTACGTACAGAGTACATTCACGAACTAGAGAACTCAGTAATTCCTCTTTCGACAAAACCTTTTCTTTCACTTACAAACTCCAGGTTTTTTGACGCTTGTCTTTATACTTCATTTATCCATGCTGCAGACCGTAACGCTAGCTCAACTTACCTTTGACCTTTAGTCTTTACTTGCCTTTAGCCTTACCCGCTTTGGACTTTACTTCTTTTGGTCTTACTTATTTTTAGACAAGTAAACAAAGTAAATCCCTCTTAAGACCTTTTAACTTTTTTATTTTGGCTAAGACTAATTCCTTAGCTTTACTTTAAATTTTTACTAAAAAATTTAAAGTAAGCTTCACCGAAAAACTCACTCGGAAATAGCCCCTAAAACACAAAGATTAAAGGCACTTAACTAGGCATTTAGGCTAGAGCTCAAGTAATAACAAATCAAGAGCGCACGAAATATAACTATATTGCCATTTTCACAAAAAAATTATGTTATTAAAAGCACTTTTTCGCAAAAATTTCATACAATTTTTTAACTTTGTGACAAATTCCTTATTCCACACGGGGATATACAAAGGAGGATACATCTCTTGACTTTGCTTGCTTTAGCAACTTTACTACTAATAATTCTCATGGGTAAAAATCAAGACTAATTCTTTTTTATCTTTAAGTTGGGCTAAATACACCAACCTTTCCCAACTAAGTTTTTCTAAAACAAGTTTTTTCGTTTTTCTAAACTAGATTTTGGTTTTTCTATGCTAGGTTTTTATCTTTGGAGTTACACCAAGAAGCAACTGGACATTCTTTACAGTGTGGTTTACGTGCAGTACAGACGTGCCGCCCATGGAGTAACAAGTGGTGATGCGCATCTAATAGATACTCAGGTGGGATAATTTGTGGTAATAAATCACTAACTGCTTCCGGCGTCCGGCCGGCACACAATTCTAGTCTTTGAGTAACTCTAAAGACGTGCGTATCAACTGCGACACATGGCACCTTAAAAATGATATTTAAAATTACACGCGCGGTCTTAACCCCAACGCCTGGTAACGACACTAAATCTTGCTCTTTGGATGGCACTTGCCCCTTAAACTTCGTAACTAGCTGCTCAGCCATGGTTTTTAAGCGTTTAGCTTTAATGGCCCCTAATCCTAAAACATCAATATAGCTTCGAATCTCATCTTCGGTGAGCTGCGCCATAAGTTGAGGAGTTGGTGCGGCTTTAAATAAAGCAGGAGTAACTTTGTTTACTTGCGCATCTGTAGTTTGGGCCGAGAGCACTACCGCCGTTAGGAGTTCAAACGCATTAGTAAAGTTTAAGGCCGGTTTTGGGTGCGGATTTAAACGAACAAATTCCGCCATGATAGCTTTAAGCCGAGCTTCTTGGGCCGGGGTGGGTTTTAAACTTAACTTAGCTTTAGTAACCATTTTTTTACCATTTAACTCTATTAAATCTATTTAACTTTATTTCACTTTAAAGCTTGATGGATTTTTCTGCTTAGATGCAACTTTTGTGGGAGTCAAACTTTATTTTTAAAGATTTGACCTCACTAAAAAAACATCATTTGCCCCAGGCAATTATGACCTAAAATCGACAGACTTACTAAATAATTGTAGCTAAAAATACCTGTTTGTCATAGCATGAAGAATGCAGGATTTGGATAACCAAGGTTTATAGTGCGCCAACTTTTAATAAACTAGCATAAAAAGCTTAAAAGAAGTAAACGGTTAAAAGACTTAAGCGCCCCTAACTCCCACAAGCCAAACTTTAGAAGTGATAACTAATATTGGTCTTGATTCAAGATTAGTTTTGATAGAATTGATTTCAACGACATTGATTTTAATGATCCTAATTTTACGCCTAAGACCTCAATAGTAGCACCTTTTAGTTAAGCTTAGCCTAGTTAGGTTAACCTCATGATAACTTTTTAAAATATCGTTTTGGACTTTTGGAATAAAAACTTATGCAAAAAATTACCCTTCTCACAGCAAGCCTAGCAGTCGCAGCTGCCATGATGAGTTCTTGCGCCTTTGCTGCTGATAGCGAGCAAAAAACTTTAGCCAACACTAATTTTAGTATCACTCCGTATATCGGGGTTCGTAACGGTGTTTCTTTCTCCGACCTTAACATTAGTGGTTGCGACTATGACGACTATAGTTACTATGATGATGATTGCACAGTTGATGACGATTCAGTCTACACTGTAAACCCATACATCGGTATCTCTTTCCCTATCAATGAATATATCGCCCTAAATACTGATATTGAATATTTTTGGCATAGTCAGTCAGACCTTGATTTTCATTCATGGCGTGGTGGTAACCGCGTCACCGATAAAGCCACTATCGATGTAACTGGCGGTTATATCAACGCTTACGCTACCTTTGTCCCTAAACTTATGGTTAATCCATACTTCGGTTTTGGGCTTGGTTTAGCGCATACTAAGGCCGAAGTTAGTAGTTCTGTGGGCAAGTTCTCTGAAAGCCACACCAACTTCTCTTATCACATCGACGCCGGTATTTTGCTTAACGCGACCGAACATACCGCGTTTGATTTAAGCTTCCGTTACGCTAACTATGGGGACGTGATAAAAGACGTATACCGTGAATCTCTCGATTTTGATGATCTCCAGATTTTAGGTGGGGTTAGATTTAATTTCTAAACCTAAAGGAATCATGTCACTAGTTAAGGGCGCTCATGGTAGCGCTCTTTTTATTTTGGCTTCACTCTAATCCTGACTGCTCCCACGGGCAAGCCCGTGGGGTTCTGATTGCCAAGTGTAGCTTGTAATCGTACACCATTTTCAGGCTTTGGAGTTACAAGTGTAAATCTGTTTGAATCAGGACTTTCATTACCAAAGAGTCCTACGACCACATTAGCGGTAAATTTCTGTCTTACGACAAGGAAGTACAGTCAATCTTCCTAATGTTTAAATTATATATTGTTCCATGCTAATGTCAAGTGGTAGAAATATAGTTTTTGTAAAAAGTGGCGTAAAACCTCAATGCCCTAGTGCTCTACTTACTGTAAACATTGTCTTGAGTGACATCATCACGCTTTAGCGGGATTTGTACTAAGCCATTTTCACCAGAGAGCCAAATAGCAGCCTTGTATGCGGATTCGCCTTGGTTTTTTATAAAATCCTTAATGCGCTCCATTTCTTGGTCGGTTATTTCGTGGCCGTTAAGTGCACTAACATTAGCATTATTGAGTTTGGTACGGATATTGTCTCAGAGTTTTTCTTCAGTATTGAGATCTTGTCTATAGGTCCACTGCGAAATACCAAAGGTTAATTGCCCCTAGATCTTGCAATAGTTACAACCTAAGCATCACTAATTCCGACGTCTAGGCCTAAAACGACCGCCGAGGGTAAAACAAAGCCCGCCAAGAGAGAGACCAACAACTAAATTTGAGCCATAAAAAAGGAGTGCCTTAACACTCCCACTGCAAAAACTGGTGAAAATAGTAGTAACCTCAATTTTAGTAGCCTCTTTAGGGCTTACATTTTTTATAGATTACACGCTAACTTATGGCGCTCTGTTGAGTTATATTCGTTTTAATCATCTCAATACCGAGCGTAAAAAATCATCTTTGTGCGACCTTAATTATACATACCTTCTCTGCCGTCACATGGTTATGATTTTATTCTTGTGCTGTTTCTACCTTTTCTGCCGTCTTCTCCATACATAAATCAATTTGTTGAGCTAGTGGTGTTTTATTCACCTGATCGTGGAAGGTGCTTCCACATTTAAACCGCACTACTTTGTGCGATCCAAAATTTATCTGTTCGCCCGTTCGGGGATTGGCGCCGGTTCTTGAAACCGACTGCTTTGTTGTAAAACATCCGAAATTTCTGATTTCAACTCTTTTGTCTTCATCAAACGCTACCGTAAGTTCTTCGATTATTGCCCTTACTCCTTGATCAGCCTTACGTATAGTTAAGCCTTGGCACTTCATGGCTAATAATCTGATAAACTCGGCTCTGGTCATTTTTATCACGCCTTAGCAAGTAAATCAATTAAAAGGAACACATCCGAGTAACTGGTGCTTTACTTTTCACCCTAACTCGGCCCCAAACTCACAAGCTTATAAAAATAATTTACAAAACATATAAAAAGAATAGGGTATACTTTTCACTTGTTATTTTACCACTCACCCCAAAAAATTCAATAAATACCGCCGACAAACGCCATATATTGAGATCTACGCCCAAAATTGCAAATATATGCTTAATATTAGCATTTATTGCCAAATTTTGTTTTAACTTGCCTAAATTTTCCAAACAAGATCCCAAGAATAAAAGATTTAACCTTACTTTTGCCTTATTTGAATCTTACTTTAAGTCTTATTTGAATCTTACTTTGGTCGCATTTTTTTCTCTTCATTCACCAAAAATCTAGGCCGTATAAACAAAAACCCCAGAGGTTACTCTGGGGTTCCATCGACCGATTAAACATCAGTCTTACATACTTTTAAACCAACCGGTTATTAAGCCTTGGCAGCCTTGAAAGCTTCAGCCATAGCATTGGTGGTTTCGAAGTTAGCGTTGGTCTTGTTAAGGTTTTCGATAGCAGCCTTTTCTTCTGCTTCATCCTTAGCACGAACTGAAAGGATGATCTGGTGGTTCTTACGATCAACAGATACAAACTTAGCTTCAACCTGGTCGCCTACTGCGAATACAGTGGTTGCGTCTTCTACACGATCACGAGCAGCGTCAGAAGCACGGATATAGCCTTCAACACCTTCTTCGAGTTCGATTACAGCACCACGAGCGTCAACAGACTTAACGGTACCAGTTACAACCTTGCCCTTCTTAGCAGGATCGCCAGCATATCTTGAGAATGGATCTTCTTCAAGCTGCTTAACGCCAAGAGAAATACGTTCACGGTCAGCGTCTACCTGGAGAACAACTGCAGTGATTTCGTCACCCTTCTTGAACTTAGCTGCTGCATCTTCAGAAGATTCAGTATGGCTGAGGTCAGTTAAGTGAACGAGACCATCGATACCGCCTTCGAGACCAATGAAGATACCGAAGTCAGTGATGCTCTTGATCTTACCGGTAACACGATCACCCTTCTTGTGGTTTTCGTCGAAGAGCTTCCATGGGTTTGGCTTGCACTGCTTGAGGCCAAGAGAAATACGACGACGTTCTTCGTCGATTTCGAGAACCTTAACCTTAACCTTGTCGCCAACGTTTACAACCTTTGAAGGATGTACGTTCTTGTTGGTCCAATCCATTTCGGTAACGTGTACGAGACCTTCAACGCCTTCTTCGATTTCAACGAAGCAGCCGTATTCGGTAAGGTTAGTTACAACACCTTCAATTTCAGTGTTTACTGGGTAACGGGTAGCGATTGCGATCCATGGATCTTCACCAAGCTGCTTAAGGCCGAGTGATACACGACGACGTTCACGGTCGAACTTAAGAACCTTAACCTTGATGGTCTGACCAACTTCAACAACTTCGCTAGGATGCTTAACGCGCTTCCAAGCCATATCGGTGATATGGAGTAAGCCATCAACACCACCGAGGTCAACGAATGCACCGTAATCAGTAAGATTCTTAACGGTACCTTCAACAATCTGACCTTCTTCGAGGTTTTCGAACAACTGTTCGCTATCTGCAGAGTTTTCAGATTCAATCACAGCCTTACGAGAAACTACAACGTTGTTGCGCTTCTGGTCAAGCTTGATAACCTTGAATTCAACTTCCTTGCCTTCAAGGTGAGTGGTGTCGCGAACTGGACGAACATCAACGAGTGAACCAGGGAGGAACGCACGGATACCGTCTACAGAAACGGTGAAGCCACCCTTAACCTTGCCATCGATAACACCGATAACAGTAGCCTGATCGTTGTATGCCTTTTCGAGATTTGCCCAAGATTCGTGACGCTTTGCCTTTTCACGAGAAAGCACGGTACAACCGAAGCCGTCTTCTACGTTTTCGAGAACTACGTCAACCTGGTCACCAACCTTAGCAGTGATTTCACCAGCAGCGTTCTTGAACTGTTCAGCAGGGATCTGAGCTTCAGACTTAAGAGAAGCATCAACCCATACGAAATCGTTATCAACGCGTACAACGGTACCTTTAACAACATCACCAGGCTTAGCCTGTTGAGTCTGTTCTGAGCCTTCAAATAATTCGGCAAAAGATAATTCTGACATAAATTAAGTTACTTAAAATAAAATAAAAAGTTAAGCCACTGCCATTCCTTGGAGTGGAGTCTATAAAAAACCAACACCGTCCTTGGTCTTGGAACCTAGAAGCGATACGCTCCTCATGTAAATGTCGAATTATACAAAAAATTTATTAGTTTTTAAACAAAAATCGACAATTCTCTAAAACTTTCTGCAAATTCAAGAAATATTCATGAAATCAGGAGCTAATAGTTTTCTTAAAAACTTTGTTTGCTCCTGGCTTTGGCGCCCAAAAACACAAAGCCCGCTAAAAATTTTTAGTCCTTACGCAGTTTTGTCCTTACAAAGCTTTACCTTACGCCGTTTTGGCCCCACCGGTAGAGACGACCGTTACTTGAGCTTCACGCCCATTCTTTTTCTCATCTAAACGTAGTTCAATTTCGTTGAGCACGCGTTTTTCCGAAACCGGATACAAAGTACGTAAACTCTGCGCAAAAAGCGACACGCGTAATTCTTCTAGCATAAAGCGAATCATGCGCACCCCTTCAGGCACTAAGTGACCTGCATACATCCCAAGTAAAGATTCATAGCGCTTATAGCAGTCTTCAACTTTACGTAAATTAACCAAATCACGATTCGGATCTTGCGGTAACTTTTCTAAACGCTTAAGCATCGCCTCAAGATAGCGTTCAAGTTGCGGGAAGTACCTTTGGCCTGTTTGGGTCGCAAAGCCTTTATACACTAAAGCCTTAAGCTGGCCACCCATATCGCTATAGGCGCAAGCAGTCGTAAAGTCCATCCGGCCTTTAAGACGTTTACGCACCTCACTTGCCTTCATTAAGATCCCTTCTGAGCTCTTAGCAAGCGCTAGCACGCGGTCATAGATTTCCGCTTTAGCTTTTTCAGTTAAAGCTTTAAATTGCGCTTCATTACGAGCAACCCCACCCGCATCTTCTAAAAGTTCATCTAACGCTAAAGATTCTAGATCTTCGATTAAATCACGCACTGAACCTACAGCGTTAAAGTACATCGCAAGTTTAGCTTTATTGGGCAGTTTTTCTTCTAGGTACTTTAAAGGACTTGGAATCGAAAGCATGATTAACCGCTTTTGCCCCTGCCACATCTGGGCATCAGCTTCTTCCTTCGATTCAAAAAGCTCTAAACTTACACTCTTGCCGGCATCTTTTAACGCTGGGTACGCCACAATTTCCATCCCGCCCATTATACGAGACTGGGTTTGTGGCAAATCCCCAAATGACCAAGTGGTAATCCCTTCTTGCTTTGGCATTTCTTTTACCACTTGCGCTAAAGAATCTCTAACTTCATCTTTAAGCTTATGGCGAATGAGTTCAAGGCTTCGACTTTCCATAAGCACTCGACGCTTAAGGTCAGTTACTCTAAACATAAATGAAAGATGTTTTGGTAAAGCTGTCACATCAAAATCATCTTTCTTAACGATTGTGCCTGCAAGCTTGGTCATTTTGGCACACACCGCATCCCAAAAGTATCCGCTTTCAGGACTTAATTCGGCAGCAATTTTGCGCCCAAAATCTGGAGCCGGCACTAACTGCTTACGAATATTTTTAGGTAAAACTCTGATAAGGGAGGTAAATAACTCTTCCCGCATCCCTGGAATTAACCATAAAAAGGCGTTTTCATCGATCTGGTTTAAAATACTAACCGGAATGGTGACCGTTACCCCATCGTTTGGCGCCGTCGGATCGAAGTTATAGCTAAGCTCCAGATTAAAACAACCACACTTAAAACGATCCGGATAAAGGTCAGCACTTACCATGGATGTATCTTTTTGGCGAACTAATTCCGCATCAAAGTCTAAGAACTTAGGATCTTCTTTATACTTTTTACTCCACCATCTCTCAAAGGTTCTAACATCCGCTACATCCTGCGGAATGCGCACATCATAAAACCCAAAGAGCGTTTCATCGTTTACTAAGAGGTCGCGGCGTCTTGATTTGTCTTCAAGCTCAGATACTTCATCAACTAACTCTAGATTATGCTTAAAGAAATCGTATTTAGTGATGAATTCACCACCTACTAACCCTTCTCTAATGAATAATTCACGACATAGCACTGGGTTAATTTTTGTGTAATTGACGGTGCGCGCATTAACGACAGGAAGGCCGTATAACACGCCCTTTTCCGTTGCTAACACCGCACCACTCTTTTTAGCCCAATGTTCGTTGGCATATGAATAACGCATTAAGCTTGGAGCAGCCTGTTCTGCCCAAACCGGATCAATTTCTGCTACGTTACGAGCGTAAAGCTTCGAAGTTTCCGTAATTTCCGCGGCCATCACCCATTTAGGTGCTTTTTTGGCAAGCCCTGAACCTGGAAAAATAAAGAACTTATTTCCACGAGCGCCGCTATACTCAAAGCTTTCAGGCTTTTTGAGGCCTAATTGCCCTAAGAGCCCACAAATTAATGAGCGGTGGACCTGTTCATACGTAGCCGGCTCGGTATTTAGATTCATGCCTAAATCTTTAACCGCTTCTTCGAGCTGACTTCTAATATCAAACCATTCGCGCATGCGTAGGTAGGATAAAAATTCCTTACGCATGGTGCGTCGAAGGCCTGAGTTACTTTCCTTTTGCCCCAGCTCTTTTAAATAGTCATAAAGTTTAATTATCGATAAGAAGTCGGACTTTTCATCATTAAAACGAGCGTGATAAGTGTTCGCCGCTTCGCGGTGCGCCAAAGGACGCTCACGCGTTTCTTGCGCACTTAAATCAGAAACGATCGTCAAAACTTCATTTAACGCATGTTGCTTACTTGCTTCTACTAACATGCGCGCTAGTCTTGGGTCGCATGGTAATTTAGCCATAGTGCGCCCCACAGCCGTCAAGGTCAGATCATCGGCCCGCGTTTCTGAGTTTTCTTCACTAGCACTTGCTAAGCGCTTGCCACTTAAATTTAGGTTTTTAGAGCTATCAAGCGCCCCAAGCTCCTGTAGCAATTTAAACCCATCATTAACTTGTTTTAATTCTGGTGGCTCTAAGAATGGGAATTTAGTGATATCCCCAAACCGTAAGTTAATCATGCGTAAAATAACGGAAGCTAGGTTGGTACGCAAAATTTCTGGATCGGTAAACTCTGGTCTAGACTCGTAATCTTCTTTTGAGTACAAGCGAATACAAATCCCATCAGCCACGCGCCCACAACGCCCTTTTCGCTGGTCGGCTGAGGCTCTTGAAACCGGTTCAATCGGTAAACGCTGTACTTTGGTTCGCGGGCTATAGCGACTAATACGCGCCGTCCCTGGATCGATAACATACCGAATTCCAGGCACGGTAATAGAAGTTTCAGCCACGTTAGTCGCTAAAACTATACGGCGCCCACCATGTGGCGCAAAAACCTTATTTTGCTCAGCATTTGATAGACGCGCATAAAGCGGTAAAATTTCCGTATCGCGTAATTTAGCTTTACGTAAATAATCCGCAGTTTCCATGATGTCGCGTTCACCGTTTAAGAATACTAAGATATCACCAGGACCTTCGGCGCCCAATTCCTCAGCAGCGCGTAAAATCCCAGACAAGAGATCGTCTTCATCAATATCTGCGTCATCTTCTCCGGTAATACCTTCCCCAATCGGTTCATATCTTACCTCTACGGGGTAAGTACGGCCTTCAACTACAGCCACCGGAGCATTATCAAAATGGCGACTAAAACGTTCTAAATCGATGGTCGCAGAGGTGATTATCACTCTTAAATCGCGCCGCTTTTTAACTAAATCATGTAAAAAGCCGAGGATAAAGTCGATATTTAAACTGCGTTCATGCGCTTCGTCGATGATTAAAACCTCGTAATCATTTAAAAAACGATCACGTTCGATTTCCGTAAGCAAGACCCCATCAGTCATCAGCTTAATGATGGTATTCTCAGCTGTTTGATCCGAAAAACGAATTTTATAGCCGACTGTAGTTCCCAAAGCGCAACCTAATTCTTCGCTAATACGAGCCGCAACTGTACGGGTACTTAAACGTCTAGTTTGCGTGTGCCCTATAATCCCGCGACGCCCAAAGCCGGCTTCTAAACAGATCTTAGGTAGCTGCGTGGTTTTACCAGAACCTGTATCCCCTGCTACGATCACTACTTGGTGCTTTTTAATAAGCTCCGCAAGTTCTGCGTGTCGTTTACTAACCGGTAAGTTTTCAGGGTAAGAAAGTTTAGGAATAGTGTTAGCTCGACTTTCAGCTCGGGCTAAAGCTTCAGCCGCTAAAGCTGCAAGCTCATCCTTAGCAGCTTCATCAGGATGTGGATTAATATGCTGAGCCGTACCGAACACTTTACGGGCCTTGCTCATGATCCGAACTCGATCCTTGATTAGGGCGCCATCTAAGACTTTTTGTAGATTTTTATAGGTAATTTCGAGACTCATCGCTTATTCGATCCTAGGATTTATGCCAAAACTTAGTGGGTAACAGGTAGCTACAAACAAGATAGGTGTGTTTACAACTAGGCTTTGAAGCCGGCCACCTAAAATTCCCCCCACTTCTAGAGTTGAGCGTAGGATACAATAATGAGGCCGACATTTAAATACATTTCCGTTGATTGAAGGCAATAAACCATAGGTCACGAACCAGCGAATCTATTTCTCTCTCCCGGAGGTGAGCTAAAGAGGAGAGAAGTTAAGGCTCCATTTGTAGCCTCAAGCAACTAGTTACCACATGGTTTTTCTTACTTAACGGTTTTCGCAAGCTTTAACTTTGTTAGCTTCTTACTTAGCTTCAACTCTTTTTAGCAAGAGCTAGGAGCTAGCTTCGTTTAGTTTGGTTTCGAAGCTTTATGTAACTTCATCTAACAGCAACTAAAACTCGAACTTATAAACGGCATCAACCGCTTGTTCAAGTGAACTTACATATTCAATAAAGAAGCGCGGGAACATTTCGTAACGAACTCTAAATTCGGAAAGAGCGTTATAAATCCCATAGCCATAGGCGACTTGGATTTTTGGCATAATATAACCTGACACTTCAACTGAAGTATCATCACCATCTCCCTTTGAATCGAGGGAGAAATCCCTAATCCCAAAGTTTTCCGCAAGTTCCCCGATAAAGCCAGAGGTTTGCATTAACCCTAGCCCTAATAAAAGCTGGGTACTCATATCAGAGTTTTCTTCGGTTGAAGCCTCAAGCCCCCGACCACGCATCAAGTATGACAATAGTTCACTTTGCGCCATTTGTGGTTCCGAAAATAGTTTAATCTGTGGGTTTTGGGCCATGCCGGACACCATAAGCCCCACAGTAACATCTTCGTCTTCCATTGCATGCGGGTCACGAATAGCTCTAATTTCAACCCCTGGATTAGTCACATCCCCAACAAAGGAGAGCCGGCCACGTTCAATCAAAAGATTTTGGCCATAAGCCTTAAAGCGCCCATCGTTTAAAAAGATAGTGCCTCTAGCGACTGTATAGCTACTAGGTTTTTGTCTAATATTAATGCTCCCGGAGACGTTGGTTTTAAGCCCCATAGCGTTGATATTAAAATCTGGCCCAACATTTACAGCAAGCTTTAGGTTAATTGGCAATGGTTTAGTCTTTTCAAATTGGTACGCTCCATTTTCTGCACGTTCAACCTTAATAACGTCACTAGACGCGGAAACAGAAGATGAAGGTAAAGTTTTAACCTTAATGCGCGCTCTCGGTACATCGACGGTGCCCGATACGGTCGTAACCCCATCGACAAAAGAACTTAAAACATCAAGCTGAATTTCACCTTGACCGTAACCTAATAAATTAACAGGAAGCTTTTCGGTTTTAAGAGCAATCTTTGCTTCCACTTCCGGATCCCAGCTCACCGTGCCTTGCGCAGTCCCTTTACGTTCCTGCATATAAAACGAAGACAGGAGCTGCGCCTTAGTGCCCGTAAAGGTCATGACCGTATTGATGTGCTCGATAGTCCCAAGATCCACCGCCGTGGTCACGCTCATATCTGTAACTTCAAGTCCACCTCTGATTTCCGGTTTTTCAGTTGTGCCCCCAAAATGCAAAGTACCGTTTAGGACCCCGGCTGAACTACTGATGTCATTTGAAAAAGCAGATAGTCCCCCTAAATCAAGCGCCACCACTTTGAAAAAGCCCCCTAAGCTTTTATTCTTAAGTGGATCGCTTAAGGTAACCTCAGCGCGAGCTTGCCCCTTAGCCCCTAAATTTAAATCAAGGTCCGTAGAAACGATATCGTTTTCGATTTTAGCGCGCACCGCAATGTTTTCGTAATTTAGGATCTTACGGTTATGTAAGATGTGCCCCTTAGGCAGAGTAACTTCCACTTGCCCTTCAGGCTTACCCTTATTAAGGCCCATGGTAGCTACGACAGAGACCGGACGTGAAAACTCAACCCTCTCAGGGAGGAAGGATTTAAATTTCATTAAATCAATGGCCCGGGCCGTAAGAGACGTTTTAGCTTGGGTGCCTTGCCAAAAGCTTTCTCCTAAACGCACATCATTACCATTGACCTTAAAGACCATCTGTTTGGTCTCAACCGCAAGTTGTGGAGCAAGCTTAAGGGAAAAGTCCCCCCCGGCATGTAAAGAAGCCTCTAGATCTGGCCGTTGGTATTTTAAAGTTGCGACGTGGCCTTGGTAAATAGCACGCTGATGCTTAAAGCCCCCGTTAAGCATGAGTTCCACTTCCCCAAATGGGCTTGAACCTTGGGCGCTTAAAGTATGACTTTCTTCATTACCAACTAAATCTATTGCAAGGTTTTGAGCTAAAGTTTCTTTATTGGCCGAAATGCGTCCTGTTTGAGCATGTAAAGTTAAATCCGTCACCTGAAGTTTACGGGTCACTACTTCAAGATCAAGTTTTAAATCACGGAGGCGCTGCGCTTCATAGATCACGCGATTTGAGCTTAAATTAAGTTTAGCGCGTGGCGAAGCGTAAGAGCCACCGGCCCAAATAGCTCCTTCTAAATTACCTCCAAGCCCCGGCCAAACACCTTCAAGCTCCCCAAGGGAAATGACGCCATTTAGATTGATATGGTCTTGCATTTGGCCATGTAAGCTAATCTTATTTTTAGCTCCCATGCTTAACACAAAATTGTCAATTTCCCCGGCAAAGTCTTGATTTAAAGCAATATGCTTAGAAGCTAGATTGAAGCGGTGCCCTAAATAAGTTCCGTGCCCATCTAGAGTCTTTAAATCTATAGCCCAATCATCTGGACTAAAGAAAGACATTTGGTAATCACTCTCTAAGGCAATGCTCCCGCGGAGGTCTTTAACTTCTGGTGCGTACGCGCGTAAATCAGCCACCATGGCTTTTAAGGTCCCTGCGCTAACCACCCCTTCGTTCCAAGCAACTAAACCGGTATAAGAAACACTATCGTGCCCATGGTTGCGCCCCAAATTACCCGCCCCATTTTTTACTTTACGTGCAACCTTAGGAGTTTTAACATTAAGCGTAGTGATTTCCGCAGCCTCAAAGTTGGTGGAGCCATCTAACGCCACCTCAAAAGCAGGATACTTTAAAGCCTTAACCCCAGAGCTCACTAATTCATAGCTGATAGCGTCTAAAGTCCCACGCGCTTTAACTGTAAGTTCCTTAGCTTTGTAATCGGCATCTGCCTTAAACGGAAAACCAACTTTTTTGGCCTCTATCTTAGCCACAAAAGGCAAGTTTGGCGTTAAAGACGCTAAGCGAACCTGCGCCTTGATTTCGTCATTTAACGGCTTTTTCCCCGCAATTTTAGCATCCACCCAAAGATCGACGAGATCGCCTACACCTTCAGCTTCCAAAGTATGAGTCTTTAGCGCTGCCAAATAATCTTCGTTAGTTGAGCAGCCAGACAAATAAACATGCATTGGGTAATAACGAGTTAAATAGATTTCACTCTTATTAAGCTCTGCGTGCCCTAATTCATGATCCACACTCAAACGTTCCACATAAATGCGAGGCCCCTTAAAGGAAGCTTGTAATTGGCCGTGCATGACCCCAGTATCATATCCATCTTGATGGTAACGCCCATAGGCTAAGTCAAGCTTTTCAACTACAGAATCAAAAGGGAGAATCACGGTTGGCAACATGCCAACATTACGAATGATTAAATCTCGGTCAAACGGCGTGGTAAACGCTTTGTCTTCAAGTTCCGGGTCATCCGCTGGTTCATTAGGGTCATCTGTGAAACGTTCATTATGTAACCCCACATCTAAATAACCAATTTGCCCACGTTTAAGCGTAATGGTCCCACCTTCAAATACTGCGCTTAACGAAACATCAGCCACAGCTACATCCAGCACGTCACTTAACAATAAGAAATTATGCACTTGTACGTCTTTTAACGTAACGACCAACGGTAAATTAATCTTTTGGCCGACTTCCTCTTTGATGTAATTGCGATTTAAAGTCGCTAACTTATTATCACGGTTTGAAGGCGCATATGCGTAATCCATCCCACCTTGTTGGAGCCGCCCCACTCTTACTAATTCCTTAAAATCAGGAGCGTAAGTAAGTGCGTTTTTAGTTTCACGGCGGTAAAGTTCTGGATTAATTTTAGCTAAAGCGCCTTGAGGCCCGCGCTGCACTAGCTTTGAGTAGGTAGTAGGCTTGGCGCTAGTAATCGTCGCCTTGGTTGCGGCTTTAGTTTCAACTTTGGTTTTGGCTTTGGCATTGGCTTTGGTTGCGGCCGTTAAGTTTTTGTCTTCCGGTTCATCTTGCGACGCTAGGGTTAAGTTTTTGCCTGGCACTTTTGAGTTGGCCCAAGTCTCGTTAGCCCAAACTTCAGCCTTTGAAGTTACAGCTTGCGTTTTAGTAGAGGCAGTTGCCGTCATGTTGGCGCTTTGAGTCAGAGCATTTTCGTTATCTTGAGGCCAAGGCAAAGGAGCAATTTTCCACGAGTTATCTGGCGCTTTTTTCGTAATTCGCTTCATTACTAGCGTTTCGTCGTCGTATTCAAAGGCCCGAACTTCTTTTAAGCGTTCTTGTAAAAAGTCGACTAGTAATGGCATATCCTTTGCTTTTTGGCCTAACACCAAGAGCACATTAGTCCCTTTGATTTTACGCACATCAAAGTGACCACGAATAAGTGACAATAAACTGTAGTCAATTTCTAAATGAGACGCTTCTAGTGTTAAGACTTGAGGAATCTTTATCGCTAGATTATGGAGCACAAAACCATGTCCAAAGTGGCCACTAACGTACTCAAATTGAATTCCGTCATCAAGTTTTTTGACCTGGTTTAGTAAAAATTCAGCCCCAAAAGAAGTAAAGAACAAGCAAGAGCAAATAACAACAATAAATAAGCCCCCACCGGTCACAAAACGTAACGTCAATAAACTCCAATTCCACATTACGCGGGAAATCACGCTACTAATAGTCCAAAAGCGATTAGTCGCTGATTTTGGTGCCGTCGCCTTCATAGTAGTAGACTTCGTGGCCCGAGCTTGTGATTCTTGGTTTTTGGGAGTTGCCATGGAGTTTAGTGTCCCGTTTTTTTCTTCGTTTTTTGGCGAGTGGTTTGGCGTTAAAGTCTCAGGATTTAAACCAGCCTTGGCCTTTAAGTTCTCTGAAGCGTCAGCTTTATTAGGGGCGGCCAAATCTGGGTTGTTCTTAACCGTAGCCTGAGCATCAGCCTGACGTGAGGCGCGACCAAAAATTTTTGCTAAAAAGTTAAAATTCATTAGAGCCTCCTTATAAATCCGGACCAATCCCAAAATGCAAATGGAATGGTGGATTCTTTTCTGAAACCCCAAATGCAAGATCTAAACGCACTAGCCCAATCGGGGTAATGAAACGGCCCCCAATCCCTGAGCCTACGTAAATATTATCGCTCTTGTAATTGTTTGTTGCGGTCCCAGCGTCAGTAAATAGCGCTAAGCGCGCAAAAGAGACCACCGGAATTTGTACTTCAACCGAGCCCACACTCAAATATCGGCCCCCTGTTAAATAACCCTGGGCGTCTTTATCAGAGATCTCTTTATAACCAAAACCGCGTAGGGTCGTATCACCCCCGGTAAAGAATCTAAAGGATGGCGGAATGTCTTCAACCTCGTGCCCGATATTAACCCCTTGTTCTGCACGCAATAATAGACGTGAGTTTTCAGTTGGGGAAAACATAATGCGTCCCTGCGCATATACTTGTAAGAACGTATAATCCGATGAAATATCGCGCGAGGTCCCAAAGACTGTTAAGGACAATCGATTGCCTTCTTCAGGATCGTTTCGAGGAAATGATTCAAGGCGGTAAATTGTTACCCCAGCCCCAATAACTTTACCATTACCAGTTTCCCGACCTTGTTCAAAGTCTTCATACTGCACGTTGCCCCAATAGTCACGTTTCCACTGGCCGGTAGTTTCTGCCACATAGTGCGCTTGAAACGACGTGATACGATCTTTTGTATCATTTAGGTCATCAAAACGTTGCTGACCTTGGAGGTAATAATAATCGAGTAATGGATTTTTACGCGGAATCTTGTAACGCACTAAAAAGTCTTGGCGTAAATTAGAAAGTTTGGTCTGCATCGTCAAAGAATGGCCCGCTTCATTTAATAATGGCATCGTCCATCCTAAACGGCCTCGTACCCCTTCATCAGTAGCATAACCTAAACCAGTTTCCATAATGTTAAAGCTTTTACGCTTTAAGGTAATACGAACCGGGACACTGCCCTCATCACGTTTATCAAGCTCCGGCACCACTTCAGCCGTTCTAAAATAACCAGTGCTATATAATCTTTGGCTCGTAACACTAAAGCTGTTTAGATTAAAGTTACGTCCCGTTCTTACGCGCACTAATGGTTTAACGACATTAGCGTACTCTATATCACCATCATAAACTATTTGTCCTAAGCGATAAGCGCGCCCAGTGTCGATGGTAAGCACGATAGAGGCACAATTTTCTGCCACGTTAGCCACGACTCTGGTCGTCACAAACTTCGCATCAAAATACCCAAAAGAGAGCGCCTTGCTCATCATGTCTGATTTTAGGTTTTCATATACATTATGCCGAAAAACCGAATACGGTTTTAGAGAATGGTTTTTAAAGAGCGCCATATAACGTGGATCAGTCATGGCCTCTCCTAACACCACCAAATCGACCCGCTTAATCCACATTGGTTTACCGGCTATTACTTTTACTTCGAGCTCCGGAGCTCGAGCTGAAGATAATCTAAAGAATACTTGAGCGTGATAGTACCCAAAAACTTCTACCGCAGCTAAGATCTGTTTGGTAATATCTTGACGTCTAGTTTCAAGGTTAGCTCTTTTTATTTCCGGCAGGGTTGAGAGGTAAACTTCAATATTATCCTTGAGGTCTTCTGCATCTTTAGCGTCGTCACCCACCTCAACTTGATACTCTAGATTACGGCCCATATCCTCAAATGACACATCATCTTTGAGGTAAATAGGAGCATTTGAAAAAGCATTGACCCAACCATCGAGGGTGGCATCCTTACGACTTGGAGTGGCACTTGTATTGTTTGACGCTATCTCAGACTCAGCGTTTATATTATCATTAGCCTCAGCCAAAGTCAGAGCAAGGGGCCCGAAGGCTACTAAAAAAATAGCCCCTAGTCTGCACAAACAATTAAAAACACGCATATTCAACATATATTTGAAAATATTTATAATCAGTTTTTCTCAAACTCAAGTTGCGCTAAATAAGGCGAAATGTAACAAGCAAAATTTATTTTAAAGGCCCATTGGGGCTTACACAAATTTCGTCATGACAAGTTAGAATTAATTACAACTTAAGAAATAGCTATAGTGATGATAGTAGACCTAAGAAAGTGAGTTAACCATAAAAAAGCAAGCTAAAAAAGTAAGCTAAAATTGTTAAATTCATTTCTCAGCCTAAAAACCCACCACTTGGTTACTTAACAAATTTAGTTATCCTATCACAACTTTCCTCTAAACAGGATCATAGGTTTAAAACCTTGGCCCAATTTCCTAACCTATTGCTCCATTTTTATCAAACTTGGTCCCAATTTTCAAAAAAACGCCCTAAAATCCTAGTACCCTCGGCTACCCCAAATTTGGTTGCAGATATCCTCTCCACTTACTCAGGTGGCGTTAAAGCGGGCTTAAACCCCAATTTACCGCTCCCAACCCTCACCAATATTCCCCAAAAAAATTGCCAAAAAAAACCACCCCTTAAGTGGAGTGGCTTCTTAGATATTAGAATGCTTTAACTTACAGCAAAAATTTTACTTTTTGATATTAAGCTTGCTGTGCAAAATGTCATGGAGTTCTTGAATGTTGTGCACTGCTTCAGTTTCATCAACATTAGTATCAATAGCCATGCAGTTAGCCATAGCCGCATTCATTGTAGTGGTATAAGTCACCTTGTACTGTAACGCACCGCGACGAAGAGTCTTAGAGTCTTCGATCGCCTGACGGCCTTCAGTAGTATTGATGATGTAGTTATATTCACCACTCTTCATGTAGTCAAGAATGTTTGGACGACCTTCGTAAACCTTCTTCACGGTACGGCATGGAATACCAGCTTCGGCAAGAACCTGAGCGGTCCCGCGAGTTGCATCGATTTCAAAACCTTCCTTAATGAGTTTTTGGCCAAGTTCAACGAGACGTGGCTTGTCAGACTTTCTAACTGAAAGTAAAACCTTACCATTCTTCTGAATACGAGAACCAGCACCCATCTGAGCCTTAGCAAAAGCTTCAGGGAAAGTACGGCCTACGCCCATAACTTCACCGGTAGAACGCATTTCAGGGCCGAGAAGTGGGTCAACACCTGGGAACTTATTGAATGGTAATACTACTTCCTTAACAGAGTAGTATGGTGGAATAACTTCAGAGGTAAAGCCCTGCTGTTCGAGATCTTCGCCTACCATGATACGAGCCGCAACCTTAGCTAAAGGTACCCCAGTAGCCTTAGATACGAACGGAACGGTACGAGCTGCACGTGGGTTTACTTCGATAAGGAACACTTCTTCGCCACGAACAGCGAACTGAGTATTCATAAGACCCATAACCCCAAGTTCAAGCGCAAGCTTAGTTACTTGGTCACGGATAACGTCCTGAACTTCCTTTGAAAGCTTGTATGGAGGTAATGAGCAGCTAGAGTCACCAGAGTGAATACCACACTGTTCAATGTGTTCCATAATGCCGCCGATAACTACGCGCTTGCCATCGCAAACTGCGTCAACGTCAACTTCGGTTGCATTATCAAGGAACTTATCGAGGAGCACTGGAGCTTCATTAGAAACGCGAACCGCTTCTTTGAAGTAACGACGTAAATCGTTTTCGTCGTACACGATTTCCATTGCACGACCACCGAGTACGTATGAAGGACGTACAACGAGCGGATAAGTAATCTGCTTAGCCTTTTCTACCGCTTCTTCAAGAGCAGTAACAGTAGCGTTTACTGGCTGTAAGAGGTGGAGACGATTTACCGCCTGCTGGAAACGTTCACGGTCTTCAGCACGGTCGATAGAATCTGGGCTAGTACCAATGATTGGAACACCAGCCTTTTCAAGAGCGAGAGCTAACTTGAGCGGAGTCTGACCACCGAACTGTACGATAACACCAGCTGGATTTTCAACACGGCAGATTTCAAGTACGTCTTCAAGAGTTACAGGCTCAAAATAGAGTCTGTCAGAAGTGTCGTAGTCGGTTGAAACGGTTTCTGGGTTACAGTTAACCATGATGGTTTCGTAACCGTCAGCATGTAATGCTAAAGCCGCATGTACACAGCAATAGTCGAATTCGATCCCCTGGCCGATACGGTTAGGACCGCCACCAAGAATCATGATCTTCTTCTTGTCGGTATGTTCAACTTCTGATTCTTCATCATAGCTTGAGTACATGTAAGCAGTATTAGTAGCAAATTCTGCTGCACAAGTATCAACACGCTTGTAAACAGGAAGTACATTGAGGCGATAACGGAGCTTGCGGATTTCACGTTCTGAGCAACCAACGAGCTTACTAATACGGATATCAGAGAAGCCCTTACGCTTAATTAAACGGAGGAAATCTTCAGTTAAGCCAGAAATACCAGCTTCTTCAATCTGCTTTTCAAGTTTAACAAGTTCTTCAACCTGTACTAAGAACCATGGATCGATATCTGTACGTTCATGTACTTCATCTAAAGTCATGCCGAAACGGAAGGCATCAGCCACATACCAAATACGGTGTGAGCCAGCGTCACGAAGTTCGTGCACAATCTTTTGACGAGCATCTTCAGACTTAAGATCAACTTCAGGGTCGAGACCAGACTTGCCGATTTCAAGACCACGAAGAGCCTTTTGTAAAGATTCTTGGAAATTACGGCCGATAGCCATAACTTCACCTACAGACTTCATCTGAGTAGTCAAACGGTCATTTGCTTGCGCAAACTTTTCGAAATTGAATCTTGGAACCTTAGTTACTACGTAGTCGATAGATGGCTCGAATGAAGCTGGAGTCTTACCGCCAGTAATATCATTGCGAAGTTCATCTAAGGTGTAACCTACAGCAAGCTTAGCTGCAATCTTAGCGATTGGGAAGCCAGTAGCCTTAGAAGCTAATGCTGAAGAACGTGATACACGTGGGTTCATTTCGATGATAACCATACGGCCGTCTTTCGGATTGATACCGAACTGAACGTTAGAACCGCCGGTTTCTACCCCGATTTCACGCAGCACTGCCATAGATGCGTTACGCATGATCTGATATTCTTTATCAGTCAAGGTCTGAGCAGGAGCTACAGTAATGGAGTCACCAGTATGGATCCCCATAGGGTCGAAGTTTTCGATAGAACAAACGATAATGCAGTTGTCATTGCGGTCACGCACAACTTCCATTTCGTATTCTTTCCAACCGATCAATGATTCATCGATGAGAAGTTCATGAGTTGGAGAAAGATCGAGACCTCTGGTACAGATTTCTTCGAATTCTTCAGGGTTGTATGCGATCCCGCCACCTGAACCACCCATAGTGAATGATGGACGAATAATACATGGGAAGCCAACTTCGTGTTGAACATTCCAAGCTTCTTCCATGCTATGAGCAATACCTGCACGTGGGCACTGTAAGCCGATGTTCTTCATCGCCTTATCAAAACGATCACGGTCTTCTGCTTTATCGATTGCATCAGCAGTAGCACCAATCATTTCAACGCCGAACTGCTTGAGTACGCCGTGGTTTTCAAGATCGAGGGCACAGTTAAGTGCAGTCTGACCACCCATGGTTGGGAGAATAGCATCTGGACGTTCACGTTCGATGATACGACTTACTACCTGCCAATTGATTGGTTCAATATAGGTAGCATCAGCCATTTCTGGGTCGGTCATGATGGTAGCCGGGTTAGAGTTTACCAAAATTACGCGGTAACCTTCTTCACGGAGTGCCTTACACGCCTGGGCACCTGAGTAGTCGAATTCACATGCCTGACCGATTACAATCGGACCTGCGCCGAGAATAAGGATACTCTTAATATCAGTACGCTTAGCCATTTACTTCCCCTGACGATATTCTTTAATTAAATCAATGAAGTGATCGAAAAGACCTGCTGCATCGTGTGGCCCTGGACTTGCTTCTGGGTGTCCCTGGAAGCTAAATGCAGGCTTATCAGTGCGCGCAATACCCTGAACAGTACCATCGAAGAGAGATATGTGAGTTACCTTGAGGCAAGAAGGCAAAGTTTGAGCATCAACAGCGAAACCATGGTTCTGAGAGGTAATCATAACGGTATTGTTTTCGAGGTCCTTAACTGGGTGGTTAGCACCGTGGTGACCAAGCTTCATCTTGATGGTCTTAGCACCAGAGGCTAAACCTAAGAGCTGGTGACCAAGACAGATACCAAATAATGGTACGCCCTTGTCAAGGAAAGTACGGATTGCTTCTTGAGCATAATCACAAGGTTCAGGATCGCCTGGGCCATTTGACAAGAAGATCCCGTCTGGATTCATTGCAAGAACTTCTGAAGCAGGAGTATTAGCTGGAACTACAGTCAAACGACAGCCTCGTTCAGCAAGCATTCTTAAAATATTGCGCTTAGCCCCAAAATCATAAGCTACTACGTGGTAAGGAAGGTCAGCTGCATTTTGTTGCTTATGGCCCTGACCAAGCTTCCAAACACCTTCAGTCCATTCATAAGGCTTATCACAAGTAACAACCTTGGCGAGGTCCATGCCTTTAAGGCCTGGGAATTCTTGAGCAAGCTTAAGAGCTTTTGCTTCATCAAGGTCATCTGTAGTCATGATGCAACCAGACTGAGCACCCTTTTCACGAAGGAGACGGGTGAGCTTACGAGTGTCGATGTCGCAAATACCAACTACGTTGTTTTTTACAAGATAATCGGAAAGAGACATTTCACTACGGAAGTTAGAAACAAGCAGCGGAAGGTCGCGGATAACAAGCCCTTGTGGGTGCACTGCAGAAGATTCTTCATCTTCACTGTTGCAGCCATAGTTGCCTATATGTGGGTAAGTAAGTGTTACGATTTGTTTGGAATAGGAAGGATCAGTTAAGATTTCCTGATAGCCGGTCATAGAAGTGTTAAATACTACTTCACCGACAGCCACCCCTTTTGCGCCAAATGAAACACCTCTGAATACAGTGCCATCTGCCAACACTAGTAATGCAGAATGAGTCAAAATGACCTCCAAATTAAAATTTTAAGAAGTTCACGGGTACTCGAAAAGCACGTCCAGTGGTGTACAGGGCGCGCTCCTCGAAAAATTTGTTTAAATCTTGTGTATTCTATACTAATTCTTATAGATTTCAACAAAAAAGCTCTTTTGCGGTACAAAGGCCCACCCATCTGAGCAAGTTTTAGGCGTTAGCTCGTAACTTTTTACATTAAAAAAACGAAGAAAACACAGGAGTGATCACAAAAACAAACAAGAATCTAACATTTTTGTAGGACTTATCTTAAAAAATCGTTACACCGCAGGCGCGGAATCCACTGTATTAGTTTTACTTGCAACTAAAGCGCGTACATTTATCCTAGGCACGAGCGTTTGAAGCCTATGCGTGAGCGTTTTACTACATGTTTTTGTTTTTGGGACCAAACTCCGACATCTATAAATTAAGTTCGTTGATAGAGCTTATACACCAAATACTTTAAGACTGGACCTAATACTTTAAATCCTAGCCTCGCACAGTAGGTATTAGCCCCAAACATCTAAATCAAAATAAGGCCCGACCTTCTATCCTGTTATCTACACGGCGCTGACGAGGAAGATGACTAGACAGACCCAGCGGTCTGGAAGAAAGCCAATCCCACACTTGGCATTACGGTGGTGCCGTTATTTTAGATCTACAAAAAGTTTATAAGCTACAGTTTTGTAGGCTTACTCACCCTTTTACTAAATTCACGCTTCATAAGCCATCGTTTTTACTTGATTTATTGCTAAATCTTCGTTCAAACTATGGGGATCCACGCGCATAAATTCGGCGGTAACTCCACCTACTAAAGTCTTTTTC
>OIZS01000178.1_pt1 | contig 32852 bp, 26 predicted proteins | sample 1588641 | NCBI WGS metagenome assembly OIZS01 (sample SAMN03283240) | human gut metagenome | biome: human-associated habitat; material: feces | host: Homo sapiens | place: Peru | collected 2012
TATCTAATTTCATTGTATTTCAGCCTTTCTCCTGTATTCGACTGAATACATTATGCATAATGTTTAGAAAGCTGTCAAGTAGATTTCGGCAATTCATCTCACCACCTTAGAGGTGGGAGACTTCTTGCCGAATTCAGTTAAAATGGAACTATTGAGTTCGGCACATTAATTAACTCTTTAAGCTTATGCGCTCAAGACCAATAAAGGCCTTTATAAAACGCTCTAAAATTTAAGAAACTTAGCAAGCAACGCTTTGGCAAGACTTTGCTTTTATAGGTCCTCTCCTATTCAAACATTTTAAAAACGCCAATCAATTGATAAGGTCCTTCCTAACGAGGCTATGCTTTGCCACCCACCAAAGGCAAGGTAATGTTTTTCATAGGTTCATAGGCTAGACGCAAAAGCATGTTTTGCGAGCAAAAACACGAATCTTATGCAAATTTAACCTAATTCACACCTTAGAAATCTACATCAATGTATATTTTAGTCATATGCACTTATACAGGAGAACTTAGTCATGTCTGAAAATATTGTTTTTGCCATTGCTTATGATTTTGACGGTACTTTAAGTGCTGACAACATGCAAGAATACGAATTTATTCCCCGCCTTGGCGTATCTAGCGCAGAATTTTGGCATGAAGCTCAGGAAATTAGTAACGCTAATTCATCTGACCCAACCCTAACTTATATGTACTTGATGTTACATAAAGCAACCGCTAAGAATATCCCTATTCGTTATGAAGATTTCGTTGCTTGTGGCAATAAAATTCACTTTTTTAATGGCGTAGAAACTTGGTTTGACCGAATTAGCGCTTATGGTCAATCCTTAGGTATTACTGTAGAGCACTTTATTATTTCATCAGGGCTGCGTGAAATCATTGCGGGCTGTAGTATTGTCCCCAAATTTAAAAAGATCTTTGCCTCCAACTTTTTATATGATGCTAATGGGGTCGCTTGTTGGCCCGCTCTGGCTATAAATTACACCACTAAAACACAATATCTTTATCGTATCAACAAGGGTGCTTTAGACGAAAGTGACAACTATTTGGTCAACCAATACATTCCAGACCATGAACGTCATGTGCCATTTAAACGCATGCTATTTATTGGCGACGGTTTAACCGATGTACCATGCTTTAGATTACTACGCACCTTAGGTGGGCAAGCGATCGCTGTTTATAATGAAAACGAACCTGATAGTTTAGCGCGCGTCAAAGAAGTAGCCTGTGGCGGACATCGCTCGTCCTACATCTTCCCCACTGACTATAGTGAAGGTAGCCGCATGGAACAAACGGTAAAAGCTATGCTTGCCAAAGCGGCGGCTGAACATGAGCTCGATTTATTAAAAGCCTATGCCTAAAAATTTGCAGCCAGCTTAAAAGCATCCCGCTTTAAATCATAGCTCCTAGGAAATTAAGGACCACCAAAAGATTGGTATTTTTTATAAAAATTGTGGCGTTCCATATAAGTCTCAAAACTTAATAAGGAGCGCCACAATTTAATTTTATAGATTGTTTTGGCTACGTTTAAACTAAGAGTACGCCCATAATGTTACTTTTCACCATAGCGTGCTTTAATAATTTCATACGCTTCGTTGATGGTTTTAAGCTTTTCAGTATAAACCTTTTGTACCTCCTCCCCTTCTGTCGCTACACGGTCAGGATGGTAACGATTTGCAAGTTTATGGTAAGCGCGTTTAATCTCCTTAAACGGAGTGCCTTCCTTAACTCCTAAGACGTCTAAAGCATTTTGGAAGTCATCGTTATAAACATGAGCCCGACTTGATTCTTCATAACCAGAATTATAATTTGCCCCAGAGTCATAATTTGAGTTGTAATTTGCCCCTTCATCGCGGTACTGATTTTGCTGATTGTATTCTTGGTTACGTCTATATTCTTGCTGCTGTCTAAAGTAGTTAAAATGAGCATAAGCTATTTGTTCACGAATAAAACGTTCAGTCACATAATCAGCGACCCCAATTAAACGGGACACAGTCATAATGCGACGATGTTCTTCTTCGTCTAACACCCCATCACAAGCTACCAAATAGACACACATTTCAATAAATTGATGCAAGAGATGGCGATTACCATGTGATAATTGCTTTAAGATTTGGCAATTAGAGCTAGGATCGGTTAAATCCTTACCTAACTTAAAACAATAATGTAATTGCGATTGTTCTTCGTCAGGCAACCCCTCAATCGCATTTTGTAAAAAACTAACTTGAGCTTTAATAACCGTACCACGAGCTTTGGCGATATAACCAAAGAGTTCGAATGATGCTTGTCTGAATCTTTTATGCTCTTCAGGACTCATTACATCACGGTTATAAAATGGGTTATATTTAATATCTAATCGTTTTGCTAAGTACCAACCAATAAATATAAAGGCCCAAAAAAATATGAAACCACCTGGAAGGCGGCCAAAATTAAGTATGCACAATAGGAGAAAGAGGAATCTAAATCCACAACCTAGAATCTTAAAGAGAGTATACATTTATTATCCTTTATTATGTTCACACCTTTAGTATAGCACCGATTTTGAGGTCTTTTGATTTAAAAAAGTCGACTTCCACAAAATGCGAACTGCCATTTAAAATTGAACACTCTTTTTAATTTTGCAGAATTTTTATGAATTATTCTGAGCTTTTACGCGCGCACTAACCAAGGCTAAACGTTCAGGCGTCCCCACGTCACACCAATAATCGTGCATCACCTCTCCTTTTAGAGCCCCTTTATTAATCCACTCCTCAAAATACGGTCTTAATGGAGCCCTTTCATCAGGCACCGAACTAAAAGCTTCAGGCCGATACACAGCTAAGCCACTAAAAGTAAATTCAGGTTTGATAGTCACCAACCCTTGAGCAGAAAGGCTAAAGTCACCACCTAAATGATGTGCTGGATTTTTTACAAGCACTAAAAACCCTAAGGCCGTACCTAAATCAATTTGCGGAAGTTTTTGGTAATCATATTCGGTGTAGACATCGCCATTAACCACTACAAATGGCTCTGTGCCTAAAAGAGGCAACGCATGCTTAATCCCGCCCGCTGTTTCTAAACCACCTGGAATTTCCGGGGAATATGCAATATGGACTCCATATTGAGCCCCATCGCCTATGGTTTCTTCGATTTTTAAGCCCAACCAAGCATGATTTACCACAAGCTCTGTAATCCCAGCTGCTTTTAATTTTTCAATATGATAAACAATCAAGGGCTTGCCATTTACTGGCAGTAAGGGCTTAGGTAAAGTATCAGTTAAAGGACGCATTCTTTCGCCTCGCCCGGCCGCAAGTATCATCGCTTTCATAGTTACTCTCCCGCCTTTGATGGAATGGTTGTAGGGGCTTTAGCCCCACAATAGTGGTGCATTAAGTTCGCAAAATCAGTTAATTCTGGATATTTGGTAGCTACGGTGAACACATACTTTTCAACCAAGGGTAAATTCTTTAAATAACCTTGTTTTCCATCTCTTAAGGCTAATCTATTAAAGATCCCAAGACACTTAACATGGCGTTGTAGCCCTGCAAGATCAACTAGGCGCGTAAATTCAGCCAAGCTTAAGGCACCGTGCAAGAAACATTCATCATAGCGATTAAAGGCATAACTAAGAAGTTCATCCACCAGCTCTAGTGGTAACTCGACGTAACAATCCCTAATTAAAGATGCTAAATCATAACCTAACGGCCCTTTAACCATATCCTGAAAATCAATCAACCCTATTTGAGACTTGTTTGGATTTAGCTTATCAATTGGGGTCATGATATTACGAGAGTGATAATCGCGATGCATCGCAACTAGTGGCGCCTTTAAATCAGCTTCAGTCCATATTTTTTCTGCTACTTGAAAAATCTGTGCTTCAGAGGCACTTAACGAAATATCATGAGCCTTAAAATAATAATCACGGCAAATGTCATCTTCCCGTTTTATAAAAGCTTCATCATATAGGGGCAAATTGGTGGTATCAACCTTCGTAAGTTCGACCATAGTATCAATGGCTTGCAAATATAAAGAGCGTAATTTTTGTTGATCTGTCCCGCAAGCTTTAATTAAATCCGCAAAAGAACTAGTGCCTAAATCAGTAACTAATAAGAAGCCGTTTTCGTAATCCACAGCTAATACCCGAGGGGCTAAGATTTTGGCGTTTTGTAGACGTGAGGCAATATCCACAAATTCATGATTTTTTTCGGTCGTGCATGGAGCATCCATCAATATGCCTTCCGGCACGCGGTAAAATTTACGGTTAGACGCATCGCCACAAATTAAAGTTGGGTTACCTTGTCCCTGGTGCTCAGCATAAAAATCACACAATTGGGCCCATCTTTTGGTTTTATAATCAGTCATATATTCTCGCCACGTATACTTTGGTCACTAAAAACTTATCCACAAGTAAACCAAGCATCAAGTTTAAAATTACTTATTCCAAGCCTTTACCTTTATCTAAAATCTAAGGCTTAACACCAAGCCTAAATCACTTCCATAAGATTACAACAAAACCTAGGTTCGAGCAGGTAGACTTTGGAGTCTATTAGTAAAAATAAAGCCTAAGTCTAAACCTAGGCTTTAAAACTTTAATTTAAACTAGATCTTAGGTAAGACCAATCTTACCTAAACTTAGCTTACTTCGCCTTAGCAAACATTAAATCCCAAACTCCATGTCCTAAATTATTGCCTCGGTTTTCAAACTTAGTTAACGGACGAAATTCAGGACGAGGCACGTAAGTACCATCAGGAGATAAATTTTTTAAACGTTGGTCGGCTTGTAAAATTTCTAACATTTCTTCCGCATAATTCTGCCAATCAGTAGCCATATGGATATAACCTGTAGCAGTTAAGTGTGGAATTACCATATCTAAAAATTCAGGTTTTACGATACGGCGCTTGTGGTGCTTAGCTTTATGCCATGGATCAGGGAAGAATAATTGCATCGCATCAATGCAATTTAAGGGTAGCATGTTCTGAAAAACTTCAACCGCATCATGGTGCATTACTCTTAGATTAGTAACCCCCATTTCCTTAGCATATGCAAGAGCAGCGCCTACCCCAGGGGTGTGCACTTCAATCCCTAAGAAATTGTGTTCCGGCGCAGCGACTGCCATTTCTACGAGAGATTTTCCCATCCCAAAACCAATTTCCACAGTTAATGGCGCAACACGCCCAAAAACCGCAGCCAAATCGATAAGTTCACCGGTGTATTCAATGCCCCAAAGAGGCCATAATTCTCTTAAAGCTTTTTCTTGACCGGTGGTTAAACGACCTTCACGAAGCACAAAACTCTTAATTCTGTGTTCAGTGCTTGCAACCACACGCGGATCAGCAAAGATATCTGCATTTTTTAAAGCAGATTTAGACGCATCTTTAGTCTCATTTTCTGCCATCAAGGTTTCGTCTTTAATTTCACTCATGCTTAAACTTATTCCTTGTCCTTTCTTTAACCAATACAACTTATAAATAAACTTGAATATTACTTCCTAAGTTCTATTTTAAAAAAGTTGCGCTTTGATAAATCGGGGCTTATTTACAAAAAATGCCCCGTTTCCATGTATCAAACAGAGCATTTTGAATTTATTTGACCGTGTTATCTTGGCCTGACTGCTCTCACGGGCAAGCCCGTGGGGTTCTGATTGTCAAGTGTAGCTTGTAATCGTACACCATTTTCAGGCTTTGGAGTTACAAGTGTAAATCTGTTTGAATCAGGACTTTCATTACCAAAGAGTCCTACGACCACATTAGCGATAAATTTCTGTCTTACGACAAGGAAGTACAGTCAATCTTCCTTGCATTTAAATTATATATTGTTTCATGCTAATGTCAAGTGGTAAAAATATAGTTTTTCATAGAAAGCGACTTTCATCCCACACGCAAGCGTGTGGGATGAAAGTCGCAATTTATAACACTTTTAAGCTAATGTTAGTTTAGCTATCAATTTTCATTATTAAACTAAGACTAACTATTCTATCTAACTTATTGTTCTTATTTTTTTACTTTTTAAGTTTTTTACTTTTTAAGTTTTAGATAAGACCTAGTTCAGACATAGCAGCCTTAATTTCAGCCTTGGTTTCAGCTGATAATGGCATAATTGGTAATCTGCATTCTTCAGTGCAAAGACCTAAGAGTGAAGCTGCATACTTAGCACCAGCTGGGCTAGGTTCTTTGAACATTAACTTGTGAAGACGCATTAACTTGTCTTGCTGCACGCGAGCCTTAGCGTAATCGCCTGCTGCGGTAAGTGCTTGTACCTCTGCTACCAACTTTGGAGCGATGTTAGCGGTTACAGAGATAACCCCAGTACCACCAGCTACGTTATAGCTTACTGCAGTTGAATCTTCACCAGACAACCATACAAAGTCAGGCTTCTTAACTAATTGTCTTTCAATCCATGGTCTTTCAAGATTACCAGTAGCATCCTTGATCCCAACAACACGTGGAAGTTCAGCTAAACGAGCTACAGTTTCAGGTAAAATGTTTACTACTGCACGACCTGGAATGTTATAAAGCACGATTGGGATATTGGTTGCATCGTGCACGGTCTTAAAGTGTTGGTACAAACCTTCCTGATTTGGACGGTTGTAGTAGCCTGCAACATGAAGAGTTGCATCAGCACCATACTTTTCCGCAACCTTGGTGTATTCGATGGCTTCAATTGGGTTATTAGAACCAGCACCAGCAATGATGGTCATCTTACCCTTAGCAATTTCAGCGGTAATTTCAATTACACGACAATGTTCTTCTGGAGTAAGAGTTGGGCATTCACCAGTAGTACCAACTGGAACAACACCGTCAGTCCCCTGTTCCACATGCCATGCGACCATTTTACGCAATGCATCTTCATCAAGTTTGCCGTCACGGAACGGAGTAATAAGTGCAACTATAGAGCCATGAATCATCTATATAATCCTCGCAATTGAATTGCTTAAGACAAAAGAAACTTTAACAACATATATCTTCAAGATATTAGATATATATACATGGCGCCCATTATAACCTAATAAGTGTATGTTTGTATTTAACAAGGTAGAAAAAATCCCCGTACATTTGGAAAAATACAAGTGACGGGGATTTTTAGCGCTTATAAGTTAATTACAAAAACGTAAACTTATTACTTTTGTCTTAAAGTTGGGAACAAAATTACGTCTCTGATAGTGTGGCAATTAGTGAATAACATTACCAAACGGTCGATCCCGATACCTTCACCAGCTGTTGGTGGAAGACCATGTTCAAGCGCAGTCACGAAGTCTGCATCATAGTACATAGCCTCATCGTCGCCAGCTTCTTTTTGTTCCACCTGAGCCTTGAATCTAGCAGCCTGGTCTTCAGCATCATTAAGTTCTGAGAAGGCATTACCAAGTTCACGACCAGCAATGAAGAATTCAAAACGATCAGTGAAAGCAGGGTTCTTATCATTTCTACGAGCTAATGGAGAAATTTCGAACGGGTATTCAGTAATAAAGGTTGGCTGAATGAGCTTGCTTTCGGCAGTTTCTTCGAAGATTGCAGAAATTAAGTGACCAAGCTTCCAAGCGCTCAATACGTCGACATGAAGCTTCTTAGCAACAGCTAAAGCCCGATCATAGTCTTCAAGATCTTCTGGTTGAATCCATGGAGCGTACTTAAGAATAGCTTCCTTCATAGTAAGGCGATCAAATGGTTGAGCGAAGTCGAGGTTGATACCTTCTTCGCCTTCCTTAGCGTAATGAATCTTAGTAGAACCAAGAACTTCAAGCGCTAAAGTCTTAAATAAGTCTTCAGTAAAGTCGATAAGATCGTTGTAGTCTGCATAAGCCATGTAGAATTCCATCATAGTGAATTCAGGGTTATGACGCACATCGATACCTTCGTTACGGAAGTTACGGTTTAATTCGAATACTCGTTCAAAACCACCTACAACCAAACGCTTAAGAAACAACTCAGGAGCGATACGAAGATACATATCCATATCAAGAGCATTGTGGTGAGTAATGAATGGTCGAGCAGAAGCACCACCTGGAATTGGCTGCATCATTGGAGTTTCAACTTCCATGAAGCCGTGTTCAGTCATGTACTTACGAATACCAGCAATCACCTTTGAACGAATCACAAAGGTACGACGAGAGCTTTCGTTAGCGATTAAGTCAAGGTAACGTTGACGGCAACGAGCTTCTTGATCGGTCAAGCCTTTGTACTTTTCAGGAAGAGGACGTAAAGCCTTAGTCAAAAGACGTAATGAAGAAACGTGAACAGAAAGCTCACCAGTCTTAGTCTTAAATACGTAACCTTCGCACCCAATGATGTCACCAAGATCCAGCTTCTTGAATTCTTCTTGGTAAAAACCTTCTGGTAAATCATCACGAGTTACGTAGATCTGGATACGACCACCCACATCTTGAATAGTAGCAAATGAAGCCTTACCCATGATACGACGAGTCATCATACGGCCGGCAATCTTCACTACGTGCTTTTCAGCGAGCAATTCTTCTTCGGTCTTGCCATCATAAAGTTCATGCAATTGAGAAGAGATATGATCTCTACGGAAATCATTAGGGAAGGCTATCCCCTTTTCTCTGATAGCTGCGAGCTTAGCGCGACGTACAGCCATTTCGTTGTTTAATTCACTTTCTTGATTAGTTTGCTGAGTTTCCATAACTATTCCTAAGTAACGTTTAAAGACCAGCCTTAAGGCTTTCCTCTATAAATTCCATCAGATCACCATCTAGGACCGCTTGGGTATTTATTTCCTCGACTCCAGTTCTTAGATCCTTAACCCGAGAATCATCAAGCACATATGAACGAATTTGACTTCCCCAGCCAATATCTGATTTTGCGTCTTCCACCGCCTGTTTTACAGACAACTTCTTACGCAATTCAAGTTCATAAAGCTTTGCTTTAAGTTGCTTCATGGCTTGATCTCTATTTTGGTGTTGAGAACGTTCATTTTGACACTGCACCACCGTTCCTGTTGGAATATGGGTTAAACGCACTGCCGAGTCAGTTTTATTAATATGCTGCCCACCGGCCCCAGAAGCGCGATAAATATCCACTCTAAGGTCCGCAGGGTTAATGGTAATTTCTATCTTATCGTCAACCTCTGGATAAACGAAGGCTGAACAAAATGAGGTATGACGGCGATTGCCCGAATCAAACGGAGATTTTCTTACTAAGCGGTGAACCCCTGTTTCAGTGCGGAACCAACCATAGGCGTATTCCCCACTAAATTTAATAGTTGCTGACTTAATTCCAGCCACTTCACCAGGAGAAACTTCCATAATTTCAGCTTTAAATCCGTTTTTGTCTGCAAATTTTAGGTACATGCGCATGACCATGCTAGCCCAATCTTGAGCTTCAGTCCCTCCAGAACCGGACTGAATGTCCATGTAGCAATCTGCACTATCGTGTTCCCCACTAAACATGCGCTTAAATTCAAGGGACACTAATTTCTTTTCTAGACCGGAAATTTCGTCCTCTGCTTCAGCTAAAATAGCTTCGTCATTATCTTCTGCCGCCATGCCAACAAGAACATCAATGTCATCAAAACCTGAACCAAGTTCCTTAAAAGTATCGATACAAGCACTAAGAGTCTGCTTTTCTTTGTTTAAGGCTTGAAACTTCTCACGTTCATCCCAAACCCCAGGCTCTGCAAGTAAACCTTCAACTTCTTCTAGACGCTCAACCTTAGCATCTAAGTCAAAGATACCCCCTAAGGCTTTCAAGGCGACTTCTAAGGTCCGCAAGTTTATTTTCGATAGGTGCTAATTCAATCATTCCAGGCCGAATTCCCTAAAAACTGCAACTAAAATTCTCTAAATTGTTTGCTTCCTACTTACACGTATGTTGGTTATATGGTTGTTTACCGATAGTCTTACGCATCTAAGACGCATCAGGTCCAATTACGTAGCGCTTCGAGTTTCTTTTTTTACAACTCTTAAAAGTGAAAGCCCACAAAAAACGCCTTAAAATTTTCAAGGCACACAAATAAAGGATGATTATATCATTTTATCTGCGACCTTGCTCGCATAACAAAGAAAAACACACACAACAAACTCACTTTAAAATTTAACCCCAAACTAATTCAGAACGCACAGAAATACTAAAAATAAACCGCTTTTGTATTATAATGGCCATGTATTGATTGTGATTTTAGGCGGCCACTGGGGCCTAGAAATAATAATTTCTGCTCGAACCGCTCAAACAGGAAACAAATTCATGTTAAAAGAAGACATTACCAATTCAGTTTCTGCAGCCCTTAAGGAAGACCTTGGCGGAGCTGTGGACACCTCTTTGGATGTAACCGCGCAGTTAATCCCTGCTGATCGAGTTAGCGATGCTCATGTTATCACCCGCGAAGCTGGGGTATTTTGTGGCAAAGCTTGGGTTGAAGAAGTGTACAACCAGTTAGGTGGTGGTGTTACTATTACTTGGCACGTAGCTGATGGCGATAAAGTTGCCCCCGGGCAGAAACTATTTAGCTTAAAAGGCAACGCCCGTGTAATGCTAACTGCAGAAAGAACTACCCTCAACTTTGTACAAACTCTTTCTGGTGTCGCTACCGTTGCGGCAAGCTATGTAGCTGAAATGGAAGGCACTAACTGCACCCTACTCGACACTCGTAAGACCATTCCTGGCCTTCGTACCGCCCTTAAATACGCTGTTGTAGCTGGTGGTGGTCATAATCACCGTATGGGTCTTTTTGATGCATACCTTATTAAAGAAAACCACATCATGGCCTGCGGTGGCATCAAGCAAGCAGTTGAAACTGCACGTCGCCTCAATCCAGGCAAGACCGTAGAAGTTGAAGTGGAAAATCTAGATGAACTTCGCCAAGCTTTAGACGCCGGCAGTGATATTATCATGCTCGACAACTTCGACCTTCCAGGCATGGAAGAAGCTGTTAAGATTACTGATCACAAGGCTAAACTTGAAATCTCTGGTAACGTAAACCTCCAAACTATTGGTCGTTATGCTAAAACTGGGGTTGACTTCATTTCCGTAGGGGCATTAACTAAGAATGTTCGTGCTATGGACTTATCTATGAGATTTGATGACTAATAAACTTAGTCCCCAATTTAAGTTTAAGTATTTGCTCTGGCGCAGCTATTGTTGAACAGACATTTAGTCCAAATAGACCGAGGCAAAGAAAATTAGGTATAAATATAAAGGGTAACCATTGGTTACCCTTTTTTAGACTCTTTAAACTCACTTCAAATATTTTCTAAAGCCTTCCTAAAAGAAAGAACATATCCCAATCCGTTTAAGAAAGTTTTCCCCCAATCAAGCAACATTAAAAATCTTGATTTAGGCCACGGAGTATAGATTATTTATTTTCTACAATTTACATTTTTTTGTTATAATTTTATACACATTCTGTGTCTTCACCAAAGCAAGCTCTAAGCAATTGGGACCACACAGTTGCGTAGCCGCAAATAAAATTACAAAACTCAAAAAAAACAAATAAGCATGACCAACAATTAATTTAAATAAATTTTGGTCTACTTAAGACATCGGCATCAAGATACTATTTCAAAACAGTATATTATGCCCATAGGCTCAGAAAACACGGATAAAGCGGCCAAGACAAAGGGAACTGTTCATATGTTTTTCAAATCGATTTTCTATTTTCTTGTGGTACTTATTGCCATGGGGCTTTTAGGCAAAACGAACTACAACACATCTCTTTATAAATCGAACCAAAACATGTTGGAATTTATCTTCCCTATATGGAATTGGGGTAATCCTTGGTTTTATGCCATCATTTCATCTGACGGGATAGATTTCACCAAACCTGATGATCTGCAATTACGTTACGTGCAAGAAAAGTTCGACAAAGCCAAACAAAACAAAGAACAGATTTGTAATGAAAAAGGCTTACAGAGCCCAGAATGTGAAAATGCCGATGTAGAACTCGAAAACATGGCTGCCGATCTTGAAATTGCCCAAGAAGATTTACAAGACCTCATCGACGAAAAAGGCGATGAAATTAAACTTTCTAAGCACTACGAAAAAGACACCTTCAAATTCTAAGGTTCTTACATTTTCTAAAAGGCTTTAACTCTTTTAAGTGAAAAAAGAGCTTATCAAAGTTTAGGACCAGCCCCTAGTAAGTTAAGTTAAATTAAACTACTAGGGGTTTAATTTTTTTCTGGTATTTAGTTTTTGTTGTTCGGCTTTAATCACCTTTATCAAATGGCTATCACATTTAATTTAAAATAAAAGAATTATATCCACAACCTCACTTCGTTTGTTTAGGTTGCCCATTCTTTTTTTCATGCTCTTTTAGAATCTTATTCCCACTCTTAAAAATTCCCATCCTTATTAAGAGCTACTCTGATGATTCAAAAAAAAACGAAAGCCAATCTCCATTATCAGAATTTGGCCTAAAAACCCAAACCTTAAAACAATTAAAAACTCTAAAGTGGGTTAATTTCAAGTTACAACTCTAAATTTATTTCCTTTAGAACAATGGATGCGGATTAAAACTTAGTTTAGCCTTTTAAATCTTCGTCAGTCACATATTCATAGCGTACACGACGAGTTGGTCTTGTTACTAGTTCATAAGCAATAGTGCCTACACTTCGAGCAATACCTTCAACAGGATTGCCTTCCCCCCACAATAAAGCTTCATCACCTAGCTTATCTTGTGCATCAGCCCCAATATCAACAAACATCATGTCCATGCACACATGACCCACTGTTTTAACTAAACGACCGTTTAATAACACTGGAGTGCCATTTGGGACTGAGCGAGGATAACCGTCTGCATAACCAGCAGCCAAAACTGCAAGCTTTGTTGGTTTTGTACAAGTCCAACTTGCGCCATAGCCCACTACATCACCCGGTTTTAAATTTCTAATTTCAATAATGCGCGTAACTAGATTCATTACTGGACGCAGACCTAAATCTGCCCCTTGCCGTCCATCACCATATGGGGTAATCCCGTACTGAATAATCCCACTTCTGACATAAGTAGTTCTACTAACCGGAAAATCCAAAATCCCAGCTGAGTTAGCTAAACATAAAACCCCGCGCGAAAGCTTACTCATTCGCACAAAGGCTGCAATTTGCTCTTCATTATAATTGTAAGTTTTTGGATCATCTGCGCAACTTAAATGGGAAATTAAACCGCAAGGCTTAGCGATACATGGTAAATCTTCTAGCATCTTGATCGCTTGGGCACATTCTTCTTCATTAAAACCCAAACGTTGCATCCCTACGTTTACTTGACACCAAGCTTTTAAGCAACCTTGGCCTTGGTACCTACTTAAAGCTTCTAATTGCTCAAAATTATGCACTGTAAAATCTAAAGACTGTTCTTCAATAGTCTTTAAATCCTCAGCTCGACTAAAGCCGCCCAGCATAATGATCATTTTATCGATCCCTGCTTGTCTTAATTCAAGGGCTTCTTCCAATCTAGCTACCGCAAAACCATGGACATAAGGCTGCATAACTTTGGCACAAGCCACGCTCCCATGCCCGTAGGCGTTTGCTTTCACCACAGCTATCACTTTGGATTCGCCAGCTATGGCACAAATCTTCTTCATGTTGTAATCAAGGGCGCTTAAATTAATTCTCGCCGTTACCGTTTCCATGTCTGGACTCCGTTTTAATAATTACGTTGGAGGTATGTACTTCACATTTCCTTATATCAGTTTTTCAATAAACCTATAATAAGACTTACTGATATTCAGGATTACCAGAAAATTGACAACTTTCAAAACGGGAATACTGGTTTAAAAATACCAGGTTAACCGTGCCAATTGGCCCGTTTCTCTGCTTGCCGATAATAATTTCAGCTTTGCCTTTTAAGCTTGCATCTGTTTGATTATAAACTTCTTCACGATGAACAAACATGATAACGTCAGCATCCTGTTCAATAGAACCAGATTCACGTAAATCCGCATTCATTGGACGTTTATCTTTTCTGCCTTCAAGGCCACGGTTCAACTGAGCCAAGGCAATCACCGGAATATTTAATTCTTTAGCTAGGGCTTTTAAGCTGCGTGAACATTCACCAACTTCTAAGTTACGCGCATTATCAAAGCCAGGGGCACGCATGAGCTGTAAATAGTCGACCATAATTGCGCTCAGCCCACCATAGTCACGAGCAATGCGACGCGCTCTAGTTCTTAACTCCATTGGGGTTAAACCAGAAGTATCATCGATAAACATACTATTAGAGCGTTCATGCATTTTCGCTACCACTGCTGCCACATTAGTCCAATCTTCGGTTTCTAGGGTATAGTTACGCAACTTACTTTGGTCAATTCGCCCCATAGAGGCAATTAGACGAGTCGCAATTTGAGATGATGGCATTTCGAGGGAAAACACTAATACCGGCTTATTATTCGCTGGATTCATGGCAATGTTTTCAACTAAATTCATCGCAAATGTGGTTTTACCCATCGCCGGACGGGCGGCCACAATGATAAGTTCCCCTCCATGAAACCCTGACAAATAACCATCAAGATCAGGATAACCGGTGCTAATACCACTAATATCACCCTTTTTACGGCCGATATTTTCCTGCATGTTCTTTGTAACTTCATACATTACACGCGACATTGGTACCGGGCCCGTGCCATCGTGAGACGCTTCGTCATTTATTCTAAAAATTAATGATTCAGCTTTATCCAAAATATCACCGATTTCTTGGCCCCGAGGGAAATAAATATTATCAAGAACCTGTTTACAAATATCTGCTAAACGACGAGCCTTAGACTTATCAATAATAGTTTTAGCATAAGCACGCATATCGATAGTGTTAGGCACGATACGCTGCAAAGTCATAAGGTATTGGGCGTTCACATCATCTGTATGCAGTCCCTTTTCTATCTCCGTTTGTAGGGACACAATATCGATGGCATAGCCAGATTCGCTAAGCTTAAGCATAGCATCGAAAATGATACGATGTTCTTTATAGTAAAAATCTTCGGTTTTTAGACTTGCAGCCACACTTTCAAAGCGCTGAGGATCCAAAATAATCCCACCTAATACCGCCTGTTCCGCATCGTAGGAAAACGATTTTACCGGTTCCTCGCCAGATGATGTTGGTTGATTATTAAAGGAATTTTTTCTATTACCACCAACCCATTCACGGGAGGCTACATCCATGGCCATATCATCCACCTAACAAATTATAAAACCAATGCCTATGCACGCCGTGCATATTATAGAACAATAGAAGGCACTTTGCTTTGATTAAAGTCCTGTAATAATAAGCTTGAGACCAAACTCTCAGCTCACCCCCATTAAAACTTCGTAACGCAAAATTTAAGCTTAAATTTAACAAGCGCCATGGTCCAGTTTTGGTCCCTACTAGCCAAACTAACCCTTAACAACTTCTAAAACTTAAAACTTAAAACTTCAGACTAAGAAAAAGTCACTATCAGAAAATAAACTTAAAATTTACAAATTAAGCCAAGTATGAAGTATAGAACTATTTACTAAGAAGATTTAAGAAAACAAAGGGGAATAAATAGGATGGCGCATCCTGAAGGATTCGAACCTTCGACCGCTCGGTTCGTAGCCGAGTACTCTATCCAGCTGAGCTAAGGATGCACGAAGAAGAAAAACAAATTGCCACTTAGAATGGCGCATCCTGAAGGATTCGAACCTTCGACCGCTCGGTTCGTAGCCGAGTACTCTATCCAGCTGAGCTAAGGATGCACAGTCCAAATGGCGGTGAGAGAGGGATTCGAACCCTCGATACAACTTTATGGTCGTATGCTCCCTTAGCAGGGGAGTACCTTCAGCCTCTCGGTCATCTCACCGTCTTTTTTTGTTTGTGAGTGAATTATACAATTTATCATTTTTATGTCAAATCTTTTTTTTAAAAAAATAAAATTTGACAAACAATTGTGTGTTTTTTAGCCAATCAACTCTTTGACGTTGTTATTTCTATGGTTTGGATGTTCTAAAGCGGGATTCTGCTCCTGAGCATTTTCAAATAATTCAGCCCGCTGAATGCTAACTTCTTTCGGCGCATCAACCCCAACACGCACTTGATTTCCCTTAACACCAAGCACGGTAATCTTTACATTATCCCCAATCACCAGGGTTTCACCAACACGTCTGGTTAGAATTAGCATAGACCACTCCACAGTCTCAAAAAAACATCCATATTTTCACAAACATCTTTTATGTTTGGGGTAAAAGCGCAGGTTTAGAATAGACCTACGGCAACTATATTTATCATACACTAATATCACAATATTGTTAAAGAATAATCATCCCTATTGAGCTCTCAATTTAGCCTAGATCCAACTTACATAATATTTTCATGAAAAAAAAGCCCTCACCTTTTTAGATGAGGGCTTGTAAATTTTTTTTATAAAGCTATTAAGCTAAGTGTTCTTCTAACCAAGCAGAAACACCTTCCATAGCCTTAGGTAAAGCAGCCACATCAGTACCACCTGCCTGAGCCATGTCTGGACGCCCACCGCCCTTGCCGCCGATTTGACCAGCAACAAAGTTTACGAGCTCACCAGCCTTAACTTTAGATGTTAAATCTGAAGTTACCCCAGAAATTAACATTACACGGCCATTAACTACAGAAGCGAGAAGCACTACACAGCTCTTAAGGCGATTCTTGATGTCATCAAGTGCAGTACGCATTTCCTTAACCTCAACATCCTGAAGGGATGCGGTTAAACACTTAACACCGTTGATTTCAACAACTGAGTTCATAAGAGAAGAAATAGCCCCAAGAGCAATCTTTTCCTTCAAACCCTGAACTTCATGCTCAAGCTCACGACCATGTTCAAGAGTTGCTTGAACCTTCTGCGCTACCCCAAGTAAATCACTCTTTACTAAGTTGGCGCTTTCACGAAGTTCACGTACTAACTTTTGTACATATGCTACAGCTTGAGTTGATACAACTGCCTCTATACGACGTACACCAGCAGCAATACCACCATCAGAAACGATCTTGAACATGCCAATATCGCCAGTACGAGCCACATGGGTACCGCCACAAAGTTCACAAGAGAAATCACCCATGCGAACTACACGTACCTTAGAGTCATACTTTTCGCCAAAGAGAGCCATAGCGCCAGTTGATTTAGCTTCTTCTAAATCCATAACCTGAGTGTTAACTTCAAAGTTACGGCAGATAGCAGCATTTACCAACTGTTCAACAGCTTCAAGCTGTTCTTGAGTCAATGGTTCTGCATGAGAGAAGTCGAAACGTAAGTGTTCAGTATTTACAGAAGAGCCCTTCTGAGCAACGTGATCACCAAGAACTTGTCTTAAAGCAGCTTGTAAAAGGTGAGTTGCACTGTGGTGAGCGCAAATAAGCGCACGCGCATTAGCATCAACTTCAACCTTCACGGTATCGCCTACAGAGAAAGAACCAAGTTCTACGCGACCGATATGGATAGTTGCATTACCAACTTTCTTAGTATCAGTTACTTTGAAGATGCAGTTTTCGCCACAAGTGATAACACCGGTATCGCCAGCTTGACCACCGCATTCAGCGTAGAACGGAGTCTTAGCCAAAACTAAAACAGCTTCTTCATCGGTTGCTACTTGGTCACAAGCTTCTGCGCCACGGAATACGGCTAAGACCTTGGTTTCTTCCTTAAGTGAAGCATAACCAGTAAATTCGGTTTCAGCGGTAATCTTAAGCTGAGAGTTGTAGTCTACTTCAAAGTTAGAAGCAGCCTTAGCACGCTGTCTCTGCTTTTCCATTTCTGCATCGAAGCCATCGTTATCTACCACGTACCCATCATCACGTACTACGTCTGCAGTAAGGTCAACTGGGAACCCGTAGGTATCGTAAAGCTTAAATGCTACGTCACCAGGAATAGTCTTTGAATCACCAAGCTTCTTAAGTTCGTCAGAAAGTAAGTTAAGACCACGATCAAGAGTCTTAATAAACTGTTCTTCTTCCTTCTTTAAAGCATTTTCAATTTGCTTTTGGTTAGCTTGAAGTTCAGGATAAGCAGCCCCCATAAGTCTAATTAAATCAGGTACTAACTTATAGAAGAATACATCCTTAGCCCCTAAAAGACGACCATGTCTAACAGCACGTCTGATAATACGACGTAATACGTAGCCACGACCTTCGTTAGATGGTAATACACCATCAGCTACAAGGAATGAGCATGAACGAATATGGTCAGCAATTACGCGCAAAGATTTATCTGCCAAATCAGTAACACCCAGTAAACGGGCTACACAACCAATGAGGTCTTTGAATAAATCGATGTCGTAATTTGAGTCTACGCCCTGCATTACAGCAGCAATACGTTCAAGACCCATACCAGTATCAACAGATGGACGAGGAAGCTTATCAAAAGTCCCGTCACTCTTTCTGTTGTACTGCATAAATACGATGTTCCAAATTTCAATGAAACGGTCGCCATCTTCTTCAGCTGATCCTGGAGGGCCACCCCAAATACGATCACCGTGGTCATAGAAAATTTCAGTGCATGGACCGCAAGGACCGGTATCACCCATCTGCCAGAAATTATCAGAAGCATACGGAGCACCTTTATTGTCCCCAATACGCACGATGCGTTCAGCAGGAATGCCAATTTCATTGTGCCAAATGTCGTAAGCTTCATCATCGGTAGCGTAAACAGTTACGGTGAGAAGTTTTGGATCCAACTTAAGTACGCCGGTCAAAAAACCCCAAGCGAAATGAATTGCATCTTTCTTGAAGTAATCACCAAAACTAAAATTGCCAAGCATTTCAAAGAAGGTATGGTGTCTTGCAGTATAACCCACATTATCCAAGTCATTATGCTTGCCACCAGCACGTACGCAACGCTGTGCTGTAGTAGCGCGAGTATATGATCTTACTTCCTTGCCAAGGAATACATCCTTGAACTGATTCATGCCGGCATTAGTAAATAACAAAGTAGGATCGTTGTGCGGAACAAGTGAGCTAGAGCTAACTACCTGGTGTCCCTGTGAACGATAATATTCGAGAAACGCAGTACGAATCTCGGAAGTTGTCATGTACATAATTAACCTTAAATTTTATCCCCTCGAAGGGGCTTAAGCATGTGTTTCTCACCCGTTATTCGTTTTTAAACGAAAAAACCCGGCTCACCTAAAAGGTGTTCCGGCGGGGTTCCGCCTCAAGGCAGAAAAATTGGCTCTAGGGTTTTCAACAAATCCTAAAATCCACTTAGTTGTGATTTTACCACAAATATTCTTAAACCGCCCAAGGAATACTCCTCGGAGCACTTTTTACTTTAAGAATTCCTAAAAAATAAGGATAGTAACTTATCAATTATTACATCTATAGCCGTAATCGGATAATATCCTCATGCATGTGACGCTTTGATCCTAATTCTCTTTTGTAAAAACTTACCTTAATTCCTAGGTTACTTAGCTTTACTTAAAAATTTTAAAAGAGGTTTCTTATCAGCAACATTTAAATTTTGGTTTTATATCCCAAAACTTAAGCATTTAATAATGAACCACCCTATTTTATTCTTCTATTCATATATTTCGTCATACATTTCGTCTGTAGCTTTTAATCCTTTTTGAAAATTCTTTAAAGCTTGCCAAGCCACGCTTTCAGCAAAACCACGTCGAACCAAAAACGCAAAAACTTTTTGTTGTTCATTTGGTTGAAGTTTTGTTTCACAACTACGATATTTACGCTCTAAAACTTCACCTGCCTTTTGCACCCAATCAATGTCTAGCTGCATCAGTGCCTCCTGAGCTACACTTTTATCAATTCCACGTTTTAGTAACTCTAATGCGATCCTTTTAGGCCCATAACCACCTTCAGCATAATGACGGACCATCATTTCTACAAATCTTTCATCCGAGAGTGAATTTTCAGCTTTAAGTTTAGCAATAACGGCTTCTGCCATTTCTGAATTAACACGCCCTCTTAGTTTTTGTCTAATTTCACCGCTACTATATTCACGACGCGCCAACAGACTTAAAGCATAACGATATGCTGCACCAAATTCCTTACCGTAATCTGCGTCAAATGTGAAATCCATTTTTATTCCTATCAATTTGGCTTTTGTTTACACAAAACCCACAGGTTTAAGCCTATGGGTTTTATAATTTTAATCCTACACTCTAACTTATAGAGCCAGAATATTTAAGCTTTAAGACCAATTAGAGATCATCTGGGATTTCTACTGGTTGGTAATCTTCTAGCATCCCATTTAAAGAAGCGTTGTCTTCTGCTTTATCCGCATCATCCCCACCAAAATCAAGGGTAGAGCTATAATCACTTGCTTGGCTATAGAAATCTCTGATCTTCTTTTCAATTTCAGCAGCAATATCCTTGTGTTCGGTTAAATATTTAACTGCATTAACCTTACCCTGGCCAATCTTTTCTCCGTTATAAGAGAACCAAGCCCCAGACTTAGCCAAAATCCCAGATTTTACGCCAAGGTCAATGATTTCACTTTCTTTACTAATCCCACGACCATAAAGGATCTGGAATTCAGCAGTCTTAAATGGAGGTGCGACCTTGTTTTTAACTACTTTAACCTTAGTTTCATTACCGATAACATCTTCCCCATCCTTAACTGAAGCGCATCTTCTAATATCGAGACGAACAGAAGCATAGTACTTAAGAGCGTTACCACCAGTAGTAGTTTCTGGGTTACCAAACATGACCCCAATCTTCATACGAAGCTGGTTGATAAATACACACATGCAGTTAGCTTGACTCAAAGAACCAGTAAGCTTACGTAATGCCTGAGACATTAAACGTGCCTGTAAGCCCATGTGAGATTCACCCATATCACCTTCGATTTCTGCTTTTGGTACCAAAGCCGCCACTGAGTCGACAATCACCACATCAACGCTACCAGAACGCACAAGTACATCACAGATTTCTAAAGCTTGTTCCCCAGTATCTGGCTGAGAAAGAAGTAAAGCATTGCAATCTACCCCAAGCTTCGCCGCGTAAACAGGGTCTAAAGCATGTTCAGCATCGATGAATGCACAAGTCTTACCCATCTTTTGTGCTTGCGCAATCAATTCCAAAGTTAAGGTAGTCTTACCTGATGATTCAGGGCCGTAGATTTCGACAATACGACCAGTTGGCAAACCACCAATCCCAAGAGCGAGGTCGAGAGATAATGAACCTGTTGAAATAGCTTCAATATCTGTCAAATTCTTGTTTTCACCAAGACGCATAACTGCGCCTTTACCAAACTGGCGTTCAATTTGATCAAGGGCCGCCTGTAATGCTCTAGCCTTATCTGTATCTTGCTTTTTTACCATTGCCATCATTCGTTCCTAATTACTGTTCAAAAACACATATTCCATTGTAAAACATTACTCTATAGCTAGTAGCCTAAAATTTGAGCTCTTTTGGAGTCACATCTTATCTGCTGTAAAGCATTATAGCACAAATTTTATTTTTGTGTTAGTTTTTATTCTAATTATGGTAATTATTAATTTAAGTGTGATTAATATCCCTTTAGTTGTACATAGAGATCATGGTTTTAAGGGCATAACGCACAGTTTGCAAGCGAACTTGTTCACGATCTCCCCCAAATACTTGACGCACTGTCGTAACTCGTTGTCCTTTTATGGCAAAACCAAAATACACGGTCCCAATAGGTTTACCTGGCACCGCCCCAGTAGGGCCTGCAATTCCGGTTACAGCCACTGCAATGGTTGCATCTGAATGAGCTAGAGCACCTAATACCATTTCATTCGCCGTTTCGGCACTCACCGCCCCAAAACTATCTAAAGTTTGAGCTTTAACGCCTAAGCATTCCATTTTGGCTTTGTTGGTATAAGTTATAAAACCCCGATCAAACCAACTTGAAGACCCCGAAATATCGGTAATAAACCCACCGATTAAACCTCCGGTGCAACTTTCTGCCGTCGCCACTACGCTTTGATGTTTTAATAAAACTGTCCCTAGTTGCTGCGCTAAGGTTTTGCATTCATTTACTAAATCACTACAAGCTTCAACCATTGTCCTGTCCGCCGTTTCTGTATAATTGCCCGCTTTTATTATCTATGATTTAAACCTCAAATTTTGGCCGTACCTTTGTTAAGAGTTACGGTTTAAAAAGTTACGGTTAAAAGTCGCGCCCACAAAGAAATATATTCATCCTAGCATTAAACACCAAATTTTTGGTAGTTAGTTTTTTAAGTTTACCAACCTTGGTTTTACTTTCCATAAAGATTTGTAACGAAACTGTCTAAAGGTCCATAGCTACATTATAAAAAACCAACCTACATTAAAATTCAAGCACCATCAAAGCTCAAAATTTAGCAAACTAACTCCATGATATTAATACAGTTCACTAATGTGGTAAACTATTACGCATTAATTTTTAAAATCGCATTTTACTCATTGTAATTGGACTCAATAGATCATGGCCTCTGAAACTCTTACCCCTCTCATGCAACAATACATGACTGTAAAAAATCAATACCCTGATATGATTTTGCTTTATCGCATGGGCGATTTTTACGAAATGTTTTTTGATGACGCGGTAAAAGCAGCTGAAATCCTCGATATTACCTTAACTAAAAGAGGAAACGCGAATGGCCAACCAATTCCATTAGCCGGTGTGCCATTTCATGCCGTTGATACATATTTAGCCCGTTTAATAGAACACGGCGAAAGTGCCGTAATTTGCGAACAATTTGGCGATTCAGTCAACAATAAAGGTAGCATTGAGCGTCGCGTCACCCGTATTGTGACTCCTGGAACCGCTACTGATGAACTATTACTTAAAGAACGTAGCGATAATTATATTGCTTGTTTAACATCTGACCAACTTACTTATGGGCTTAGTTTTTTAAATATCTCAAACGGCGAATTTACTTGTTTTGAGTCTGAAGACATCGCCGATATTAGAAACATCTTAACTCGCATTAGCCCCGCTGAAATTCTTTATTCAGAAAACTTTTCCGCGTTAAATGAATTAAACGGCTGTCGCTCAGTACATCGCCGCCCGGCTTGGGATTTTGATTTCCAAACTTGTAAAAAGTTACTTTGTAACCAATTTAAAACTAAAAACCTCGATGGTTTTGGCTTAGAAAACACAACCATCGGGATCTGTGCAGCTGGAGCACTTTTAAACTATGTTAAAGAGACGCAAAAAACCGCCCTCTTACACATTACCTCACTCCATCAAGAAATTGAAAACACTTATGTCAATCTCGATGCTAATTCACAAAAGAATCTCGAGATCTTAACCTGCCTTAATGGTTCAACCGACAATGCATTAGCGCATATTCTCGATTTTACCTCTACTCCAATGGGCTCACGTTTATTAAAACGAACTCTCGTCCACCCATCTCGCGACCTTAAAAGCATTGAACAGCGCTTAGATTTAATTGAAGAAATTCGTGATCTCGATGATCAAGATATGCTGCCTCAGCTTTTAAAAGAAGCAGGTGACCTTGAACGTATTACCGCTAGACTTGCTTTAGCCTCTTTAAGACCACGAGATCTATGCCGCATCAGAACTGCACTTCTCATGGTGCCACAGCTCAAAGGCTTCATGGAGCAACAAACTTCAGCCTTAAAAGCATACGCCAATAATATTATCCCTATTAATGATTTAGCAGAATTGCTATCTCAAGCCATAGAAGAAAATCCACCTGTAGTTATCCGAGAAGGTGGCGTAATTCGCGCCGGTTACAGCCAAGAACTCGATGAGTTTCGTGCTCTTTCAAGTGGGACCATGGACTTTTTACGCGAAATCGAACGACGTGAAAAAGAAAGAACCGGTATTACCACTTTAAGAGTAGATTACAACCGCGTACATGGTTTTTACATCGAAGCGACCAAGGCAGCACTGAGTGGGGTAACTCTTCCAACTGAATACGTACGCCGCCAGACCATGAAAAATACCGAGCGTTTTATCACCCCAGAGCTTAAAGAATACGAAGAAAAAGCCCTAACGGCTCAAGCGAGTGCCCTATCCTTAGAAAAGAAACTTTACGATGAGCTTATCGCCAAAGTAACCACCTACCTCGCCCAACTACAAAAGTTAGCTGCCATACTTTCCGCCCTAGACATGACCGTAAGTTTGGCTATCGTTTCTTTAAAGTATGGTTATGTTCGTCCAACATTTACTTCTAAAGAACAATTAAAAATTACAGGTGGGCGTCACCCTGTAGTTGAATGCGTTTCAAGAGACCCGTTTATCGCTAATTCCTTAGACATGTCGGATAAAAAGCGCATGCTTCTTATTACCGGACCTAACATGGGCGGTAAATCTACTTATATGCGCCAAGCAGCCTTAATCGTTCTTATGGCCTATGCGGGCAGTTTTGTGCCGGCTGACGAGGCTCTCATCCCGCAAATTGATTCGATTTTTACTCGTATTGGGGCTAGTGATGATTTAGCCTCTGGGCGCTCAACTTTTATGGTTGAAATGACTGAAGCTGCCGGCATTATGCATAATGCCACTAGCCATAGTCTCATTTTGATGGATGAAATAGGACGCGGGACTAGCACCATGGATGGGATGGCTCTCGCCCGCGCCATGGCGGAAACTTTAGCCTTAGGAAAGTTAGGTTATGTACTTTTTGCTACCCATTATTTTGAATTAACAGACTTACCTAATCTCTACCCAACTATTGCTAATTATCATTTTGGTGCCATAAAAAATGGCGATAGTATTATCTTTTTACATAATGCCGAAGAAGGAGCTGCTACAAGTTCATACGGGCTTGAGGTAGCTGCGTTAGCCGGGATTCCACGGCGAGTAATTACCCTCGCTAAAAAGAGAATGGCCGAATATGCAGCGAGAACTCCAAGCCAATCCTCTGGCACCCCAAATCAAGAGTTATCTAATATCACTTTAGCGCAAGCCGAAGAAGTAAATGAATATAGACAATTCATTAAAGAAGTAGCGTCTATAAGTCCCGACACCATTAGTGCGCGCGCAGCACTCGACCTTATCTACAATTTAGTCGATAAGGCCCGCCTGCTTAAGGATGACTAAAAAATAAATACCTAAAATTTGGCCATTATTGCACATCCTAAAATTCGAGCAGTTGGGGCTTGATATCTTAGGCTTTAACGCCCTATAAAAAACGCAGTTTAACTGCGTTTTTTAGCGACTAACGCGCCGGTAAATAATTCATTGGGTTTACCGATTGGCCTTTGTATCTAATTTCAAAGTGTAGCCGCACCGAGCTTGCTTCGGTATCTCCCATTTCCGCAATCGTTTGCCCTGCTTTAACTTCTGTACCTTCGCTTACTAAGATACTGTCGTTATGAGCATAAGCTGAAAGATAGTCATCATTGTGGTTGATAATGATTAAATTACCATAACCGCGCAGTGCATTACCGGCATAGACGACTTTACCACCCGCAGCAGAACGCACCGGGCTTCCGCGTTTATCCGAAATATCAATCCCTTTATTCCCATGCTCCCCGGTTGAGAAGTTTTGAATAACGCGGCCCTTAGAAGTAGGCCACTGCCATGCTAAGTTTCCGGCCTTACGCGAAACTTTTGCTTTCGCGGTAGCTTTACTACTTGAAGGCTTAGCCGAAGTTGTCGCCACTTTATAACTATTTGTTCTTAGACTTGGTGCGCTTGAAACTTCTTGCTTATTGTTAGCAATTTGCGTATTGGTTTTTGAGCTAGAGGTGGCAACAGTCCCTAACAAAATATGCTGGCCAACTTCAATTTGATTGTTCTTTAAACCATTTAATCGTTTTAAGGTTGCAACAGAAACGCCATGATTTTTGGAAATGCGATATAAAGTTTCCCCACGTTTAACGATATGGTATCTCTTTTTATAGGTTGTACCAGGTGAGGAGCCTGAGGGCTGACTTGCAGACGAGGTAGCGCCGTTGTTACTACGACAATTACCCATATTTAAACGTTGCCCCACATAGAGATTATAAGGCTTTTGAATTCTGTTTAACGAAGCAAAATCCGAAAGCTCCATGTTGCTTGCAAAAGCTAAAGAATACATAGTGTCCCCTTTTTGCACTACATATGAACAGCTGTTGCTGCTACTTTTGCCTGAGGACACCGAACTTGGAACTCGAACCCGAGAACTAATACTGTGGCTTTGGATTTTAGACCGCACTGCCCCCGTCCGCACAGTTCTATCTTGTGTCAGACTATATGGACCGTCGTAACGGTGTGCAGATGTAGCACATCCTGTCAGGATGCAGATCACCGTTAAGGCAGTGATACTCCAACCCTTACACATCTCCGTCAATACCACCGTTTATGTTTACAACCTAAGCGCTAAACAACCAGTAATAAATCCCAGCTAGTACTACAATTATAAGACACAACCAACCTATTACGTCAATATAACGTCTTATTTTTTGCTCCATTGAAGCACCACCTAGTTTAATTAAGCCAGAAATCAAGAAAAATCTAGCCCCTCTTCCTAAAAATGACACCACAATAAATGAAATAATACCAAGTTGCTCAAAAGAAAGAATACCAATCCCACGTTGAGCGGCAATTACCCCACAACAAATCGCTACCACTTTATACGGTAATGGGGTAAAAGAACCAATGACGATAAATAAAATGCCATAAGTGTTAAGTAACATCATGGCTTTATCGAAATTCGCCGTGCCCCCAAAGTACTTCACCATGTCATGAATATATGGGTCATAGATCCAATAACCTAAACCGTACCCCACTACCGCTCCAAGTACAGACGCTACCGTAGCATAAAAAGCAAAACGCAAAGCCCGTTCTGGTCTGGCTAGAGCCATAGGAATCAGCATCACATCAACCGGCACTGGCCAAAAGATAGATTCAATAAAACTATTTAAACACAAGAAAAAAGTTGCGAAACGATGACGTGATAATTTAAGACAGTAATCGTAGATACCTGCAAAAAGCTTCATGAAAGTTCTTCCCAAAACGAACGCCATTTAAGGCTACAAAAAAATTATAGATGCTGCACCCAAGCCGTTAATTCATCTATAACTCGATATGAGGTTAAATCAATATGTAAAGGCGTAACTGAAACATAGCCATTACGAATAGCAAAGAAGTCTGTATCTTCAGCTACATCAACTGCGCGCCCTTGTGGCCCCACCCAATATACCGGTTTACCACGTGGGTCTTGCGCTTTGATCACACTATCAGACGCTGCCCGCGTCCCAAGTCTGGTTACTTTAATTCCTTTGATTTCAGAAAGAGGTAAATCAGGAACGTTGATGTTTAAGATTTGATTAGGAGGCATAGGACACGCAGGGAGACTACCTAAAATTTTGAGGGCAAAAAAGGCTGCTGTTTCATAATTCTCGCGACCACACAAAGAAATGGCCATGGCCGGCAGGCCTAAACCACGTCCCGTCGTCGCAGCTGCGACCGTGCCTGAATAAATGACGTCATCGCCTAAATTTGGGCCTTCATTAATTCCTGACAGCACCACTTGCGGTTGCGGCTCAATCAGTTCATTTAATGCTAAATACACACTATCAGTTGGGGTACCACGTACGGCAATAAAGTTTTTAGTTGGTAGCGACTGGACCCTAATTGGATATTCAATGGTTAGACAATGACTTGCCGCACTTTGATTACGGTCAGGCGCAACTACAAAAGTCTCAGGGTAAGTCTTAGAAACAGCTCGATATAGCACATTAATACCATGCGCATATATTCCATCATCATTGCTGATTAAAATGCGTAAACCATTTCTATTGACCATTATGTCTCCTAAAACCAACTATCCACAAGCTTTCTTTGCCCTCAAACCTTAAGCTAAGGTTCTAACTCAAAATTTCATTAATCTTTATAGATTAAAGCTACCGCTTCAGTAGCAATGCCTTCTTTTCGGCCTGTAAAACCTAACTTTTCTGTTGTGGTGGCCTTGATATTCACCGCCTCAAGTGGCAACTCTAAATCTTGCGCCATGAGTGCACACATCTCTTTTTCATAAGGAGCCACCTTAGGAGCTTGCGCAATAATTGTGACATCAACATTTGAAATCTTATAGCCTAAAGCTTTTATTCTAGCCACGGTATCACGTAATAAAATTCGGCTATCGATGTTTAAGAACTTATTGTCATTATCAGGATATAAACGCCCAATATCACCTAAAGCGGCTGCGCCTAACAATGCATCGCATAATGCATGAATAGCCACATCACCATCTGAATGAGCAATGAACCCAAATTCATATGGAACTTTTACCCCACATAAAGTAATAGGGCCAGCGCCACCAAACTTATGCACATCAAATCCATGTCCAACTCTAAACATCATCATGCTCCTTACTTTTTATGACGCTGACAAGATAAATAAAACTCAGCCAAAGCTAAATCCGAAGGCTCAGTGATCTTAATATTCATGGCATCACCACGGATTAAACGTGGTTCATAACCTAAAGCTTCCATCGCAGAAGCCTCATCAGTCAAAACTAAATGTTTTTGGGCCGCTTCTTCGTAGGCTTTAATCAAAAGTTCACGCTTAAAATATTGCGGGGTAAAAGCACGATATAATCCATCACGCGGCACTGTCGCAGCAATTCTATGGTCTGGTGATGCACGTTTTATAGTATCACATAGAGGAGCGGCTAAAATCCCCCCGTTATCATCGGTACACTGTAAAACTAAAGCTTTAATATCAGAGACGAGGACACATGGTCGCGCCGCATCGTGTACTAACACAAAGTCTGTAGTAGCCAACTTTAAACCATTAAGTACGCTATCGCCACGTTCTTTACCACCCAAGGCCAGTTTGAGGCGCGGGTGACTACTGATAGCTAGGTCCTTAAAGTACTCATCCTCTGCTCCTAAGACCACAATAATATTATTAAGACAATCAACTTCTAATAAACGGGAAAGAGTATGTTCAAGGACGGTTTGCGTAGAAATGGTGAGATATTGTTTAGGGATTTGAGCGCCCATACGGCGCCCTACTCCGGCCGCCGGGACCACGACATCAACGATTTGAAGTGCTTGTTCTTTCATTATCAACAGAAATCCTAAAAAACTTTTCATCGGGCTTAATCATACCCAATCTTGAGCGGGCAATGTTTTCCACCGATTCAAAAGACTTGCCACTTTTTAGTTCTAAAATATTTGCTCTAATCATTTCGTTACGAGCTGTAAGTTCTTTGGTCTTTTGCTGGGCATGTAGTAATTCAACTCGGCTTTTTTCGTAACTCTTATTGCCAATACAAGCCACATTTACGAGATAGCCTAAAAGAATAACAAGTAATAAAGTAAGTAAGCGCATATAAGATTCGTCTCCAAGGCCACGCCACCATCAAACGGGCTGTTGAATCGCTCCTATTATACTATATTCATCTCCAAACAAAAAACCTCCCGTTTTAATTCAACGGGAGGTTTTATCAGTTTAAAAACTGTAACGCTTAATTAAAGCGTAAGAGCAGTAAATTACTGACCCTTAACAGCCTTACGACCAGCGAATGGAGCCTTTTCAGTACCGAGTTCTTCTTCGATACGGATGAGCTGGTTGTACTTAGCCATACGGTCTGAACGGCTGAGAGAACCAGTCTTGATCTGGCCAGCAGCAGTACCAACAGCGATGTCAGCAATGGTGCAGTCTTCAGTTTCACCAGAACGGTGAGAAATTACTGCAGTATAACCAGCCTTGTGAGCCATCTGGATTGCATCAAGAGTTTCAGAGAGAGAACCGATCTGGTTAACCTTGATAAGGATTGAGTTAGCGATACCCTTTTCAATACCTTCCTTGAGGATTGAAGGGTTGGTTACGAAGAGGTCGTCACCAACGAGCTGGCAAGAACTACCGATCTTATCGGTGAGGTACTTCCAACCATCCCAATCGCCTTCAGCCTGACCATCTTCGATAGAGATGATTGGGTACTGCTTGCAAAGGTCAGCAAGGAAGTCAGCGAGCTGGTTAGAGGTAAGATCCTTACCTTCAGCCTTCATCTTGTAGAGCTTAGAATCTTCATCATAGAATTCAGAAGAAGCGCAGTCCATAGCGAGGGTAACGTCTTCACCGAACTTGTAGCCAGCGTTTTCAGTAGCCTGCTTGATTGCAGCCATAGCCTTAGCAGTAGAGCCAAGACGTGGAGCGTAACCGCCTTCGTCACCTACAGTGGTGGGCTGGCCGAGGTCCTTAAGAACCTTAGCGAGGCAATGGAAAATTTCAGCGCCCATACGGATAGCTTCTCTAACAGACTTAGCACCAACTGGCTGAATCATGAATTCCTGCATATCCATAGACCAAGCAGCGTGAGCACCACCGTTGATGATGTTCATCATAGGAAGTGGCATAGAGTACTTGCCTGGAGTGCCGTTGAGGTCAGCAATGTGAGCGTAAAGAGGTACACCCTTAGAAAGAGCGCCAGCCTTTGCTACTGCAAGAGAGATAGCGAGGATAGAGTTAGCACCGAGGTTCTTCTTGAATGGAGTACCATCCTTGTCAAGCATAACCTTGTCGATAGCGCGCTGGTCAGTTGGGTCCATGCCTACAATTGCAGGGCCAAGGATTTCGTTTACATTCTTAACAGCTTGGAGAACACCCTTACCGCCAAAACGATTCTTATCGCCATCACGTAATTCGAGAGCTTCACGAACACCGGTAGAAGCCCCAGATGGAACTGCTGCGCGACCCATTAAACCGTTATCAAGATATACATCAGCTTCAACAGTTGGATTCCCACGTGAATCGATGATTTCACGACCAATTACCTTAACAATCTTAGACATTATAAATCCCCATGGATAATAATAAATTTATGCCGCCAAAGCGGCCTCATTAAAAACCTTTAAAGCATTGCGGGCAAGACCAAACTTGGTTTTAGCCCCGTCAATCCTTCTTGTAATTATACTTTGCTTTAGCGCAAAATACAATAAAACAGCCCATGCAAATATTCTGCAAGAGCACGTATCTATCTAACACTTAACTTAGATTACAGACATCTAGCAACAACTAACGGCTTGAACTCTTAAAATATAAGCATCTTTTTACGTAAAATTAAAAGGGCGCACCTACAGGCACGCCCTTTTAAACATGGAGCTTAGAGACCTTTAAACCTTTACTTAACAAAGAATTTACGCTCTTTTTCCCCAAAATCTTTTACTTACGCCCTTTATTATTAAAGCAAACAACGGCTCAAGCTAAAATCTTGGTCTAGCTATTGTGCTTTTCCTGGTATTCCATTGCCGCCTTAATAAAGCCTGAGAACAATGGATGACCATCTCTTGGAGTAGAGGTGAATTCAGGATGGAACTGCACAGCCACAAACCAAGGATGCTTTGGATTTTCGATAATTTCCACCAACTTACGGTCAGCACTAAGACCTGTAACCTTAAGACCAGCTTCCTTAATCTTAGGTAATAAGTTGTTGTTAACTTCGTAACGATGACGGTGACGTTCGTAAATTTCAGCCTTACCGTAGAGTTCTTTTACCTTTGAACCTTCTTCGAGGTGGCAAAGCTGCGAGCCTAAACGCATAGTCCCACCGAGGTCGGACTTTTCGTTTCTAACTTCAACTGCGCCTTCGTCATTAATCCATTCGGTAATAAGACCTACAACTGGATATGGACTCTGTGGGTCGAATTCGGTTGAGTTAGCCTTTTCCATACCAACTACATCACGAGCGTATTCAATGAGCGCTACCTGCATCCCTAAACAAATCCCTAAATAAGGAATATTGTTTTCACGAGCATATTTAGCCGCCATGATCTTGCCTTCAATCCCGCGATTACCAAAACCACCAGGTACCAAAATAGCATCTAAACCTTCGAGTAATTCAACACCCTTAGTTTCGATATCTTGTGAATCAATGTACTTGATAGTTACATTAACGTGATTCTTAAGACCACCATGCTTTAAAGCTTCGTTTACAGACTTGTAAGCATCTGGAAGTTGTACGTACTTACCAACCATCCCTACAACTACTTCGCCTTCGCTGTTTGCCTGCTGGTAAATAACCTGTTCCCATTCAGAAAGATCTGCAGGTTTAGCGTTAATGCCAAATCTTTCACATACCAACTGGTCTAAGCCCTGATTCTTAAGAAGAGCTGGAATCTTATAAATAGAGTCAACGTCTCTTAAAGATACAACTGCCTTTTCACTTACGTTACAGAATAAAGCAATCTTTGTCTTTTCCTTAGTCGGAATGTTGATATCAGAACGGCAAACCAATACATCAGGCTGAATACCGATACTTAAGAGTTCCTTTACAGAATGCTGAGTTGGCTTAGTCTTAACTTCACCAGAAGTCTTAAGGTATGGCACTAAAGTCAAGTGCATGAATAAAGTGTTTTGACGACCGATATTTACAGCAAGCTGTCTAATAGCTTCAAGGAACGGTAATGACTCGATATCACCAACAGTCCCACCAATTTCTACGATCGCAACTTCGTGCCCAGCACCGCCGGCAATAATCTTTTCTTTGATTGCATTGGTAATGTGTGGAATAACCTGGATACAGGCACCCAAATAGTCACCACGTCTTTCTTTACGCAAAACATCAGAGTAAATACGACCGGTAGTAAAATTGTTATTACGGGTCATCTTGGTTCTAATAAAACGTTCATAGTGACCAAGGTCAAGGTCAGTTTCCGCACCATCTTCGGTCACGAATACTTCACCGTGCTGAATAGGGCTCATGGTACCCGGATCAACATTGATATACGGATCCAGCTTGAGCATTGTAACATTGATTCCGCGAGCTTCGAGCACAGCTGCCAGAGAGGCTGCAGCAATCCCCTTACCCAAGGAAGATACTACACCACCGGTGACGAAAATATATTTAGTTTCCATAATGAAGACCCATGAAAAAAAACAAAAACAGCATTCAATTTTGCTAAATGCTGTCTTCAATAATTAACCAACAATCAATGGGATTATATTTTACCAAAAATCAAAAAATAACACAAAGTTAATTATGCATGACCTTAGTACGTTGTGACATCATCCCCCACCTATAGAGGTGGGGCTTCCCACCGATAAGATAGGTTCAGTTCTCGCTCAAGCACTCTAATGAGTA
>OIZS01000183.1_pt1 | contig 32528 bp, 27 predicted proteins | sample 1588641 | NCBI WGS metagenome assembly OIZS01 (sample SAMN03283240) | human gut metagenome | biome: human-associated habitat; material: feces | host: Homo sapiens | place: Peru | collected 2012
CACAAAGTCGGTCTGTTTGCATCCTTTCAAGCAACACTACTTTGCATAATGATATACTTGTCATAAAACATGTTTTTCATCCTGCGTTGGTTCCAGTATGCGTATTCAAAAATGCCATCGAAGTCGCTCCATCCCACATTGTCATCATTGTCGAAGATGAAGAAATAGACCAGTGAGTAGAACAGGAGCCTGTCGCAGTATTTCATTTCCCCGCTTTCTCCACGGAATCCCAAGTCACGGCATTCGAGGACAAACTGACTTTGCGTTTCGGCTGTCATCAGTGTGTCCAACTCGCTCATGAGGTCGTTCTCGCTGATCTCATCCTTCTGCCGCATCTTGAACATTCTCCTGAAACGCTCAAGAACCCCGGCTGTGTCCAGTCCGGAATAGTCCTCTTTCTCGTAGGGTTTGTTCTGCGCGAGTGCCGACTTGACGAAGGTGGGGACCAGTATCTCCTCGTCTTCGTTTCTTCTTATCAGCTTCTTCCTTTCCAGAGAGCTTAGTTCGGCCTCGTAGGTCATGGACTTGATGTAAGTGATTCCCATCTCTTTGGCCACATCGTCCATCCCGAGATGACGACTGCAACTTTGCTCCAGGATATTGGCGAAGACGACCGTCTCTCTCTCCGTCGTCCCGAGTACCGCTCCTGCCTCCGAGATGTCTTCCTTCGCATCCTCATAGACGCTCGGATTGAACTTCTTTTCGTCCTCGGCTCCGGTCGCGGTCTTCACCACAATCGAGCTCAGGCATTCCAGCAGAGTCTTCCGCGAGTCATTTCCCTTTATTCCACCTGTTTCCATATTCCTTGAACATCTTTTCACGGTGCAAAGATATTCTTTGTTGATGCAAAAATATGGCAGTGAAGCGCGTCGCGTTGATATTCGGTCTTTTAGCCTTTTGTCTTTAGTGCAAGCCGACTGAAGATGAATAGCTAAAGCTCTGATTAGTAAATTATTGCCAAATACGCCCGGATTCTGCAAGCCTTGCAGACGTTACGGTGATGCGAGGAAGCGCCGCTATCTTTGCGTCAGAAACAAGGTAGGACACAATTCACCTAATTTAATATATACAGTTATGGAAGAGAACAAGACAATGAAGATCTACAACCTCATCGTTCTGGATGAGAGCGGTTCGATGAGCTCGATCTACAATCAGGCGCTCAGCGGGATCAACGAGGTGATCAACGGCATCAGGCAGAACCAAGAGAAGTACCCGGAGCAGAGGCACTTCGTGTCCATCGTGACGTTCGAGGGGGAAGGTATGAGTGGCGTGAAGACCCGCAGGGACTGTGTGCCGGTGGGGGAAGTGGCCGATCTGACGAAGAAGGATTACCGGCCTGGCGGCTGCACTCCGCTCTACGATGCGATGGGGAAGGCCATATCGGAACTTGACCGCAAGGTGGAGGTTGGCGATGGGGTTCTGGTGACCATCATCACGGACGGAATGGAGAACTCTTCCCAAGAATATTCAGGAAGGGCCGTCAAGAATCTTGTCGCGATGCAGAGGAAGAAGGGCTGGACGTTCGCCTACATCGGGGCTAACCAGGATGCCGTTGAGGTGGCGAGGGATCTGAACATCCAGAATGCGATGAACTATGACGCCACGCCGGAGGGAATGGTGTGTATGTCGATGGTATTCAATGAGTCTCAGGCTAAATTCGCAAAAAGGATGCATCTCGGTAAATCCATTCTTGCTGATGTCGCCGACTTCTTTTCAGGCTCGTCCGATGAGGATGCCGGTGAGGAAGGAAAGTAGGGTCACAGAGCCTGTCGAAGTGACCCTTCGCTCATCAGACTAACCATCACCCCCAAAGTACAAGGCTACGGTCAAGGGCGATCCTCTTGGCCGTTCCTTTTTTCCCGTCTATGTAGTAGAATCTTGCGGTATGTTCATTCACCACATCCTTGAACGCTTTCTTGACCTTGGACACCTTCTCGTTGATGGAGTTGTTCAGCGGGTCGCAAAGATCCGACACGCTCTTCCGGATGCTGTCAAGATCCTCCCGACCTGTGATTGATGAATATATTTCCTCAAGTTCCTGCTGATAGTCAGAGAGTTCCTTGTAGCGTATCCCCTCCGGGTGCTTGAGATAAAGCAGGAAAACAGCCTTGGTCAGCGTGTCCATCTTCACTTCCTTGTGGTCGAAATCCTCCAGCACAATCGCTTTCTTTTCGGTTATGCGCAGGCGGCTTAGCTTCACCCTGAAGGCAATCACGGCCTCCAGATCCTCGATCGTGATTCCGTATTTTCTCTGCAGCCTCTCTATCTCCGCAAGGATAGCCTTGGCCTGCTCGTCCGGCTCAAGATCCTGAACGGCAGGTTCCTCAATCTGACTATACCGCCTTAGGTCTTCGTCATATAAATCATCGTTAACTCTTTCGTATCGCTTTTCCCGGATGAAATTGATATTTCTTTTCTTCCAGCCGCGCTTTGGGTTGGCAGCCTTCCGAGTGAAGTCAGGTTTAGTCCGTGGATTTTCGCGTTCTTCGGCAGAAGGACGTAGTGAGCCGCATTCGATCTCTGGCAAATCTATAGCATCGGAATAAACCTGCCATTGTGCAAAGTCGATGGATTCCTCAGCCAGAACCTTTGGCTGTGGGCACACCGGGAATGGAGACTCTATTTTAGAATACGCGACGTCCGCTTCTGTCAGGTGTGCATGGGATTGTTCATCAATTGTTGATTTGTCCACTCCCGGGAAAAGATACGCCAAAGCCTTTCCGGACAGTTCCGAAAGGAATTGTTTGATGTTCTGTGTTCGCTTGTCAGTCATTAGGTCATTCAATTTGTGGAAGGCAAAGATAATAACATCATTATATAATTGCAATTCATTCATATTGCCCAGCCGCGAGACGCAGCCTCGCCGCGATCGACCGCACAAGAGACTTCGGCCGCAGAACCTTCACCCCGTCGGCGAACTCCAGCAGCGACTTCTCCAACTCGAAATTCAAGCAGACATCAAGCTGGAACGTCACCGAACCGTCCTCGTCCCGCTCCACGACCATCTGGCTGGAATGCAGCGGCTTGGTCTCGATGTACGGAGCGAATTTCGGCGTGGCCTTGAACCGGACAAGCGTCTCCCGGTCGCCCTTCCCCGGAATCTTCGTCACACCGATCATATTCCTGAAATATTCCTCTGGAACGAATTTCTCGTCCGGGATGAATCTCGCCTCCGCGGGAGCGGCCTCTATGGCCTCGATTCTGTCAAGCGCAAGGTTGACGACGTAGTTGTCCCGCTCGCCTCTGCCGAAGACGAACCAGCGGTTGCGGTATTCCTTCAAAATGTAAGGACTGAATATGAACGATTTGGCCCTCGGGGACTTGAAGGAATGATAAGTCAGAAGGACTGGCCGGCGGGCGACGATCGCCTCATAGAGCGGAGAGATGAGATCCAGGCCTTTCAACCGCTCGTTGGATTCCAGGAATATGGCCGGTCTTCGCTCCTCCCTCACGGCGTTCACATAGTCCTCAAGCCGCCCGACGATGTCATCCACGCCCGAGAACCCACCGAAACCGGACAGCTGCTTCAGGACTGCCACGGCCTCCCTCATCTGCCCCAGGTCCGAATCCGTCAGCGGCACATTCGAGATTGAATATTCCGGATCCTCGTAGGTGTAGTATTTCCTGTCCAGGACCACAATCGGAGCGTTGTAGCCAAGCTCGTCCGAGCGCATCCTCTGGATGTCGAGCTGGATGGTACGGACGGAAAGATATTCATCCTTGCCGGAATATTCATAAAGCGCGTCGGAGCAGGCTTCGACGAGGTCTTCGAGGGTCCATCGTCTCGCGCGGTTCCTCAGGCATTTGTCGATGGTCTTGTAGCGCAGCAGGGCGTTCTTGTTCGCAGGCATATTCAGTAACAATTTCGGCAAATTTCGTAAATTTTTCTCACTACGCAAAAACATTGCGCGATTGGCCTTTTACTTTGCTGAAGTTATCAGAAAATGACCGGACCCCACCGGGCCGGTGGCATATAGCTGATGAATTTTTTTGATAAACTCTTTAATATTCAATGACTATGAACGAGTTTTTGATCAATGACACTCCGGTCAAGATTTGGGCTAAGGTTCTTGACCCGATAGCATACAGGCAGATCTACAACCTTGCGGCGCTTCCGTTCGTGTTCCACCATCTGGCGTTTATGCCGGACGTGCACGCCGGGGTAGGGATGCCGATCGGGGGAGTGCTCGCCACGAAGGGAGTTGTGGTTCCGAACGCCGTGGGAGTTGACATCGGCTGCGGAATGTGTGCTGTGAAGACCAATGTACGTGTCGAGGACATCACGGCTGAGGTCTTGAGGAAAGGCATTATGCGTGGCGTCCGCAAGAGGATTCCGCTGGGGATGGACAGGCATAAGACCGCGCAGGACGAGTCCTTGATGCCGCAAGGCTTTGACATAGACTCGATGACTATCGTCAAGAATCAGTACAAATCCGCCTTGAAGCAGATAGGCACCCTTGGCGGCGGCAACCACTTCATCGAGCTTCAGAAGGATGAATATGGCTGGCTTTGGATAATGATCCATTCCGGTTCCCGCAATCTTGGGAAGCTGGTCTGCGACCACTACAGCGGTCTGGCGGAGAGGCTGAACGCCATGTGGTTCTCCAAGACGGATCCGGACAATGGTCTGGCGTTCCTTCCGGTGAAGTCCGATGAGTGCGGACGCTACTGGAACGAGATGCAGTACTGCATGCAGTTCGCGCTGGCCAACAGGAAACTGATGATGGACCGTATCTGCGAGGTGATCAAGGATGTGGTTCCGGAGGCTGAGTTTGAACCTATGATAAACATCGCGCACAACTATGCGGCCTGGGAGAACCATTTCGGGGAGGATGTCATCGTTCACCGTAAGGGAGCGACAAGGGCAGGAGTCGGTGAGATCGGCATCGTCCCGGGTTCCCAGGGCACAAAGTCCTACATCACGGAAGGTCTCGGGAATCCCGATTCGTTCCTCTCCTGCAGCCACGGAGCCGGCAGGGCGATGTCCCGCACCGAGGCCGTGCGTACCCTAAGCCTAGAGGAGGAGATCGCCAAGCTCAACGTCAAGGGCATCGTGCACGCCATCCGCGGCCCGAAGGACCTTGAGGAGGCCGCCTCAGCCTACAAGGATATCGACGAGGTGATGGCCAACCAGAGCGACCTGACAAAGATCGTGACGACTCTTGAGCCTATCGCCGTCATCAAGGGGGGCTAGAAGAAATGTACTTGAAGTAGAGGAATGTGCTTGAGGCGAAAGACCCTCAAACATACAAATCGAAAAACAGCCTCTGCGACATCAACGGCTTCAAGGAATAGGTCTGGTATCCTTTACGCAAAAATCACCGGGTCTGGCATTTCGCCTGATCCGGTGATTATCGTTATTCGGTGGTGTGATCCGTAATGTTTTGATTATGAATTTATTCGTAATCGCTACCCTCTCAAAATGACTGGCAACTTTTCGGAAGTCTCTGTAAATCAATTGGTGCGATGCCACTCGCTGATTGATAGGCCTTTATCACTCTCCCTTTAGTTGGAACCAACTGGAGGAGATGAGTTAAGCGATTATCTTATAGAGGGTTGCCCTCCACTGCTTGCTATATCTCGATCATCGGGCTGGCGAGGGCTTTCTTGAGCTGGTCGTCGTAGCGGAGACGGATTTTGATGCCGGCTTCCTGGAAGTGGTAGCGGACAGCGATCTCCTCCTCGATGAACGGAACGATCTCGTCTTTCTTCAGCTTCAGGAAGGTCTCCTTGTCCATCTCCAGGGCTTTCTGGAGGGCGTCAAGCTCCGCTGACATATTCTTTGAAAGACCGTCTTTCTCCAGTTCCTTCTTCATCCGGTCGAAGTAGGTCTTCGCGCTGGAGCGGTAGTCGAACTCCTTTGTCTTGGCGAAGGCCACGAACCCGTCCCAGTCATTGTCGGCAAGATGGAAATCCTCGTCAGCATCGGCGTGCTCACGGACATAATCAAGGGCATATTCCTGAATGATCCCTGAATATACGAGTGAATATGTCAGGCGGCTGTAGTCGTGTCCCTCGATGGTGACGTCCGGGGTGATGCCGCCGCCGTCACGCACCGTCCTGCCGTGGGCGGTCTTGAACTCGTGTGTCAGTGAGTCAGGTATATACCCGACACTGCCGTCCTCGTTGCGGTGCGAGTAGTCGATCGCCTGGACGCAGCGGCCTGACGGGGTGTAATATTTCGCCGTGGTGACTTTCAACTGTCCGTTGTAAGGCAGCGGGCGGATGCTCTGGACAAGCCCCTTGCCGAAGGTCCTTGTGCCCATAACCGTGGCTCTGTCAAGGTCTTGAAGGGCTCCGGTAACGATCTCGGAGGACGATGCCGATCCGGAATCCACCATCACGATGATCGGGATCTCCGTGTCAAGTGGTTCGGATGTTGTCTTGTAGTGCATCTCGGTTCCGGCGGCCTGGCCTTTCGAGGACACGACCATAGAGCCTTTCGGCACGAAGAGGGACACGATGCCCACAGCCTCGCTCATCAGACCTCCTCCGTTGCCCCTAAGGTCGAGAACCAACTTCTTCATACCCTGGCCCTTGAGCTTCAGAAAGGCGTTGCGCAACTCTCCGGAGACGTTCTCCGTGAAGCCGCTCTGGTAGATGTACCCGGTAGTGTCGTTGAGCATCCCGGCATATTCAATGTCAGGAAGATGGATCCTCTCGCGTGTGACGATGATGTCCACAACCTCCTTTGAGCGCACCTTCAGCACCTTGAACTTGACTGTCGTGCCAGGCTTGCCCTTCATCCTGTCGGAACATTCCTGGCTGGTCAGTCCGTGGGTGCTCTGCCCGTCGATCTCCATAATCTCGTCACCGCAGCTCAATCCATGCTTCTCCGCCGGTGACCCTTTGTAAGGCTCGTTGATGATGACGTTCCCGTCCTTCTCCGGCTTGTAGATGAGCGCACCGATGCCGCCGTAGGACTTGTTGATCATCATCATAAGGTCCTCGTTCTCCTCCTCCGGAATGTAAACAGTGTAAGGATCCAGGCTCTCCAGCATCGCGTTGATGCCGGCCCTTTCGATCCTGTCCACAGGAAGAGAATCCACGTAAGAGCGGTTAAGCTCCTTGAGTATAGAGTTCTGGATTTCGGTCCATTTCCCGAGCTTGAAACTTTGTGACTGCCCGAACGCCGCGGTGCTGACCACTACCGCCAGCGAAGCCGCTATCAATGATTTAATCTTCATATTCTTTGAATATATTCCTGAATATCTCCGCTCCGCCCTCGTGGCGAAGCCAAAGCACGAGCGCAACACCCGTGCCAACCCTGCAAATTTAAGCATTTTCCGAAAGATATGTCTATTTTAGTCTTGACAGCCTTTCTTCTATAAGTGATTTGTATTTTTCTTTCAATATATCGGAAAGGAAGGACACATCAAGAACTTCAAACCAACGTTGCTTGTTTGAAATCATTTTGTCGATAATCCATCCACAGACTTTGCCATCGATTCCTGCCGCTGTCATCGCCTCTTCGAATTCTGTTCTTCCAAATCCGGCGATGCCGCCTTTGTCTTCAACTCCGCTGCCAGTCAAAGGCAAGGCTAATTCATCGTTGTCTTCGATTCCTGTCAACAGTACGGCGAGAAGATCGTATGCCGGTGACAGACAGTAGTCGGAGCCATTTGTCGAAATCAGTGAAAAATTCTTGCAGTGCATATCTGAATTGCCTGAGATCCACGAGAATAACACAATTTCCCAGAAGCGTTGGACATCCAGAAGCGGAGCGGATGAGTATCTCTTTATAACATCTGAAAGTTGTGCATAGGAGCCTCTGTATTTGTGTTCTGTCAGTCTGTTTGTAAGTTGGCACATATCCAGCATTGAGTATTTCTCCCCTTTCGACCCTCTGTCCATCCTCTTGGTGATATACGCAAGTTCACCGTCTGACATCCTGATCAATCCGTGTCTGGCGGTGCTGATCCCGACGGCTTCCGCCATATTCATCGTTACATTCTCTAACTCCGGCATCGATTTATAGACAGGACTTTGTGGCTTGAGAATATATCCACCCCACAGTCCCACAATTGTCAGTCTATCTTCCTCGTTGCGTCCTCCTTTATTGATATCCAATGATAATTTAGCCTGGACGCCAGTCACGGAAGTGCTGGATTTTATGACTTCCAACGCCAGCTCAGGAATGTTGTATCTTGAATATGGTAATATAGGTACTTTAACACATCCAAACAGCCTTCTGGCGCACGAGGAATGATATCCCCTTTCTCCTTCTTTTAGAGCCTTTCCGCAGCAAAGGCATTTATTACCTGTCTCCATAATGTTCTCTTACGCTGATGTTTCCGATGCAGTCCTTACAGCAAGCCAACAGTAGTGACATCCTGTCTCTCGGATCTATTTTCCAGGATTTGTGCACTATGTCAAGGAGCCATCCCTCAGGAATCAACCCATCGAAGACCGGGAACATCATTTCTTTTGAATATTCGGTCTCAGTCAGCGGCATTGTCGGGCTGATGGCCTTGGCACTGACGGATTTCAGATACTCGCCGTCATAAGAAAAGTGATAGCCCTCGGAATCCTCTGTCAGAACCCCGCAGAAAGTGTCGTCGATGTAAATGTCAGCCTTTTTCATCATTCATTGATTTTATGTGCTTGAAGTTCTTCTCCAAAGAGTCTTAGCACTTGATTGACTTTGTCCAATTGTACAGTATTCTTGCCGTTTTCCAGTTCCCGGACAAACCTGATTCCTACCCCGGATCTTTTTGCCAGCTCGACCTGGGTCAGCCCGAAAGTTTTCCTCTTATCACGAATATGTTCTCCGATGTTCATAATAAACTCGATTATTAATCCCGTTAGGGTACAAATATAATAAAATTACAGGAAAATCATCCCTTTCGGGGTTGTTTTGGGCGTTGCGATAAGAAAATATCGTATTTTGTAGATATTTATGTAAGTTTACAGTCAGAAATAGATTTTCAATATATGACAAAAATAGTTTTCGCGACGGGCAACCGGGGGAAGCTGAGGGAGGCTTCCGAGATTCTGGGGGAGGGGTTTGAGCTGGTGACTCCGGCGGATTTCGGGATCACGGAGGACATTCCGGAGACGGGGGAGACGCTTCAGGAGAACTCGCTCCAGAAGGCTCGGTACATTTTTGACAGGAAGGGGTGCGACTGCTTCGCCGATGACACGGGGCTGGAAGTGGATGCCCTCGGCGGAGCGCCGGGGGTCTACACGGCGCGCTATGCGGGGCCGTCAAAGGACTTCAATCTGAATATGGACAAGGTGCTGGCCGAACTTGCTGGACTGGAGGCGACCGGGCGGGAGGTCAGCCGCAGGGCACGCTTCCGCAGTGTCGTGACGCTGATTCTGAACGGGAAGGTCCATCAGTTCGAAGGCACGATGGAAGGCACGATCGCCCGGGAAAAGTCCGGCAGGGGAGGCTTCGGCTACGACCCTATATTCATACCTGATGAATATCCTGGACTCACCGCCGCCGACATCACGGAGGAGCAGAAGAACGAAATCTCGCACCGAGGCAAGGCGCTCCGGGCGATGGCGCAGTGGCTTAACGGGCGGCAAAAATAAGCTGCCGGAAAAGATGCAAGTTGTTGCCAGATGCGCGAAAAGGCTGAACTCATAGTCATCGGCCACACCAAGGTCGGCGAGAATTCCATCGTCCTGCACACGATCAGTCGGGAATATGGAAGGCGGGGCTTCCTTGTGAAGGTGAGTCCCAAGACTGCGATGGCCCTTTTTCTGCCTTTGAATATTCTTGAGGCGGAGGTCACCCGGAACCCGAAGTCGGATCTTTGGTTCGCCCGCAACTTCGTCAGCGTCAACCCTCTCGTGGGCGTGCGCGGGAATATTCATAAGAACACGATGACACTTTTTATGAGTGAGGTGCTGTTCCGGGTGATAAAGGACCAGACGAACGAGGAGGGGCTGATGGATTGGCTGAAGAGATCCATACTGACGCTTGATGCCCTGCAGAGCGACTTCGCCAATTTCCACCTTTGGTTCCTGCTGGAGCTCTGCGCCGTCCTCGGTTTCAATCCCGACACGATAGATCTGGCTCCTTTCTCCGGCAAGCATCTCGACCACATCAAGTCCCTGCTGACCAGTTCTTTCGGCGAGGCGATGCTGCTCCCTCTAAGAGGCTCCGACCGCAACGAGATCGCCGAGTGCATCCTCAAGTACATCGAGCATCACACAGAGTCTTCCGTCAATGTGCGCTCGCTGGCTGTGCTGAGGGACATTTACGGTTAGGTCCCGCCGGCACTCGGGTGCGTAAAATCCCGGTTTTCAGGTCCAAGGGTGTATAGGGTGCGGAAATACGGGATTTACCTTATACTAAAGAGAGGATGGCTAAGGTTTTTTAGTCATTCTCTCTTAATATTTTTTGTCAGATGAGGGTTTTTGCTTATATTGCAAACTATTAATAACAATAACAGTAACCAAGTCGACCTGTTTATGGACAGATTTGCAAGAAATTTTAACTTGTCAAGCGGAGCCGCCGCCATTGTCGTGGCCTGCTTCTTGACGGTGCCGTGTCATAAGGCAACCGCTGAAACACCTTCCGCCGTTCAGGCAGAAGTGACCGCTCAACAAAACATCGACATCAAAGGCCGTATAGTTGACCAGAACGGACAGCCGGTCATCGGCGCCAGCTTGTTCCAGCAAGGAACAAACAACGGGACCGTCGCTGATGTTGATGGTAGATTCTCAATCAACGTGCCGAATGGCGCGTCTCTCAAGGTTTCCTGTCTTGGCTATCAGGATGTCATTGTCACGGCCAGGAACGGGATGACAATCATGATGAAGGAAGACAACGAGGTCCTCTCCGAGGTTGTGGTGGTCGGCTACGGAGCTCAGAAAAGAGCCGACATCACCGGTGCGGTCGCCTCGGTCGATGTCGGTAAGACATTGGAAAGCCGTCCTATCGCCGATGTCGGTCGTGGACTTCAGGGCGCTGTTCCGGGAATGAACATCGTCATCCCTACCGGAGAGGTCGGTTCGGATCCTCTCATCAAGATCCGTGGCCAGATCGGCTCCATCAATGGAGGAAGCTCTCCGCTGATACTTTTGGACAACGTGGAGATCCCGAGCATCCAGCTTGTCAATCCTAATGACATTCAATCGATCACGGTTCTGAAGGATGCCGCGTCAGCCTCCATCTATGGCTCGAAAGCCGCGTTCGGCGTTGTGCTCATCACAACCAAGAACGGCACCCGCGGCCCGAAGCTTCAGGTGTCATATTCAAACAACTTCTCATGGCAGAACCCTGCCAAGGAAATCAACATCGGAGGGATCGAGGCTCTTGAATATACCTACGACGCGCAGGTGAACAGGGAGTCTCCGATGCCGGCCGGAGGTTTCTGGAGAATCGACGAGAACAGCCTTGAGAAGGCCCGCCAGTGGCAGGAGAAATATGGCGACACGGTTGCCTGGAACGATCCTATCCTTTACGGTCGCGACTGGTACTACGATGGAGCCAACAAGTACGGCTACCGTCTCTATGACGGCGTCAGGGCGATGGTACGCGAGTGGGCTCCTTCCATGACCCACAACCTCTCCGTGACCGGCTCGAAGGACAATACGTCTTTCAACATCGGTCTTGGCTATCTTGACCAGAGCGGCATGACAAAGCCGGCCAAGGTGGATGATTTCAAGAGGTACAACGCTTCCTTCGGATTCACCAGCGAGGTCAACAAGTATCTCACTCTTCGCGCCAGCGCCATCTATTCGGACCGTTACAAGCGGTATCCGGGAGTGGGTACGACCTCGGCTGACCCTTGGCTTTATCTCTACCGCTGGAGTCCTCTCTTCCCGATCGGAGTTATGGAGAGGGACCACTATCTGCAGGAACCTGCGTACGAGATGATGGCGGGCAACACAGACAGCCTGAGGAACAAGTACTTCAACATGAATCTCGGTATGACCATCAATTTCACCGAGAACTGGAACTTCCAGTTTGACTACACCTATGACAGGCAGATGACCGACAGGAACAATTCCGTGGTCTATTTCGAGGCCGGACAGCACTGGTACTCCCCGACAGCCTGGGTGGAGAACGGCAGTCAGGTCTATGTCAACGAAGAGGGTCAGGTTGTCGAGTCCGGAGGAATGCCGGCCTACACCTTCCCTGTCAACAGGTACCTCAATTCCAACATCAGCGAGAAGTCCGACTATGTCAGGAATTACTCGCGCAACGATGACAACAACACCATCAATGCCTACACGACCTACCACCTCGCCCTTGGTGAGGACAACCGTCACGACTTCAAGTTCATGCTCGGTATGAATCTGGTGGCCGGCAAGTGGAGTTCCTACACGGTAAGAAAGAACGGTCTCACCGTCCCGGACAACCCTCAGTTCGCCACCGCCACCGGTGACCAGTTCGCCGACGGATCCAGGGACTGGTCTGGCAGGCTTGGCTTCTTCGGACGTGTGAACTACTCGTTCGGCAACAGGTATTTCGTGGAGGCGAACCTTCGCCGTGACGGCTCGCACAAGTTCCCGACAGACCTTCAGTGGAAATGGTTCCCGTCATTCTCCGCCGGCTGGATATTCACAAACGAGAGTTTCCTTGAGCCTGTGAAGCCGGTTCTGAGCTTCGGTAAGATCAGGGCTTCCTGGGGTAGCGTCGGCGACCAGTCTGTCTCCAGCAACCTCTACAAGTCCATCCTTGCGGGCGGACAGTCCTCTTGGATCGGCGGCAACGGACAGAAAGTCACCAAATACGACACACCTTCGCTTGTGGACAGCGACATAACCTGGCAGATGATCGAGACCCTTGACTTCGGAACGGACCTCCGCTTCTGGGACAACCGCATAGGTCTCACGTTCGACTGGTACCGCAGGGACACCAAGAATATGATCATCCCTGGCGAGACCCTTCCTTCGACACTCGGAGACTCCGCGCCTAAGGGCAACTACGGCAACCTCCGCACCAACGGTTGGGAAATCGCGTTCGATTTCAGCCACAGGTTCTCAAACGGCCTTGGAGTCAATTTCACCGCCTCCTTGGCTGACGCGACCACGAAGATCACGAAGGGTGCAGACTGGGCTACCCCTTGGGAGGACCGCCTTCTCAGCAATGCCTACTCGACAGGCCGCCGCTATGGTGACATCTACGGTTATGTCACGGATCGTCTCTTCCAGAAGGACGATTTCGTCTATGGTGCTGACGGCAGGATCGAAAGGGTCAACGTGATCTACCGGGGCACGATCCACTCCACCAACAAGCAGACCGCGAAATACCCTGTCTATCAGGTTCAGTTCGAGAACGGTGACAAGCTTGTGTGCAGCCCTGGCGATGTGAAGTTCGTGGACATTGACGGAGATGGCTACATCTCTTCCGGATCCGGCACGAACGGAGATCCTGGAGACCGCGTGGTGATCGGCAACACAACCCCTCGCTACGAGTATAGTTTCAGACTCGGCACAGATTGGAAGGGATTCGACTTCTCCATCTTCTTCCAGGGTATCGGCCAGCGCAAGATCTGGGGAGGCGGACAGCTTGCCATTCCTGGCTACAGCGCAAAGGAAGGCGCTCTCCCTAAGACCTTTACTACCGATTACTGGAGAGAGGACCGCACCGACGCCTTCTATCCTCGCGCCTGGGACCTCGGCGGAGCCAACACCGGCTTCACGATGCAGGTGCAGAGCAAGTATCTGCTGAATATGGCCTACCTCAGAATCAAGAACATCACTCTTGGATACTCGCTTCCGCAGAAGCTTCTGAGGAAGGTTTGCCTCAGTCAGGTGAGGGCTTACGTCTCGCTTGAGAACTTCTTCACCTTCGACCATCTCAGAGGATTGCCGATCGATCCTGAGGCCATCACGGGCTACTCAATGTTCAACACCACAAGCTACAACCTGACGAGAACCGGTGTGGGTACCCCTACCTTCAAGTCGGCCTCGGTTGGTCTTCAGTTAACCTTCTAAATTATGGCAAAGATTATGAAATTCAAGATATTTTCAGTAATCGCAGGACTTGCGCTGCTTTTCAGCGCCTGTGACGAGGTTCTTGACCGTCCGTCCCCGACCGTTGCGGAGGACGAGTCATATTGGGTCAGCGCCGAAAAAGTGCGTCTCTATTCCAACAGTTTTTATCTTCACTATTTCGAGGGTTATGGAACTGGCTGGTCACACTCCTCGGCTCCGTTGCTTGACTACACGTTCAACGATGACGTTGTGAACTATTCCACCCAGGCTCAGTTTACCCGTGCCGTGCCTACTTCGACCGGATGGGATGGCAACTACAAGTGGATCCGCCGGGCCAACATCATGGTTGACAGGATCGACAGCAGGATGAAGGACATCCTTTCGGCGGAGGAATATTCCCACTGGATGGGAATCGCCCGGCTTTACAGGGGTCTGGAGTTCGCCCGTCTTGTCAACACCTATGGGGATGTCCCTTACTATGACCATGTTGTGAAGACCTCCGACTTGGATGACCTCTATAAGGACAGGACTCCGAGAAACGAGGTGATGGACAATGTCTATGCGGACTTTGAATATGCTCTTGCGAACATCCGACTCAATGACGGCGCGCAGAACATCAACCGTTATGTCGCCGCCGCCCTTGTGTCACGCTGGGCCCTTTACGAAGGAAGCTGGCAGAAGTACTATTACAACAATCCTTCTCAGGCCACCAAGTTCTTCAATCTGGCTGTCGCCGCCGGTGACATCGTGATGAACAGCGGACGCTTCGACATCACACTCGATTTCCGCTCGCTCTTCGGCTCCAAGGATCTTTCTTCCAGCAAGGACGTTATCCTTTACAGGAAATATGACGCCGCGCAGGGTGTGACCCATTGCGTCGCCTCCTACAGCAATGTGAGTGAGTCCAGATCTGTCGGCCCGAACCTCTCTCTCATCAAGTCTTTCGTCTGTGTCGACGGTAAGGACTGGCAGACTTCGTCTGTGGAGAACTCCAAGGATTTCTCCCTGGCCAACCTTATCAAGACCAGAGACTCCCGCTTTGAGGCTTCATTCTACCATAAGCCGACGGTCAAGTCCAAGAGTTGCTACCTGTATCCGGTCAAGTTCATCCCTCGTTCGGCCTTGAAGTATCTTGAGGTCAAGGGGGGCGCGCCGGATGTGGAGTACACTTCCGTGAACAACCTCAACGGCTATCCTGTCCTCAGGTACGCCGAGGTGCTTCTGAACTGGATCGAGGCCAAGGCTGAGCTTTCCACTCTCGGCGCCGGTTCTGTGACACAGGAAGACATCGATCTGTCCGTCAACAAGATCCGCAACCGTCCTCTCGCTCAGGAAGCAGTCGAAAGAGGAGTTCAGAAGACCGCGCCGATGGAACTGGCCGCTCTTCCTGACGATCCGTCAAGGGATTCCGATGTCCCGGCTCTCCTTTGGGAGATCAGGCGTGAGCGCAGGATGGAGTTCGCTTTCGAACACTCAAGGATCATCGACCTCAGAAGGTGGAAGAAACTTGAATATATGGACACGGACGCCAATGCTGACCTGCTTTCAGGCACATGGGTGAATTTCCCTGCCGAATGTCCGGATGACCTCGTTGCCGACAACAAAGGCAAGATCCGGGTGATGACAGCGTCAGGTGACCTCATCACCTTCGATGGTAAGAACGGAGCCAAGATGGTTGGATTCTTTTATCCGGCCGAGAACAAGGGAAGGCTTCCTTTCCTCAATGTTCCGAACATCAACCCTTATCTCACTCCGGTCGGTTCCAACACCATCACGGACTATTCCAACAAAGGCTACAAGCTCACCCAGACGGAGGGTTGGCCTGAATCATCGAATTAATGACTGATAATCAGAATGACAGATAATATGAAAAAGATAATAAGACTCTCCCTCGCATTGCTGGTCTTAGGCTTTGTCTCTTGTGAGAAAGAACTGCCGAGCCAGGTTGAGCAGCCGTACGACACGGAGATTTCGGCGATCAGTATTGTCAATGCGGGAGCCGACGGCGCGACCGTGATGGAGGGACGCATCGACGAGTACAACAAGATGATTGACTTCAAGAGAATAGTCCCGGAGACGGACTTTTCCCAGCTGAAGGTTAAGGCCACGCTCTCCGAGGGCGCGGTCCTTGAGAGCGATGTGTTTGATTTCTCAATGGACGAGGAGACCACGGAGAAGACACAGATCCTCAGGATCAAGAACCACAACCGCTACAAGGACTACTTTATCCGTGTCAGGAAGAAGGTTCCTGTGTTTGGCGCTGATTGGGAGAAGGTGAAGACCTACGGCTTCTGCGCCGCCACCAACAACACCTACGAGCACTTCAACTCAGGAACTACCCGCTGGGCCGGATTTGACGGTGAATATGTACTCGTGGTCTCCAGAAAGGGTGGCACGAATCCTCATCTGCTGAAGGTCTCCGACCTGAAGGAAGGCAAGATCGAACCGATTATGCTGAACAACGAAGGTGTGACAGGCGGAACATTCCCGATTCATAGCGGAGCCGTGATCAAGGGCCACACTTATGTGAGCAACCTTTCAGGTGGCGGCAAATGGTCCCCATTGAAGATTTACTACTACGAGACTCCGGCTTCCGCTCCGGAAGTGATTCTGAATGTGACGCTTAACACAATCGACGGCGCCAACTCAAGGCACGGTGACAACGCCTCGTTCAATCTTGACGAGAACGGTAACGGTTATGTATTCTTCGGCAACAACGGCTCCACGGATGTCCTGAGGTTCACCATCAGGAACTGGAAGGAGATCGATCCTGCCAGCGCCACGGTTCTTGGCTCAGACTCCAAGGCTAACTCCTACATTACTGTCAACAGGATTTGGGGAACCGACAGCTACATTTTCGGCGGAATCTACATGGCTCCGAAGATTGTGGACGAATCGATGTCCGTACAGTACGCTCTTAAATCCACCAGCGTGGCCGCTCAGTCAACCGCCTGCCAGATAATCAGTTTCAATGACGAACGCTATCTGGTCACAATGACTGCCGGCAGAACCGAGGACGTGACTCCGACGATGAACGTCTATGACATCACGAAGGGAGGGGACACCTTGACTGACTGCCTTGCCAAATTTGAGGAAGGTGACCGCAAGCCGGTATATTCATTCATCCTTGGCGGCGGCAAGAGCATCTCTCCGGGAACTAATCTCAACTACTACATCGAGAAGGACGCGGAAGGAAAGGACAGCAAGCTTTACTTGTTCGCCGCCCGATGCGACTCTGGGTTCGCGATCTGCGAGTTCCCGATAAAGGTGGCTCTTGACGACTGATCGGTGCGGAAATGAAAAGGTTAGCAAGAATATTTTTGTACACGCTTCTGAGTGTGGCCTTCTTCGCCTGCGGAAAGGAAGAACAACCTTTTAAGCCTGGCGGCTCCACTGGCGGAGGAGGCACCGGAGGCGGTGGCACGACTGATCCGGTCAAGGTCGAATTTCCGAGGAAGGAACTCAGAGGTGTCTGGGTGGCCACTGTCTGGGAACTGGACTGGCCGATGGGCGCGCATGACGAGGCCTCACAGAAGAAGAAGTACACGGACTACCTTGACTTGTTCCAGGAGTGCGGCATCAATGCTGTCTTCTTTCAGATCCGGTCCAAGGCTGATGCTTACTATGAGTCTCAGTATGAGCCTTGGAGCAAGACCATAACAGGCACGGTCGGCAAGAATCCGGGTTACGATGTCCTCAAGTTCCTGATAGACGAGACCCACGCCCGTGGGATGCAGTTCCATGCTTGGATCAATCCTTACCGTGTCGAGACGAGAGGTTCCGCCTCGGCTGAGTTTCCAGCATTGGATCCTAAGATTCCAGCCTCGATGGTCAAGGACTACAACAAGATCCGTGTCTATAATCCGGCTCTGCCGGAGGTTCAGGACAGGATCGCCGCCATTGTCAAGGAGATCATCACAAAATACGATGTGGACGGCCTTCACATGGATGATTATTTCTATCCGTCATTGGAAAAAGGAGAGTCTCTGAATGATGCTGCTGAATATGCCAAATATGGTTCTGGATATTCAAAGATCGAGGATTTCCGCCGCGCCAATGTCACCAAGGCGATCGAAAAGATCCATAATGTGATTGTCCAGACCCGTCCGGAAGTGATTTTCTCCGTCAGCCCTCAAGGCAACTATGACAACAACTACAACGCTTTGTTCGCCGATGTCGCCACTTGGACCCGCAACGGATTGATTGATGTGATTATCCCTCAGCTGTACTATAGTGTCGTAACATTCCAGACAAGGATCAAGTGGTTCGTTGACAATGCGTTCAAGAGCCATCTGATGGCAGGCTACGGGATCTACAACTTCGCTTCGGACGCGTCCAACACGGATTTCCGGACAACGTCCTCGTTCTACAGCCAATACAACTACGCCGCTCAGATCAAACGGGTTGAGGGTGCTCTCTTGTACAGCGCCAAGAGTCTGACGGAAAATAAGATCGGGATAACGGACGCTGTCAAGGGAGCGTTCGGGACAAAGACCCTGATCCCTTACCTCCTCGCCGCTGACGAGAAGAAACCTGACGCTCCGACCGGGGTGAAAGTCGATGGCTCCGCCTTGACTTGGACCGGCGCGGGCCCGATGTTCGCGGTTTACAAGTTGGACGGAACCAAGAAGAAGGCGACATTGGTTGGGACGACAAAGGACAAGAAGTTCAGCCTTCCGTCGAAAGGAACCTATCTGGTGACCGCCATAAGTGAGCTTAATTCCGAGAGCGACGCGTCGGAACAGGTGACTTATTGATCTGGTCAGAAATATTCATAAAGAACGGTTTAATCCGTGAGGGAAAGTAAGAAAGCTTCACCTCACGGGTTTTTCTTTTGTCCCAAGGCGAATAATTCGTTATATTTGTGCTTTAGTAAGCGTTAAAAAATAAGTTGAACTAAATTTTGTGTCAGATTTATGAGGATAGATTTCTTTTGGAAGAAGGAGTGTGCCGGTGGCACATGACTGATGAGAAAAGAAATATAGACCATAAAGATATACAAATTGCTCAAGTTACTTTTTAATGATTACTTAGTCCGCGAAAGGAATATGTTTTCAAAGGAACTTAAAGAAGAATGCGGGGTGTTCGGTGTCTGGGGAGTCCCTCACGCCGCCGAGGTGACCTACTACGGTCTCCATTCCCTTCAGCATCGCGGCCAGGAGGGCTGCGGAATCGTCTCGGTCAACGATAATGGAGAACTTCACCGGGTCAAGGGACTCGGGCTCGTGACCGAAGTCTTCAACAGCGAGAATCTCGGATCTCTCCACGGAAATATGGCGGTCGGCCACGTGCGCTACTCCACCCATGGCGGTGGCGGCATCGAGAATGTCCAGCCTTTCCTCTTCAGGCACAACAGCGGTGACTTCGCCCTTGTCCACAACGGCAACGTGGTCAATTCCGCCCAGTTGAGAAAGTACCTGGAGGATCGCGGCAGCCTTTTCCAGTCCACATCCGACAGCGAGATTCTGGCCCACCTCATCAAGAAGGAGCCGGTCGAAAGGAACAGCCCGAGAATCATCCCTATCATGGAGGCCCTGAATATGATTGAAGGGGCTTTTGCGTTTATGGTGATGACCAACCACAGGATCTATGCGATGAGGGACAAGTACGGCCTCAGGCCTCTGTCCATCGGGCGCATCGGCGACGGCTATGTCCTCAGCAGCGAGACCTGCGCGTTCAGCGTCGTGGGAGCGGAGTTTGTCCGCGACGTGGAGCCGGGCGAGGTGGTCACGATCGACCACCACGGCATCAGAAGCCAGAAATATTCAGACTACCAGCGTCACGCGATGTGCGCCATGGAATATATTTACTTCTCCCGCCCGGACAGCGACATCGAAGGCCGTAACGTCCATTCTTTCAGGAAAGAGAGCGGAAAGATCCTCTACCGGGAGTCGCACGTGGACGCGGACATTGTGGTCGGGGTTCCGGACTCCAGTCTGAGCGCCGCCTCCGGTTACGCCGAGGCGAGCGGACTTCCTAACGAGATGGGACTCATCAAGAACCGCTACATCGGCAGGACTTTCATCCAGCCGTCGCAGGAGATGAGGGACAAAGGTGTGAAGATGAAACTGTCGCCGGTCAGGAGCATCGTGAAGGACAAGAGGATAATTCTGGTGGACGACTCGATAGTCCGCGGAACCACGTCCCTGAGGATCGTGCGGATGCTCCGCGAGGCCGGGGCGAAAGAGGTTCACATGAGGATCGCCAGTCCGATGATCAAGAATCCGTGCTTCTATGGTGTGGATATGTCCACCCACAAGGAGCTGCTTTGCTATTCCAGAAACCTGGAGCAGGCCCGTCAGGCCATCGAGGCCGACTCGTTGGCGTTCCTTTCCGAGGATGGTCTTTTCGAGGCCGGTCACCGCACCGACCTCTGCCTTGCCTGCTTCAACGGCAACTACCCGACCGCCCTCTACTCCAGCATCGAGGAGGTCAACGAGGAACATAAATTTTAGTTGGAAGAATATAGGCAGACCAACTGAATGATTATATTTATAAAAGAATATAAAGTGATAATTCTTCACCGCTTGCGGTGAAAGTAAGTCCCTCCCCCGAGGGGAGGGATTTAGGGAGAGGGTAACGTAAAAAGGCCCTAAGGGGTGTGCTAAGCACATCCCCTCCCCCGAGGGAAGGGATTTAGGGAAGGGGTAACGTAAATGATGGTGGGTGGGTAATCACCTGCGAACGTGAGATAAAGTTTTTTTTCAACAAGTAATTACCTACTTGCGAGAGATGATAGGAATCATATATTATGGCAGTTGATTACGAGAAGGCGGGCGTGAGCCTTGAGGCGGGCTACGACGTTGTCCGCAGGATCAAGAAGCACGTGGCGTCGACCGACAGGCTCGGCGTGATGGGAAACATCGGATCGTTCGGAGGAATGTTCGATCTTTCAAAACTGAACATCAAGGAACCGGTCCTGGTCAGCGGAACTGACGGAGTCGGCACTAAGCTCAAGCTGGCGTTCGCGATGGACAAGCACGACACCATCGGCATCGACGCCGTGGCGATGTGTGTGAACGACGTTCTGGCCCAGGGAGCGGAACCGCTTGTGTTCCTTGACTATGTGGCCCAGGGAAAGACCCGTCCGGAGGTCGTGGAGGCCATCGTGGCCGGAGTCGCTGACGGATGCCGTCAGGCCGGATGCGCCCTCGTGGGCGGAGAGACCGCCGAGATGCCTGGAATGTACGAGGACGGTGAATATGACATCGCTGGCTACACCACGGGTGTCGTGGAGAAATCCAGACTCATTGACGGCACGAAGGTCAAGGCTGGGGATGTCCTCGTTGGAATCGCCTCCACGGGAGTCCACAGCAACGGCTTCAGCCTCGTGCGCAAGATCTTCTCCGACAATAATCTGGATCTGTTCAAGGTCTATCCTGAACTGGAGTCCGACCAGCCGCTCGGCCTTGTCGCCCTGACTCCGACCAGGATCTACGTGAAGCAGGTTCTGGACGTGATCCGCAACTGCGATGTGCACGGAGTCGCCCACATCACCGGCGGCGGCTTCGACGAGAACATTCCGAGAATCCTCCGCGAAGGCCAAGGAATCGAGGTGAATGAAGGTTCCTGGACGATCCTTCCGATCTTCCGCTTCCTGGAGAAGTACGGCAACATCCCCCACAGGGAGATGTTCAACATATTCAACATGGGTGTCGGAATGGTTCTGGCTTTGGATGAGTCCGAGGCTCAGAAGGCCATCGACATACTTGCCGGCTACGGGGACAAGGCGACCGTCATCGGCCGCGTGACCGACAAGCCGGGTGTGGATATTCATTTGCTTTAGTCAGTCGTGGCGGATTTTTTGTGATTTTCGCTGCAAGGAATTTGAAATAGCAGGATTTGGTTGAAATGATTAAAGCTTCAGAATTATGAAAAAATCATTTGCTAAACTGACCGCGGCCATCGGCCCGGCACTGCTCTCGATGCTCGGATTCTCCGGCTGTGAAGACAACATCTGGAGTAATCGTTGTGAGTACGGTGTGCCATCCTGTGATTTCAAGGTCGATCTGACGGTTTTGGACGAAAGCGGAAAGGGAATCAAAGGCATCCGCGTCGTTCCTTCAAAACAATTGACTTACGACAAAGACACTCTCTTCACCGACGAGAACGGAAAGGCTGTAGGTGCTTATGATGGGGTTTGGCCGATGAGTGAGGTCAAATTCTATTTCGATGACGTTGACGGAGATGCCAACGGCTCTTTCAAGCGGGACAGTCTGACAGTCAAGGCTGAGACTCTGAAAGGCGGTAGCGGGAATTGGTATCAAGGCGAGTTCGCTCTTAAAGGCACAAAGACTTTGAAGAAGGAAGAGTAACGGATGGACGGACTTTCGCTCAGAAGAAGAATCGCGCTTGACATCGCAAGGTCGATGCGCAAGTCTCAGGAGGAGGAACATCCTCTGAGGCAGCTCTTCTGGGAATGTACGCTCCGATGCAACCTCCGTTGCCAGCATTGCGGAAGCGACTGCAAGCAGGTTGCCGCCACTCCGGACATGCCGAAGGAGGACTTTTTCAAGGTGTTGGACTCCATCGCCGCCAAGACGGATCCCCACAAGGTTTTCGTCATCATCTCCGGCGGAGAGCCGACGATGCGCGCGGACTTGGAGGAATGCGGCAAAGGAATATATTCCCGTGGATTTCCGTGGGGAATGGTTACGAATGGCTTCGGGATGACGGCGGAAAGATTCTCTCGTCTCCTCGGAGCCGGTCTTCATTCTATGACTGTCAGCCTGGACGGCTTGGAGGAGAACCACGATTGGCTTCGTGGGCGTGAGGGCAGTTTCACGCGTGCCGCTGAGACGATCAGGATGGCTGTCCGGTCAGGAATAGCCTTTGATGTCGTGACGTGTGTAAATCGTAGGAACTATTCGCAACTTCCTCAGCTAAAAGAATTTTTGATTGGACTCGGACTGAAGGAATGGAGGCTTTTCTCCATATTCCCGCAAGGCCGCGCCGCTTTGAATCCGGATCTTCAGCTTCCGCCGGAGATGTTCCGTGGGATGCTGGATTTCATCAAGGAGACCAGAAAGGAGGGGAGGATCAAGGCCAGTTATGGTTGCGAAGGCTTCCTCGGCCCTTATGAGGGTGATGTGAGGGATCATTTCTATTCCTGCCAGGCCGGTGTTACTGTCGGTTCCGTGCTGGTTGACGGTTCGATCTCCGCCTGCACGAGCATCCGTTCGGACTATCACCAGGGCAACATCTACGAGGATGATTTTATGGATGTCTGGGAGCATCGCTTCCAACCTTACCGTGACCGGAGCTGGATGCGGAAAGACGACTGCGCCGACTGCAAGTACTGGAAATGGTGCGAGGGCAACGGGATGCACCTTCGCGACTCGGACGGCAAGCTGATGCTCTGTCATCTGAAAAGAATATAGGACAAATAATTTATTAACGTATATTATGCGAGCTTTAATCAGTGTAAGTGACAAGACGGGTGTCGTTGGTTTCGCCCGGGAACTCGTGTCGCTCGGATGGGAAATCCTTTCCACCAGCGGCACAATGAAGATGTTGAAAGAGGCAGGTCTGCCTGTGACCAGTGTGAGCGATGTCACGGGATTCCCCGAGATCTGCGACGGCCGTGTGAAGACCCTTCATCCTAAAATCCACGGGGCCCTTCTCGCCCGCAGGGATATTCCTGATCATCTGAAACAATTAGAGGACAACGGAATCGAGAAGATCGACCTCGTCTGCGTCAACCTTTATCCGTTCCGTGAGACGATCGCCAAACCGGATGTCACGATGGAGGATGCCGTGGAGCACATCGACATCGGAGGTCCGTCAATGCTTCGCAGCGCCGCCAAGAACTGGGCCTCGGTCACAGTGGTAGTCAATCCTGAGGACTATGCGACCGTCATCTCCGAGATCAAGGCAACCGGTGACACGACTCCGCAGACCCGTCTCCAGCTGTCCGCCAAGGCTTACACCCACACAGCCGAGTACGACAGCGCCATCGCCACATATATGCGCGCCCAGGCCGGTCTCCCGGAGAAGCTGTTCCTTGAATATGACATCTGCCAGAATCTCCGCTACGGTGAGAACCCTCACCAGCAGGCCAAGTTCTACAAGACCCTGAAGCCGGTTCCATATTCATTGGCCACCGCCGAGCAGTTGAACGGCAAGGAGCTGTCTTACAATAATATTCAGGATGCCAACGCCGCCCTCAACATCGTCCGTGAGTTCGATGAGCCTTTCGCTGTTGGCCTCAAGCACATGAATCCGTGCGGAGCCGGCCTCGGAACCGATGTCGTGGATGCGTGGAAGAAGGTTTACGAGGGAGACAAGACCTCCATCTTCGGAGGTATCGTGGCGTTCAACCGTGAGGTCAACCTTGAGGTTGCGCAGCTGCTCAAGCCGATCTTCCTTGAAATCGTGATGGCTCCGTCATTCGCACCTGATGCCCTTGAGCTTCTCCGCGCCAAAAAGAACCTGCGTGTCCTTAAAGTGAATATGGAAGGCTCTGTCAAGGAGCAGATGCAGTGTGTCAGCGTCAACGGCGGGCTTCTGGTTCAGAATCAAGATCTTACAATCGTACCGGTGACCGCTTCGCAGACTGTGACCGAGGCTGTGCCGACCGAAGGGCAGATTGTCGATCTGAATTTCACATGGAGGATTGTCAAGCACGTCAAGTCCAACGCCATCACCGTCGGCAAGGCCGGAATGATCTACGGAGTGGGGGCCGGCCAGATGAACCGTGTAGGTTCCGCCGAATTGGCTCTCAAACAGGCCGCCGCCACTTTGGCCGAGGAGGAAACCTCCAGGACAGGCGTTGCCGTTGACCCTAAGGAGGCCGCTCGCAAGGCCGGTCTCGTTCTGGCTTCCGACGCTTTCTTCCCGTTCGATGACTGTGTTACCCTGGCGGCCGAGTACGGCGTGAAAGCCATCGTGCAGCCTGGCGGATCCGTCCGCGACGAGGATTCCATCAAGAAATGCGACGAGCTTGGCATCGCCATGGTCTTCACCGGAGAACGTCATTTCAAACATTAATATCATCTTCGTGGCGGATAACTGTTTGACAATCAAGCAAAATGCCATACTCGTGGTCCCGAAAACAGAACCAGGAAGACGACGATTTCGTTGAAAGTCAGCATGTTATCTGCCAAGCCTACCATTAATATTTATGCGAGTATTTCATTTCGAATCAACGAACAAGAGTGACGGCAAAACGATAATGCTGGACTCTTTCCTGACCAAGAACGTGCTGGTTGTCGGTAGCGGTGGCCGCGAGCACGCCATTGTGGACGCTTTGAGCCGCTCCAGACGTGTCGGCAAGATATTCTGCGCTCCTGGGAACGCCGGGATCGCCGCCCAGGCCGAGTGCGTTCCTCTCAAGGAGACACAGATCCCTGAACTTGTGGACTTCGCGAAGGAACACGGTGTTGACCTGACGGTTGTGGGGCCGGAAGTCCCTCTCTCCGCCGGAATCGCCGATGCCTTCGAAAAGGCTGGATTGAGGATATTCGGACCTTCCGCCGCAGCCGCCCGCATCGAGTCCAGCAAGGATTTCGCGAAACGGCTGATGGAGAAGTACGACATTCCGACCGCCGCCTTCAAGACCTTCGACAACTATGATGATGCCATTGAATATGTCAGCAGACACACCTTCCCGATTGTCCTGAAATATGACGGGCTGGCCGCCGGCAAGGGCGTCGTCATTCCGGAGACCTTCTCCGACGCCAAGGTGGCTCTGAAGGATATGCTCCTTGACGACAAATTCGGCAAGGGCAAGGTCGTGGTCGAGGAATATCTCACCGGTCCGGAGTTCTCGTTCATGTGCTTTGTGAACGGTAAGGAGGTCTTCCCTCTGGTCATCGCCCAGGATCACAAGAGAGCGTTCGAGGGAGACAAAGGGCCTAACACAGGAGGTATGGGAGCATATTCACCGGTTCCGGTCATCACCGCCGAGGATGAGGAATATGCCCTTGAGAACATTATGAAGAAGACTGCCGCCGCTATGGTCGCCGAAGGCTGCTCGTTCAAAGGGCTGCTTTACGGTGGCCTGATGAAGACTCCGTCCGGCATCAAGGTCATCGAGTTCAACTGCCGTTTCGGAGATCCTGAGACTGAGGTGGTTCTGCCTCGTCTGGAGTCAGACATCTACGACATATTCTCAGCCATCGCTGATGGTGGAATGTCGGTGAACGCTCCGGAGGGGACTGATTCCGTGGAGGGCGCAAGGCTTTCATCCGCCGAGCTTATGCCGGAGATCAAGTGGTCTTCCGAGCAGACTCTCGGCTTTGTGATGGCTTCGAAAGGCTATCCGGGCTCTTACGAGAAAGGCTTTGCGATCTCCGGTTTGGATGAGGCTTTGGCTGATCCGTCGGTCAGGATCTATCAGATGGGAACCAGGGAGGTCACAGATCCGGAATCCGGTGCCAAGTCTCTGGTGACTTCCGGTGGCCGTGTCCTGATGGTGGTCGCCTCCGGTGAAACCCTCCGCCAGGCCCGTGACAAAGCCCTCGCCGCCGTCCGTAAGATTCACTGCGACAACCTCTTCTACCGTTCCGACATCGGGCACCTTGTCCTGTAGTTATAAATCTCACCTCTTCACCGCTTGCGGTGAAAGGGTGAAAGTAAGTCCCTCCCCCGAGGGGAGGGATTTAGGGAGAGGGTAACGTAAAAAGGCCCTAAGGGGTGTGCTAAGCACATCCCCTCCCCCCGAGGGGAGGGATTTAGGGAGAGGGTAACGTGAATAGATTGTCGTGGTAGGCACTTTGAACGTGAGATAAGTTTTTTCAATTAGTAATAACCTTTTAGCGAGGTACAAATGTTATGACAATATCTGGAAAAGATTTAGCGGCCAGGTTAAAGGCCCGAATGGCCGAGCAGGTGGCCACATTCCCTGCAAAATATGGCCGAGTCCCTCATTTGGTCGTGATCCTGGTGGGAGACGACCCCGGTAGCCAGACCTACGTCAGGAACAAGGCCAAGGCCTGTGACGTGGTAGGAATCAGGAACACCACAGTCAGGATGCCTGCCGACACCCCTGAGCAGGTACTCCTCGACAAGATCGCCGAGCTCAACGCCGATGACACCGTTGACGGCATCCTTGTCCAGCTTCCTCTCCCGAAGCAGATCAGCGAACCGAAAGTGATCGAGGCCATAGCCCAGTCCAAAGACGTTGACGGCTTTCACCCGCTCAACACCGCTGCCCTTTGGCAGAAGAGACCGAACTCCTCCTGCGTTGTCCCTTGCACCCCGATGGGAATCATAAGGCTTCTTGAGGACGCCAATTACGAGATTGCCGGCAAGAATGCCGTCGTGATTGGCCGCAGCCAGATTGTCGGTCTCCCGATCACCAAACTTCTCCTTGACAGGAACGCTACGGTAACAGTCTGTCATTCAAAGACGAAGAACCTTTCTGAAATCACACGTCAGGCAGACATCCTTGTTGTGGCCATAGGCCGTGCCAAGTTCGTGACCGGTGATATGGTCAAGGACGGTGCCGCCGTGATCGATGTTGGAATGGACCTTGACGAGAACGGCAAGCTTTGCGGTGATGTGGACTTCGCCTCCGTCGAGCCGAAAGCTTCTGTCATCACCCCTGTCCCTGGCGGAGTCGGCCCGATGACCATCTGCTGCCTAATGGAGAACACCATCCAGTGCTTCCTCAACAAGGTCGCTGTGCGCTGATATTCATGCCTGAACATTAACGTCAAAGAAACCAAGACAGGTTCAAGGTCTCCAGTCCTTCTATAACACTAGCGAACCAAGGCTGACAACAGTAGGCTTGGCTCGCTTTGTGTATAATAGAATACGTATTGAAGACCCTTGGTCGGGCTCCAGTGAAATTGGGGTTACTAATATGTTCTTGTTGATGTGATCAGGGTAAAAGTTCTCAGTGTTATAAAAATTGCCTATCTTTGCCGCCACAGACATTAATTATGCGCAAGAACACAATCCAATCAATATCCGAACAGACCGGCTATTCAGTCTCGACAGTTTCCAGAGTCCTTTCAGGCAAGGCGCAACGCTCCAGAATCAGTCAGAAAGCGATTGAAATAATTCAGGCGGAGGCGAAAAGAATCAACTATACGCCGAATCTTCTTGCGCAAGGACTTCGTACCAGCCGCACCTACACCATTGGCCTGACTGTGCCGGGGATTGACAACCCGTTCTTCGCCACGTTGGCGAGCACTGTGATCGAGAATCTTAAACTCGCCGGCTACCACACACTTCTGGCCGACTCGTTGGAAAATGAGAAGGATTTCGAGAGTTCCCTTATGATGTTCCGCTCAAGAAGCGTGGACGGCATAATCGCTGTTCCTGTCGGCAACACGACCGAATTGATGGACGAGATTACCGGCAACATCCCTACTGTCCTGATAGACCGTTACTTCGAGGGAACCTCCCTACCATACATCTGTACCGACAACTACGCCGGTGGCTATATGGCGACTGAATATCTCATCAACCGCGGCTGCCGCAACATCCTGTCAATCCAGGGCGTGGAGGGCTCGACCCCTTCAATGGAGCGTGTCAGAGGCTTCAAGGACGCCATCAGCGCCCACAGCGAAAAGCAAATTGAATATGCAATTGTGGGTGACGCTTTCTCTGTCGAGAATGGTTACGATCAGGTCAAGAGAATATTCAGTGATGGGGTAAGGTATGACGCTGTGTTTGCATATTCATCAACCATCCTGCTTGGTGCCATCCGCGCTTTCCGCGAGCTTGGCGTAAGGATTCCGGAGCAGGTGGGCATCATTTCTTTCGACAACAACGGTTTCCTGGACTTTTTGGATCCCGCCATCACCCGCATCGAGCAACCCCTCTCGGAGATCGGCCGCCTGGCCTCCCAGGTTCTGATCGACATCATTGAGAACAAGCATCAGGATCTCCCCCCTGTCCAACGCCTCATCGCCCCGACCCTCATCATCCGCGACAGCTGCTAGTCCGGTCGTTGAGGCATGAGTTTGACTCCTAATCCACCAAAAGTAATCCGTTGTATGGTCAGGCAGACAATCTATCCTTCTGACCTGGGACTGTTGTTCCTTATCCTTCGTCATTTTTCTACTATTTTCAATACCTCAAGTTACGAAAAAAGCCATATATGCAACTCCACTGCCGATTTTGCAGTGCTATTTCCGCAACTTTTCCAGGCTCTAGAGACGTTGCCTGCGACTGTCCAGTTTCTCGATGATGCCTTCAACCAGAAGGCCCAGGTCGCGCCATTCAATGATGCCGGACAGGCCGTTTCCACCAATGTAGAGGCCTCGACCAAGAGTGCCTGCTTCAAGCAGCTTGGAGTAGATCCATTCCCCCGGCTCCCAGTGAAGCTTGATCCGGTTCCGGTTCTTGTTGATGATGTATACATCACTGTTACAGGGGACACAATCAAGGATGTAGGTCACTATGCCGCTAAGCGAATGATAACTCTTTCTCATGTCGGTCGGCTGATTGTACAGCCATACTGCATGCTGTCGTTCAGACTAAACAAGACTGCTGGAAGCCATGATTATACTTTGGACAAAGTCATGGCTCATCTCTCCATGAATGCGCATCATCGTGCCGTTGGGGGTTGCGCAGTTCGATGCTGAGCATCCGAGATGACGAGGCTCCCTTCCTGCCTGATGTTGCGGCAAAAGATGGCACATGCGCAGATGAGCCGTCGACATAAAATTGCAGGAACTCACCCCTGGCTTCTGAAGACTCCTGCTCAAGAGCATATCGAGACTTGCTGTCGTAGAACTTCCATATTGGAATGCCAAGTACCGCCAACCTTGTCTTGTAGGAGATTTCGTTCATCTTACAGTAGGTTATGACCTCCGCAACTTCTTCGCGTGTCATCATAAGAAAATTGTTTTTCCGCGAAGGTAACCCTGAAGTCTCAGGATTCAATGACGGGCGTTATCGGAGTCTTACGTATGAAAAACATATTTCAGAATATCATGAACCCAACAGCAATGAAGATAGATTAATCAGTCAGAATTGTATTAAGAATCGATTTCCTACATGGTTGATTCTTATTGGCATTATGGGTTTTGTCGCGATAATTATCGTTGTTAACCGCACAAATAGAAGGCATTGATTTGCCGACTATTTGGTTATGTAGTTCTTGCTGACATATGCAGTCTGCCCGTTCCATTTTATTCGGGCAAATTCTCCTTCAAATCCATATACCATTACCGAAGTTCCTCTGGATATGGTACCAAGTACCTTGGAATTAGTTGATGGCGCAGCTCTGACATTTAGTTGTTTAGCCGTACACAGATATACCGTGTAGGACTGTGTGGTAGCCGTAGTGGTTGTCGCTTTGTTGCTTGTGGTTTTTATTGGAGTAGAGTTGTTTACGATTACACCTATGGTGATACCTGCTCCGACAACAAGCGTGATAAGTAGAGTGTATGCGTTATAAAAGATATAACCCAAAAGACGAATCGCCAAATACGAAATTCCGTAAATTAAACAAAATGCATAATAACCAGCACCTACAGCCAATGCGCCTACCCAGATAGACAAAATCCCGAGAAATAAACCCTCGTTAATAAAAACTTTTACAATCCATATGAGCAGAGAAATAATACCCCCGATTGCTGGAAGGCCAGCAACAACCATTGCTACTTTTTCAGCAGCGGTTTCTTGTATCCATTTCCCTATACTAGGAACGCCATCACTAAATCTTTCCCACCCAGAACGATGGCTGTAGCTATAGGTATTCGTATTGGTATATGTACGAATTGGCGTTGGAGCAATTCTGCGGATAGTGTTACCTACGCGCCCCAGTGTTCCGGTTTCGGGATCAAATCCAGAAGGAAGAGCCATGACATTACTGGTTATAGCAAATTATTCTATTATCTTGCACTGCACATACAATTTGCCGTTCTTTTTGTATTGTCCCGCTTGTCAGCGAATTAATGACGTTGTCAATAATAAGTTTGTCTATCATTTTCTTAATAGATCGGGCGCCATATTCGGGCTGATAAGCTATATCAGCAAGGTACTCTGCAATATCGTTCCCCAATCTGATTTGAATGCCTTGGTTAGACATGAGCTTCAGGGCAAATTTGAGTTGCATTCGGGTAATCTGTAAGACTTCAGTATGTGAAAGCGGCGTAAACATAATCACGTGGTCGATGCGTCCCCAAAACTCGGGAGCGGCTCTTTGCTTGAGCAGTGCCATTACTTCATTGGTCGTCCATGCAATTGTCTGGTCAGAAATATTATCACCAATAAGATTTTGGGCGATAATGCTCTGCCCCATATTTGAAGTCATAACGATTATTGTATTCCTAAAGTCTACTGTACGTCCCTGACCATCAGTCATCCTACCATCATCAATAACTTGCAGCAAGGTCTCGAACACCTTAGGATGAGCCTTCTCCATTTCGTCAAATAGAACAATGCTATATGGCTTGCGCCTCACAGCTTCCGTCAATTGTCCACCTTGTTCATACCCAATATATCCAGGGGGTGCTCCAAACAGACGTGCAACAGAATATTCCTGCTGGTATTCGCTCATGTCTATTCTAACCATCGCATCTCGCGATAAGAATAAATGTTCAGCTAATGCTTTACATAATTCAGTCTTACCGACACCAGATGTTCCCAAGAATAAGAATGAGCCTATTGGGCGTGATTCGTCTCTCAACCCCATGCGGTTACGACGGATTGCATTGGCAACAGCGGTTATGGCTTTGTCCTGTCCAACAACTGATTCATGGAGTTTTTCTTCAATATGCTTCAGCTGCCCCATATCATTTGGTGTCAAGTTTCCCATCGGGATGCCTGTGCGGCTGGTAATCACCGTCATTATGTCGCGAGTTGTGACCAACTCGCTTGCCCCGGACATATGGACCAAAGCAGATGCCTCATCAATCAAGTCAATCGCTTTGTCTGGCAGACGTCGGTCAGTTATGAATCTTTGGCTTAGCTTGACGGCTGATTCAATTGCTTCACGCAAGATTGTTACGTTATGGTGTTGTTCAAAACGTTGCTTAATGCCATCAAGTATTGTGATTGTGGTTTCAATCGTCGGTTCATTAACTATGATTTTTTGAAACCGACGCTCGAAAGCCTTATCTTTCTCAATATGTTGTATGTATTCATCAAGAGTAGTTGCACCTAAGATTTTTATGTCTCCCCGCGCCATTTCCGGTTTTAGCAAGTTGGCAAAAGCGTTATTCGAACCCGAATTCTGGCCAATAAGCATATGAATCTCATCGATGAACAAGACGATTTGAGGATTTGCTTTAGCCTCGTTGATAATGGCTCGTAAGATGTCCTCACTCTTGACAGAAGAGGGGTCGAGTTGGAAAATATAGAGATTTTCCAGCCCATTGGGAACAGTCCTGTCAAGAATCCTAAATGCCAGTCCTTCAACGATAGCAGTTTTTCCGGTTCCTGCCTCACCAACAAGCACCGGATTATTTTTTGTATAAAGAGAGAGTATCTGTAGAACGCGCTCGATTTCATCATCTCTACCAATAGCAGGCTTAATCTTTCCTGTTCTGGCTCTATCCATCAAGTCTATACAGTTGGCTTGTATTGTCGGGCACTCTAATCGCTGTTGAGAAGAAGCGTGGCGACCAGGGAAAGATGAAGTTGGCGATTGAGAGCTGGATTGGGAGCGGAGCAGAACATTTTGTATTTTATCAGTAGTAATTCCCCTTCTTATGAAAATTTCA
>OIZS01000185.1_pt1 | contig 32247 bp, 29 predicted proteins | sample 1588641 | NCBI WGS metagenome assembly OIZS01 (sample SAMN03283240) | human gut metagenome | biome: human-associated habitat; material: feces | host: Homo sapiens | place: Peru | collected 2012
CTCGCTGTAGTTGGCGATTACCCACGCCGCATCGTGCTTCGCGTTGCGGTTCATGCGCATGTCGAGGTGGCCGTTGAAGCGAAACGAGAAACCGCGCTCGCTGTCGTCGAAGTGGTGGAAACTCACGCCCAGGTCGGCAAGCACACCGTCAACACCCTCCACGCCGTAGTAGCGCATGAAGTTTTTCAGAAAGGCGAAATTTCCGTGTACAAATGTAAATCGGCTATCGTCGATGCGGTTGGCGTATGCGTCCATGTCCTGGTCCATACTGTAGAGCCTTCCGCTCTCACCCAGATGCTTCACTATCTCACGGCTATGGCCGCCACCGCCAAAAGTCACGTCCACATAAGTGCCGTCGGGCTTGATGTCAAGTCCTGTCATGCACTCGTTGAGCAGTGCCGGAATATGGTATGTCACTTGTTCAGCCATCGTCGGAAAAATAAATTTTCCTATATAAGGTGTAATCAGGGTGTAAAGTTACTTATAATTTCCAATAAATTTACAAATTTAAACCACTTAAATTTTGTAAATTACAGAAAAAGTTATTAACAACCGCCGAGAGTGCGCTAAATCGCCGATTGCTCCGTCTCCCCCAACATTTGCACTTGTAAATTTCCCCTACATTTTTGTGTGTGAAAATCTCCGCTTCCGCAGGTCGAACCTCTAATTATCTAAAAATCTAACTTCTAACCTCTAACTTCTAACTTCTAATTTCTAATTTCTTTCTCGGTTTTTGGTGGAGAGCATGATGGTGATGAGTTCGGCGGCTGAGGTGAGGCATAGGGCTTTTGGAATGGTCCAGTTGAGTTCTTCAGGGAGGAAATTGACGATGCGTGTGCCGAAGTAGTAGCACAGCGCAATGGCACTGATTATCATAGTACTACCTACGGCAATTTGGCGTTGGCCCACGATGAATGCGCCAGCCACGATTTTCGACACGATATATCCGCCAGTGACGGTGAACATCGCCACGGCATACACGGTGTAGAGCACCGCCGAGTCGTCGTCAACGTTGCCGCTCACGAAGTAGAAAAGCAGGGCAAGGGCTATCACCATCACGAGGTGGGCATTGAAAAGTAGCGAGAACGGACCTTTCGCCTTGTTGTCTTCCAAAAAACGGCACAGCCCCAAATAGGTGAACGCCTGGAGAGAGAATCCTGCGAGGAAAAACGGTTCCCAAAAGGAGTCGAAAAGCGTGCCGATGGCGAAAACCACACAGCTCATCAGAGTGGGTATGGTGTATTTTTGTATGCGTGTCATGCTGTTTTTTTTCAAAGTTAGCAATTTCATCGCTCTTACAAAAATTTTCGTCAAGATTTTTGAAGTCAACGAGTCAACGGGGCAACGAGTCAACGAGTGGGGTGGGGGCTTTTGGATTTTTTGGATTTTTCGAGGTCTCGAAGATTCGAAAATTCGAGATTTCGAAAATTCGATTTATTGGCTTCAAAAAATCGGTGTAAATAGGATTAAAATGGATTAAATGGATGTTTTTTTATCGGACGAATCGGACTTATCAGACTTATCGGACACCCACTCGTAGACTCGTAGACTTCCCTACTGGAAAAAGATTTTTTGGCCGGTGATGAGTTCTTCGTTGGGCTTCATGGCGTTGAGTTTGAGCAGCGACTTCATGCGCACGCCGTATTCCTGCGAGATGCTGTGGAGCGTTTCGCCTTTTTTCGCCACATAGAATTTCACGGAAGGGTGGCGGTCGAACTTCTTCTCCACCCAGATGCGCTCGCCATCGCGTGGACGCGCGTTTCGGTCGGTGATGTCGTTGTAGTCGAGAATGTCTTTCAGTTTTTTGGAGAACTCAAGGGCGATGCTCTCGTAGGTGTCGCCATGCTTCGCCACCACGAAATATTTGTCCCATTTGCGGTGAATCACATGCTCCATAAACGCCTTATCGTAAGCCTTTTTGTAGGCTTGTTCCTCGTCGTAGGTCTGCTCGGCTTCGGTGGTGGCGGCGCTTTCCTCCTTCGCTTTCGCCATCACAGGCTGGTTGAGGTCGTATTGGAAAAGTTCGTAGGTTTCGATAAGACGAATCAACTTATCGGCATAGGCGGGATTTTCGGCATATCCGCACGCCTTCAGCCCACGCGCCCAACCCTTGTAGTCGCTCACAGGAATGTCGAACAGACGCTGGTAGCGACTGCCCTGCAGGAATTTTGCGTGGTCTTCGTAGCCGTCTTCCGGCGAATCGTATTTGCGGTAGCAGTTGTATGCCGATGCTGCCCCCACATAGGTGCGCTCGCCCTCCCACGAGTGGCACTTGATGCCGAAGTGGTTGTTGGAGCCTGTGGCGAGTTTGCTGCGTCCAGCACCGCTCTCCAGCAGTCCTTGCGCAAGGGTGATAGAGGCTGGAATGCCGTATTGCTGGCAATGGCGAATGGCGATGCCCTTGTATTTGTCGATATATTCAAGAAACACGCTCGAAAGCCCCTGCGCCGCTGAGGTGAGGCACATCAGCGCAAGAAAAACACAGCAAATCCATCTTTTGGGGTTGCCGTTTGGAAAATTATCAATATATTTGCAATGAAAATAAGTCTTTAACATAAACTCAGATACGATGACTGAAAGAAATATAACTACAAAGGTACAAGTTTTAGCTTACAATGAGCTGAATCAGGAAGATAAAAATTTGGTTGACCTCGCAAAAGAGGCCACAAAAAGCAGTTATACGCCATATAGCCACTTCAATGTGGGCGCAGCTTTGCTGCTCGATAATGGTGTGATGATCAAGGGCGCAAATCAGGAAAACGCCGCTTTTGCCGGCATTTGCGCAGAGCGTAGCGCGTGTTACAACGCCGGTGCCAACTATCCGGGCGTGGGCATCAAGAAGGTGGCTATCACCGCTTTCCAGAATGGCGATTTCGTGAAAGAGCCTTGCGCGCCTTGCGGCGTGTGCCGTCAGGCGTTGCTCGAATTTGAGGTGCAGGCTGGTCACCCTATGGAGGTGATTCTCATCGGTCGCGACACCATCTATCGCCTCGAAAGCATCAAGAGCACCCTTCCGCTCAGTTTTACTGAATTTTAAACAAACTCTCGCATAGGAAAGACCAATGTCGCTCGAAAAAATGCGGCATTGGTCTTTGCATATTTTTATGGCTGTGATTAGGAAAATATTCAATCTCGTTTTGCTCACGGTGGGCACTGCTGTGGCAGCTCATGCTGCCGCCCCTGTGGCTGATTCGGTGGCTTGCATTGACGTGCTCGATGCCGCTGTCAACACTTGCCAAGCGCCCTATTACGGCTGGAAGCGCGATGTGAGCTACACAGGCGTGCCGCTGCTGCTGTCGTCGGTGGTGGTGAAGGAGGCAAAAACAGGGTTTCCATCGCCTAATCTCAGTTTGAAAAGTGGTTTTAAAACGAAAATCGACAACTACACCCGCTTTGCGCCATACCCTGTGATTGCGGCGATGAAACTCGCTGGCTACGAGGGGCGGTCGAGTTGGTTGCGGCTTGGCGTGTCGGCTCTCGCGTCGAATGCCGTGATGTCAATGGCTGTGATGGCTACTAAGCACGCTGTGAGCGAGTTGCGGCCGGATGCCACGGAGCGAAATTCTTTCCCATCGGGGCATACTGCCACGGCATTTGTGGCAGCCACCATTCTGCATAAGGAATACGGCATGACGCGCTCGCCGTGGTTTTCGGTCGGGGGCTACGCCCTTGCCACCGCCACAGGCGTGATGCGTGTGCTCAACAATCGGCACTGGATTTCTGATGTGATGGCTGGCGCAGGCATCGGCATCATTTCCACGGAACTGGGCTATTTTGCCGCTGACTTGATTTTTAAGGATAGGGGAGTGGAGCGTTATGAACTCGATGGCGAGGTGTCGGTGAATCCGTCGTTTGTGGATATTCAGATGGGGGTGGCGGCACATTCGGGGCATATCGACTTCGGCTCCGACCGCCGCATCGCTTTGGGCACGAGTGCCGTGGTGGGCATGGAGGGCGCGTACTTCCTGAATAAGCACTTCGGCGTGGGCGCACAGGCGCGCTTGATTAGCACCCCTGCGCAGATTGAGGGCGCGGTTGAAGGCGCAACCGGCGTGGAGATTGAGGATAACCAGTTCAACAACGCTTCGCTTGCTGTGGGCGTGTATGGCAATCAGGCGTTGAGCCGACGCATTTCGGTGGGGGCGAAGGCACTTTGTGGCGTGCGCTTTGCCGACGGTATTCGCTATGTGAGCCACCAGTCCGACGCTACCGAAATCTTGCAGGCGAAAGGCGGCACAGCGTTCAACTATGTGCTGGGCGTGAACTTCGCATGGCGCTACCGCACCAACTTCGCCTGGAAACTCTTCGCCGACCTCGACGCCGCCAAAACCACCTACACCTACCAATCCTACGCCACCACCAAAACCCTCGCCCACACCACCCTCGGTGCCGCCTTCTCCGTGGTGTTCTAACAAGTCAACGAGTCAACGAGTCAACAGGTCAACGAGTTTTTTGGGGGGTGTCTGACAAGTCAGACAGGTCAGACAAGTCCGACGGATCAGGTGGGAGAACACCTGTTTAATCCATTTTAATCCTATTTACAACAATTTTTTCAAGCGATTCGAAATCTCGAATCACCGAATCTTCGAGACCTCGAAGAATCGAAAAATCTAATTTCTAATTTCTAACCTCTAATTTCTAACATTGGTTAAATAGAAAATGGTAACCTCACGGTCACCATTTTCCCAAACTTTTGCTTTAAAAAAGTATTTACTATTTCTGTTCTGTTTCTATATTATTTGATAATCATAACCTTGGTGTAGGGCTGTTCTGGCATTTGTGCGCCTTCTTGCGCCGCAAACACGCCGTAGTTGCCTGTTGGGAGGCGTTCGCCAGCCTCGTTGCAGCCGTCCCATGCCACTGAGCCGTTTGCTCCGGTGAATTGCTTCACCACGTTGCCCTTCGCGTCCTTGATGACCACATTGGAACCTTCCATCAAGCCTGTGATGGTGATGTAGCCGGTGAAGTCGGGGCGAACTGGGTTAGGATATGCATACACGTTGCTGTAGTCGGTTGCCGACTCGGTGTAGTCGCTGAAGAACTGCTGCACGCCAAGTGGGGTGACCACAAACACGGAGTTGTTGTCGGTGTTGCAGCACACCTGATACACCACATTGGTGAGCAATGGACTGTTGCTTGATGTGAAGTGGTTAATCACCGTTTTGCAATCGGGCGAAAGGAGGTACAGACCATCGGTGCTGGTACCCACCCATTTGCGGTTGAGGGTGTCAACCTCCACGGTGTAAATGGTTGCGCCTTCCAACGACTTTACCTTCTCCACGGTGAAACCTTCGTTGAAGGCATCGGTGGCCTTAAATGTCACGAGACCCCTGTCGAAACCGAACAAGATGTTGTCGTCGAGGTCTGCCTTGACGGTGTAGGAATACACCCATGTGCAGTTTGAGCCATCGCTTGCGGTGAGCGAAGTGTAGCTTTTTGACTCAAATTCGGGCTTCGACAAGTCAGGATTCACACGCCAAAGGATAAGTGGGCAAATATAGTCGCCGCAGTTAAACGCCTTGATGTTGGATTTGCTGCTGATATCGAAAGTTGAATATTTGAAAGAGTTGACATTGGTGATGTCGGGCACGTTGTAAATCGTCCAGTCGGAAACGGCGATATTGCCTTTTTTCAGCTTTTCGTTAGGCAGCACTTTCACCGGCACAGTGTTGCTCAAGCTGGAGTGTACCATCCACAAGTTGCCGTAGCTGTCGAATTTGATAGCTGCCTTGCGAGCCACAAAAGGAGAGTTGGCGGCGTTGAAGGTGGTTACCACTTTTCTGTCGGTGACTTTAAACACACCGCTGAGGCGTGAGGAAATGTAGTAGGTGTCGGTGCTGTCGGTAGGGTCGAACACAGGCCAGTACCAGCCTTGTGAGCCAGGAGCGCCACTTGGCTTTTCGTAAGTCCACGATGTGCCGTCGTATTTGTCGATTTCATATTGCGCACCCACATTTGCTTTTTGCAAGATGCCGTTGTCGCTGGTGGCGGTGAGGTAGAGTTTGTGGGTGTTTTTATTGTAGCCCATCCAGAAAGGCACACCGTTGATGCTCACTGCGTCGGGCTTGTAGTAGGTGTTTGTGGCAGCATAACTGTGAACACCCTTCTCGTTCACACCCCAGAGAGTGCCGTCGCCGTCGGGAGCGCAACTCACCAACTCTTTTACAGAGAAGGTCTTTTTCGCTGCGTTGCCACCCTCAGCATCAAAGGTGTAGTAGTATTTGGCAGCGAAGAAGTTTGCCAAATACCCTGTTGCGGTTTTCTGTACGTTGGTAGGTGCTGCTTCCACGAGCGAGGTGCTGGTGAAAGTCGCCTCGTCGGTGCCGCTGTCGGTGATGGTCACCTTTGTCAATCTCTTGTCTTGCTTCACGAGTATGGTGGCATCGTTGATGGCGAGGATTTTGCCGTTCGCCATGTTGGCGATAGTGGTGGCCTTGTAGCCGCCGAGCCATTCAGGAGCCTTGTCGGCTGGGCAGTAATACACCTCTTGGTTGGGGAGAAACACTACGCGCCACTTGCCCACTTCGCCCACCGACGAAATGCTGCGGCTGAACACGCGTGTTTCGGTGATTTGCATTTTCGTGTCGTCAATAACCACGAATCCGAATCTGGTGGCCACAAAAATCTTATCGCCACTGAAAGTCACATCGTTGATGATGCGTGATTGCGTCATCACAGCGTCTTTGATGTTGGGTATGTTGGTCACCTTGCCGTCGTTTGCCACGATGTCGATGTTGGAGTCGTCGTAAGCCACCACAAGGTATTGCTTGTCGTAGTTGTAGTAAATGCCGCTGATGAGCGTGCCCGAAAGCAGGTTTTGGTTGCTCAGCACGGTTTGTGCCTTGGTGCTCTTGTCGAAGCAGTAGAGGCTGTTGTTCACAAGGCTGTAAACCTTGTTTTTTGTGTCAATCACATTCTGAGTGGAAGATATGGCGAAGCGAGTGTGCGTCACCCATTTGCCCGACGACAGTTGTGCGCTTGCTGCCAATGGCAGCGCCGCTAAAAGTGCGATGAGAATTTTCTTTATCATGATGCTGAAAATTTTTCCTATTTATATCTTCGTTAACGCGTAAAATCGTGTAAAATTGTGTGATACGGCGTTTCTTACAGCCGCATTTCCACTTCTTTGTTGTTGCCAGCCACGTTGGTGAACTCGAAGGCGCACCATTTGCCCGTCACTTCGCTCTCGTAGCGGTAGCTGTACCACCGCTGCCCGATGCAGCTCACCAGTGCCATGCCCAGATGCTCGGTGTCGGCTCCTGCGCCCACCACGCCCTTCTTCTCCACGATTTTCACGTGGGAGTCGAATTTCGTGATTACCAGGTTCACCGTGTCGCCCTCACGAATGGTGAAGTGCCTCTCAATGCTGATGTCGCCGCCCTTCAGCGCCGTGATTCTTACGGTGTCGGGGTGTGGCTCGCCACCGGAGGGAGCCACATTCATCGGCACTATCTTTGTGCTGGTGGCCCCAGGGTTTTTGGGACTGCAAATCATTCCCAAACTCATGAATGCCACTACCATGATTATCAGGTAGAAAATAGTAGAGTCGAAGAATGCCATAATAGCACAAAGATAAACAAAAAATTTTTAAGCAACTCGCTTTTTAGCGTTAAAATTCCACGCCCACTTTTATGCACAGGTTGTGGAATGCCTCGCCTTGCTTGAGGTAGGTCTTGCCTGTGTCGTCTTTGATGGCGCCGGGGGTGTCGCCTTGGCACCAGAGTTTGTAGTCGGCGGTCTGCAATTCGTAAGCCACGCCCACGTTGAACGAGAAAAACTCATTGGTGGCGAAGTGGTAGCCGATGGTTGGCGATGTGAAGAATCCTTTGTGGTTGATGAATGTGCCACCCACTTTCAGACTCACGAAAGGCGTGTTTTTCGACTCGCTCATGAAGTTGTAGCGTCCTTCGAGGTAGAAGGGGATGAATGGGTAGCGCCATGCCGGGTCGTTGCGCTTTCCGGCGTTCTCCTTGGTCTGGTTCCAGAACATAGGGTAACTCTTTTCCACTGGCTTGAAGTCGTGGATTGCCACACCCAAGCCGAGGTAGGTCTTTGGTGTGAAGGCATAGCCGAAACTGGTTTCCACCAACCAGTAGTCGTTGCGGGGAGCGCCCACGCCCATGCTGTAGCCGAGGTCGATGAAACCACGGAATTTTGAGGTGTCGTAGTTCTTCTTTTTGGTCAAATGGTCGATATAGTTGATTTCGTCCATTGTGTAGTGATAGGTGGCGTGGTCGGCGTCGTTGGCAATGGTTACCACACGCTCGTCGCGCTCGGTGATTACACCGGTCACCACTTGACCGTTGCGCAAGTGGATTTGCACTTTGGCAGGTTTCTTCTCTGCGTTGGCACTGAGGGCAACTGCTGCCACAATCAGTGCGAAAAATAGTTTTTTAAGCATAAGATGTTAATTATAGATGTAGTTAGAATTTCTGTAAGTCGACGAGGTGCTTGTATGAGCCATTTTCGGCGATAAGCTGGTCGTGAGTGCCTTGCTCAATGATTTTGCCGTCTTGTAGCACGCATATCAGGTCGGCGTTCTTGATGGTGCTCAGGCGGTGCGCAATCACCACGGTGGTGCGGCCGTGCATCAAGTTGTCGAGAGCCTGCTGCACCAGGTGCTCGCTCTCGGTGTCGAGTGCGGAGGTGGCTTCGTCGAGAATGAGGATAGGCGGATTCTTCAGGATTGCGCGGGCTATGCTCAGGCGCTGGCGCTGTCCGCCCGACAGGTTGCAGCCACGGTCGCCGATGTTGGTGTCGAAACCGTTTTCCGTAGCCATGATAAAGTCGTAGGCGTTGGCGATTTTCGCAGCCGCAATCACTTCCTCGTCGGTGGCGCTTTCCACGCCGAAGGTGATGTTGTTGCGAATGGTGTCGTTGAAGAGGATTGCCTCTTGGTTCACGTTGCCCATCAGTGCGCGCAAGTCGTATTTGCTCACGTCGCGAATGTCCACGCCGTCGATGCTGATGGAGCCTTCCTCCACATCGTAGAAGCGGGGGAGAAGGTCGGCGAGGGTGGTCTTACCACTGCCGCTCTGGCCCACCAGCGCCACGGTCTTGCCGCAGCCGATTTCAAGGTCGATGCCGTCGATTACCCATTGGTCGCCGTAGCGGAATCGCACGTTGCTGTATTTGATGCCCTGCTTCATTTCTTTCAGCGGCACAGGGTGTTCGGGGTCTTTGATGGTGTCGTCGGCTTTTAAAATCTTATCGATACGGTCAACCGACGCCAAACCACGCTGAATGGCGTAGCTCGCCTTGGAGAAGTCTTTGGCGGGGTTGATGATGCTGTAGAAAATCACCATGTAGTAGATGAACGATGGTGCGGTGATGGTGGCATTGCCCGACAGGATGAGTTTGCCGCCAAACCAAAGCACCACGGCGATGGTGGCGGTGCCGAGAAATTCGCTCATGGGGTGGGCGAGTTCGTAGCGGCGGTGCATGTTTTGGGTGATGCGACGGTATTTGTTGTTTTCGTCGCTGAAGCGTTTGCGCACCTTGTCTTCGGCGTTGAACGCCTTCACGATGCGGAGTCCGCCCACGGTTTCCTCGATGTTGCTCAGGAGCATACCCCACTGGTTCTGCGCGTCGAGGCTCACTCGCTTCAGCCGCTTGCCCACGGTGCCCATGATGAAGCCGGCGATGGGCAGGAGGGTGAACACGAAGATGGTCAACTCCCAACTCACCAGAATCATCATCGTGAGGCACGCCAAAATCATGATTGGATTTTTAAACATCAGGTCGAGGCTCGACATGATGCTGTTTTCCACCTCGGTCACGTCGCCGCTCATGCGCGCCATCACGTCGCCTTTGCGCTCGTTGCTGAAAAAGCCGATGGGGAGGGTGACGATTTTATCGTAGATTTGGTTGCGTATGTCGCGCACCACGCTGGTGCGGATTGTGATCATGTTGAAGGCTGCGAGATAGGCACTGCCCACTTTCAAGCCGGTGAACACCACCAGCATACTGGCGATTGCTGCCAATGCCGTAGATGGTCCGTAACTCTCAATCAGGCATTGCACACCGTAGTAGAAATCGTTCACCACCACTTCTTTAAGTCCTGCGCTGCCCAGTTCCATGTAAGTGTAGTGCGCTTGGTTCATGCCAAAGAGCATTTCCAAAATAGGGATGATAAGCGCAAACGAAAACAGGGTCAAAAACGCCGAAAGCACGTTGAATATCACATTCAGCACTATATAGCGCTTATAGGTAGGAATAAATCTGCGAAGTAGGGTAAAAAAGCCTTTAAACATGAGTTATTTATTTATCAATTCAATACCGTGGTCACAAAAAACTGCATACCACACCAATTTAATAGCAAAGTTACACCATCTTCCCCTATCCACCAAATATCTCCACCCCCAAAAGTCGGAGTGCCTACGAGCTTTTGGAAGTCTACAAGTCAACAGGTCTACGAGTCAACGAGTTTTTTGGGGAGTGTCGGACGAGTCAGACAGGTCGGACTGGTCAGACAAGTCCGACGAATCAGATGGGAGGTAACCCTATTAAATTACCAAAAGGCGATGGTGCCGTATTAACTTCTTAAACTTCTTAACTTCTTAACTTCTGCACAAAACCTTCTTAACTTCTGATACCTAATTTCTTATTTGTCATAAATATTTGTTTTTTTTGGAGATTGTTTGTAATTTTATGGCGGTAAAATTTACGGTCATAAAATTTTGGTTGTAAAATATGAAAAAATTCTACGACAGAAAACAGGAAATGGAGCGGCTGAAAGAAGTTCAGCGGCAGGCTTATGAGGATTGCTCGCGCTTTGTGGTGCTGACAGGGCGGCGACGTGTGGGCAAAACCAGTTTGGTGTACCGCTTGATGCAGGAGACAGAGGCTGTTACCCCCAGTCTATATTTCTTTGTGGGCAGAAAGACCGAGGCAGTGCTGGTTGAGACCTTTACGGAGGAGGTGAGGGCAAAACTCCAAGAGTTTGTGCCGGAGGGCATCAGCACGATGCGTGGCTTGATGCAGTTGTTGCTGGAGATTGGTAAGCGCCGGAAGTTCACAATCTTCATGGACGAATTTCAAGAATGGGACAACGTGAATGCCGGTGTGTTCAGCGATATACAGGAGTTGTGGGACAAATACAAGAAATCGACGCAGGTGTGCTTTATCGTGTCGGGGTCGATTTTCCGTATGATGGAGAAGATTTTCAAGGACGAAGCCCAACCTTTGTTTGGACGCGACGATTGCACCATCAGGCTCATGCCATTTTCCACAGCCACCATGCGAGAGATTCTTGCCGATTATAAACCCAACTACACTAATGAGGACTTGTTGGCGTTGTGGACCATCACTGGAGGCGTGGCGCGCTACATTGAATTGCTGATGAACAATGGCTGCACCAGTGTGGAGAAGATGATTCGTTATGTTTGCTCCAGTGGCGACAGTTTCTTTGTGAGCGAGGGCAAGAATATCCTTATTCAGGAGTTTGGCAAACAATATGGAACTTTTTTCAGTATTTTAGGTCAGATAGCTCGTGGCGACGTGACGCAAAGCCAAATAGAGGCAACTACTGGCATGAAGAGTTTGGGCGGCCAGTTGCGGATTCTGGAAGACAACTATGGCATTATTCGTAAGAAACGCCCGATTGGAGCGAAGGAGGGGAGTCAGACGGTGAGATTTGAGATAAAGGACAACTTCTTCCGCTTCTGGTTTCGTTACATATATCGCTATGCGCCACTTATCGAGATACAGAATATGCAGGCACTTGAAAAAATAATGACCGACGACTATACCACTTTTTCGGGCATAGCCCTTGAGCGTTGGTTTAGACAAAAGATGATGGAGTCGTGCGAGTATCGTCAAATAGGTGGCTGGTGGAAATCGGGTGGCAAGAATGCCAAAGGCAATGTCGATGACTTTGAAATAGATATTGTGGCTGAAACCCTTGATGGTGAAGTGGAGGCTTACGAGGTGAAGCGCAATCCACTGAGATACAACCCCCATCGCTTGGCAGAGAAAGTGGCAGAAATGCAGCACCATTTGTTCAAGGGGAAAAACGTACGCCAAATCGGCTTGTCGCTGAACGATATGTGATGCCCCATCTCGTTAGTTCCCAAAAACTCGTAGATCTGTTGACTCGTTGACTTGTTGGCTTGTTGACTTGTTGACTTGTAGACTTCAACAAGACGTTTGAAATTTTATGGCTGTAAAATTTGGTGGTAGTGGTGGGTTTGCGGTGAATAAGACGCAAAAAATGCGGTTTGTAATACGCAAATTTTGCGGATTAATAAAAATGTTGTGACTGGTGATGGGTGGTGTGCCGTGAGCGGCGGGTGGCTTTTGTCCTTGGGGTTTTATGTGGATTGGTATAAAAAATAAGTGGGCACTGCGGTTGCGGTGTCCACTTGGTGTATTGAGTGGTGTGTGGATTATTCTGCTGGTTCTGCTGGTTCTGCTGGCTCGGCTGGGAGGGTGGCAGCGGCTGCCTCTACCCATGCCTTAACTTCATCGACTACAGGAACCTTCAAACCGAGTTTGTATTTCTTGTTGATGTCGAGGAGGTCTTGGAAGAGTTTGCCTGGACGGTCGAGTTTGCCGAGTGCCTCTACGGTGAGGAAACCTGCCTTTTGGATTGGCGCTACCCATTCTGCTGGCACGCCAATAGCCACATAAGCCTCTTCCTTGTCGCGCTTAGCCACCTTTTCAGGACGCATCTGAGGGAAGAGCAGCACGTCTTGGATGTAGCTGTGGGCAGTCATGAGCATCACCAAGCGGTCGATACCGATACCGATACCACTTGTAGGAGGCATACCGTATTGGAGCGCGCGCAAGAAGTCTTGGTCGATAATCATTGCCTCGTCGTCGCCCTTGTCGGCAAGTCGCATTTGCTCCATGAAGCGTTCTTCCTGATCGATTGGGTCGTTAAGTTCGCTGTAGGCGTTGGCAAGTTCCTTGCCGTTGACCATCAACTCGAAACGCTCGGTGAGGCCTGGCTTGCTGCGGTGCATCTTGGTGAGTGGCGACATTTCCACAGGATAGTCGGTGATGAATGTGGGTTGAATGAAGGTGCCTTCGCAGAATTCGCCGAAAATCTCGTCGATGAGTTTGCCTTTACCCATAGTGTCGTCGATTTCCATTTCGAGTTTCTTGCACACTTCGCGAATCTCGTCTTCGCTCATGTCGTTGAGGTCGTAGCCGGTCTTTTCCTTGATAGCGTCGAGGATAGGCAGACGACGGTATGGAGCCTTGAAACTGATGGTTTTGCCGTCGATTTCCACGTCGGTGGAGCCGTTCACAGCCACGCAGATTTTCTCAAGCAGCTGTTCGGTGAAGCACATCATCCAGTTGTAGTCCTTGTATTGAACGTAGAGTTCCATACAGGTGAACTCAGGGTTGTGGTTGCGGTCCATACCCTCGTTGCGGAAGTTCTTGCCGATTTCATACACACCTTCAAAACCGCCCACGATAAGGCGCTTGAGGTAGAGTTCGGTGGCGATACGCATATACATAGGAATGTTGAGCGCATTGAAGTGGGTGATGAATGGGCGAGCGCTTGCACCGCCGGCGATGGCTTGCAGTGTAGGGGTTTCCACTTCGGTGTAGCCAGCCTCGTCGAGCACGCTGCGGAGCGTTTTCACGATAGTGGCACGCTTGAGGAAGGTGTCCTTCACGCCGTCGTTCACGATAAGGTCAACGTAGCGTTGGCGATAGCGGAGTTCCGGGTCGTCGAAAGCGTCGTAAGTCACACCGTCTTTCTGCTTCACGATAGGCAGTGGCTTGAGGCTCTTGCTCAGGAGTTTGAGGCTCTTGGCGTGAATACTGATTTCGCCAGTCTGTGTGCGGAACACAAAACCGGTCACACCCACGAAGTCGCCGATGTCGAGCAATTTCTTAAACACTTCGTTATAGAGGGTTTTATCTTCGTCTGGGCAGAGTTCGTCGCGGTTTACATACACTTGGATACGGCCCTTAGAGTCTTGCAATTCCATGAATGAAGCCTTACCCATGATGCGGCGGCTCATCACACGGCCAGCCATGCGCACTTGGCGAGGCTCGGCTTCGTCGTCGCTGAAGTTGGCCTTGACTTCCTCACTCCAAGCATCGACAACAAATTCCTCTGCTGGATAGGCATCGATACCCATCTCGCGCAGACGGTTCAAACTGTTGCGTCTTACAATTTCTTGTTCGCTTAATTCGAGAATATTCATATATTTAGTGTTGATTTTGTTTTCAATCTGCAAAGATAATGATAATTCGTGATTTGCTGAAATTTAGACAATAAGAAGTTAAAACGAAAAAATTCTCAAGTAAAGTTTGAATCTCGTGTCAAAAATGACTAATTTTACAATTATATTAATAAAACAAAAATAGCTAAGCTAATTAACACGTTTACGACAATGAACAACTTACAAAGGATCACCGCATTATTTTTGTTTGTGATTACTTCTGTTATCGCAACCCACGCAGCTGGCGAATGGTTGGTAATGGGAGAACAAGATGGCGTAAAATACTCCATCTACACAAAAATTACTTCTGATGACTACTCCAAAAATCACGTAGTTTGGATATTAGAAGAATTTAAAACTCGACCAGCAAGAGCAGAAGCAAGGCGACATTTCGCTTTGAAGCGAACTCCTTTCTCAGAGAAATTGTGCGTAAAATTCAATTCTGCTTTTTCGCAATTGGCAATAGTTTCTTCTATATTTTACGATTCGAAAGGGGGTGTGATAGATTCTTTCAATTCGCCATTCGATGATTTCACTCCAATTGTTCCAGGCACATTGGGCGAGTCTTGGGCAGAGATGGCGCAGAGTCTGCTGAGCATATATGGTGAGTAGAATAGATGTATGGAGCATAGAGAATGTTGACGGTTCTCAATGAAAAATCATTGGAAATGATATACATGTTGTCCCGAAGAAGATGCGATGAAATTCCGTTAGGAATTTGATGTGTGTAGGCAGGTATGCAGAAAAGATGTAATGGAGCGAAGCGAAATGGAATCTTTTCGAAATGCCTGCAATAGATTTGTCAGTATTATGCATTCCAGCGGAATGCGACAACATCAAATTGCCCATTGAATACGAAATCGCATCCCGCTGGGATGCGTATTTGTTATGCGATATTTGCAGGCATTTCGCTTCGGTTATGCTCCATTTCGCTTCGCTCATTTCGCATAACCTTCGCTGCATACCTGCCTACACATATCAAATCCCTATGGGATTTTTTCAGTCATTACTAAATAATCACAGGGACAACTTGTATATCATTTCCAAATCATTAACCTGTTATGTGGTTATTTCCAGTGGATGGCGGTGAGGAAGCGGCGGTATGCCACGGCGGCGAGGATGGCCACGATAGTGTAGATGAGGACGAGCAGGTGGTTGCTGATGCCGTTGCCGAAATAGAGGGCGAAGGTGCGGATCACGGGGTGGATCACAAACAGAAACGAGGAGATGCCTCCCACCCACACGAATGGGCGCATCACCGTGGCGCTGAAGGTTTTCACCAGCGCAATCATTGCCACAGTCACCACCAGCGATGAGAGAATCCACGTTACGGGCGTGGCTTGCATCAGTATGAATGCCACCGATGCCACGGCAAAAACGCCACCCCATGCCCATTTGCCCATGCGTGGTATGCCACCATATCGGGCTACCAGCAGCCCGGCAGAGAAGGTGAGTCCTGCCACGAAGAAGTTGTAGCGCATATATATCATTTCGCGCCCGGCATTGCGGAGCACGATTTGTGGTGTAACCGTTGTTGCTATGAATAGTAGCGGCAGCAACCACTTGCGCCAAGCGGCTCCGTCGCGTGGCACATACAGCACAAGCCGATAGATGATATAAAGTTCTATCATCAGTCCAAAAAACCAGTATGGACCGGGGAACACGTGGCTGTAGGGTGGTTTGAGCCAGTTGGTCACCATCAATGCTTGTGCCACACAGTCGCTGATGCTGGGCAGTTTGGAGCTATTGACATACCATACAGCCAAAATTGCCGAAATCAGGGCGAAAAACATCAGTTTGAACAGCTTCGTATAGTGCTGCCACACGAAAATGTGTGGCGCAGGCATCTTTGTGGGGCCTTGTTCGTATTTTCGCACCAGTCCGAAAGCACTTATAAACAGAAACGCATAGATGCCACAGTAGCCCAAAAGGGTGCTGAGCTGGATAAGAATGCTTTGCCCAGGGTGAAGCAGGAAATGGAAGAGCGCGTCGGTGCTCTCTTGTTCAAAGTTAAATTCGTTGCAGTCGTATCCGGTGGCACCGAGGCAGTGCGCCAAGTTGTGGGTGACGATGAGCAGAATGCCCACACCCTTGAGTGCCGCCCCCTCGCTTCGGGTGAAGATATCCACTTTTTGATGTACGGGAGTAGTTGGCATTGATTAGCGTTTTCTTTTCAAAGTGAGGAAAGTGTAGGGCAAGGGGTTGCGGTCGTCGGCTTCGTGGTGCTCCACACCACATTCCTCCCACTCGTCGGGGTTGATAGTGGGGAAAAAGGTGTCGGCATCTGGAAATTCGGCATCCACTCGTGTGAGGTAGATGGTGCTCACCATATCGATGGTGGCGGCGTAGATTTGTGCGCCACCTATAATCATCACCTCGCCGGGCATTTCCGCCGCGTCGATGGCGTCGGCTATGCTATGGGCGATGGTCACATTTTCGGGGTGATAGTCGGCATTGCGGGTGACCACAATGTTTTGGCGGCCGGGGAGCGCGCCTTTCGGAAACGATTCAAACGTGGTGCGCCCCATCACTATGCTATGCCCCATGGTGATGGATTTGAAATGCTTCATGTCGGCTGACAGATGCCACAGCAAATTGCCGTTTCTCCCGATTGCGCCGTCGCGGGCGATAGCCACGATAGCAGAGATTTGTTTGCCCATAATAGTCTATTTTGTTTATACCGAAACCACGCCCTTAATCAGAGGGTAAGGGTCGTAGCCTTCGATAGTGAAATCTTCATATTTGAAGTCGAAAATGTCGGTCACATCGCGGTTTATCACCATGCGAGGCAGTGGGCGAGGCTCGCGAGAGAGTTGCAGTTTCACCTGCTCGAAGTGGTTGAGATAGATGTGCGCATCGCCGAAAGTGTGGATAAACTCGCCCGGCTCCAAGCCGCACACCTTAGCCACCATCATCAGCAAAAGAGCGTAACTGGCAATGTTGAACGGCACGCCAAGAAAAAGGTCGGCGCTACGCTGATAGAGCTGGAGGCTCAACTTGCCGTTTGCCACATAAAACTGAAACATGGTGTGGCACGGGGGAAGCGCCATCTTGTTGACCTCTGCCACATTCCACGCGCTCACCAGCATACGGCGCGAATCGGGGTTGTGCTTGATTTGGTCCACCACTTGAGCAATTTGGTCGATGGTGCCGCCGTTGTAGTCGGGCCAAGAGCGCCACTGGTGACCATACACCGGACCGAGTTCGCCGTTTTCGTCAGCCCACTCGTTCCAAATTCTCACGCCATGCTCCTGAAGCCAGTGCACATTGGTGTCGCCACGCAGAAACCACAGCAGTTCGTAGATGATGCTCTTCAGATGCACCTTTTTGGTGGTGAGCAGCGGAAAACCGTCGGCAAGGTTGCAGCGAATTTGGTAGCCAAACGCGCTTTTTGTGCCAGTGCCGGTGCGGTCGTGCTTCAAGGTGCCATTGTCGAGCACATGCTGAAGCAAGTCGAGATATTGTTTCATTGCCTAATCTTGATTTTCTAACCACAAAATTACAAAAAAGAAATCAGAAATTAGAAATTAGAGGTTAGAAGATTTTTATAGAAGTTAAGGAGTTTTTTGGAAGTTAAGAAGTTAAGGAGTTAAAGAAGTTAAGACGATGCCATCGCCTCTTGTTAATTCAATAGGGTGTCCCATTTTTACCCATTAAGGCGTTTAGAAATCTTTGATAAAGCAAAATGTGTGTACCTTTACAAAGTATTATCGTCCGAAATTGTGTCAACACTGTCGACACAATTGACATGGAGTCATGTTGTAGAGAATTAAATTTTCGATTCTTCGAATTTTCGAATTTTTCGAGATTTCGGCTTCCCCCCAAAAAAACTCGTTGACTCGTTGACCTGTAGGCTCGTTGACTTTGCAAAGTTGGCTCAACTTTGCTTCTTCTTCTTGCCGATGAGCCAGGGGGCGTAGCGGTCGATTGCCCAGGCGAAGGGGTAGATGGCAATCATCACCATGATGGCGATGGCGTATTTGAGCCAGATGTGGTCGTCGAGCACGCCGTCGTAGGCGAGGCGGTTGAGCAGCATTTTGGCGATGCCGATGAAGTAGTTTTGCAAACCCAGATACACGGTGCCGCTCACCACCACAAACTCAATCACATGCCTGTGCCCATAGCGTGCGGCAATCCATTTCGCCACGCAGAAGTAGCAGGGAATCACCATTATGCCTGCCGCGATGCGCACAAGGCTGTAGAGTTGTGGATCGAGGGCGCGCAAAGGCGTTGCCTCCACCATAATGGCGACAGATGCAGCGGCCAGCATCACCAGCAGTGCCGCAGCGCGTGGCGTGCCGAATTTCAGGCGTGTGAGCCAAGGTTTGAAACTGTTGCCGAGGGCGTAGAATGGGAGGAAAAGCAGGGCGTTGCCAAGGTTCCAAAACTGCCCGACAGCCAGCACCTCCGGTATTTCGTAAGGAATAAGATAGGTGGCGGCGGCAATGCCCACGCATGTGGCAAACACATATCGGCGTGGCACGGTGCGCTCGATGCACCAGTATAGGAGTTGCATGGTGAACAGGCAGGCGATGTACCAGAACGGCGCCACCACCGTCTGCGGATTACCGCACACAAATTCCACCACTGGTTGCCACACGCTGATGGCTTCTTCTTCGGCACCCACCATTCTTCGGCCCACCGCCAGCCACAGCGCATAGAAAATCACGAAGAATGTGCAGTAGGGCACGACGATTTGTTTGGCACGGTGCCGCAAATAAGTGGTGAAGCGGGGCCAACGGTCGAAACTGTAGAGGAAACCAGAAATGCAGAAGAAAACCGGCACGCGGAGGTTGAGAATCACGGCATCGTCAAACAGTTCCAGCCGTGGTGGCGTGTGAAACACAATCACCAGGAAGATGCTAAAGAATCGCACATAGTCGAGCCAAGCCTGTCGTTCGCTACCTGTTTTCATAAATTCTTGTTTGGAGTTTGCTTTACAAAAGTAATGAAAATCCAATAAAGAGAGAAATTTCTTTAGAAGTTAAGCCTATACTTTCGCCTTTGGTTGATGTGCTGGAATCAAAACGCCGGTTAAAACCATTTCAATCCTATTAACACCGCAAAATAATAATTGGTGCTAATCAGACTTTAATGGCTTTAACCGGCGTTTTTATCCCAAATCGGTCATTAGGTCTTGTGGTATTTCGGAGTTTTAGAAGAATGGTTTTTGTTTGTCTTTTAATGAGTGATAGCGAGCTATTACGAATTAAAAACAAGCAAAAGGCATCTTATAAAAGCCGAAAGACCGCAAGAAGTAATCTAAAAATCCTCATACGGCCTAATGACCGATTTGGGTTTATTGCTTTCAAACCCTACAGTCTCGTTGCCTCGTAGCCTTTACTCCTGCCGGTTTTGCTTTTTTTTGCTTGGCGTTTTGCTTTTTTGGCAAAGCGCTTCATCGTTTGTCGCTCAATCTCATACACCTTTTTGATTTGGGCTTGGGTGAGAAACTGGGAGTATTCCTTGTAATACTTCTTTCTGATGGCGAGAATCTTTTCGCTACGGTCGAAACGCTGCTGAATCTGCTCCTCGTCGGTGGTGGCTGATTTGCGGACGAGGCGTGGCCCCAACGCCCAGATTTCTTTCTGCTGCTGGCAGAAAACCGACACGAATTTGCTGGTGAGTTCATCGTCGAATGCCAACTGCTTGGCGATGTGGCGGGCTTGCACCTCTGCCAACTGCTCGCGCGACATACGCTGCTTCTTTCCTTGCGACTGCGCGAAAGCCGCGGTACACGTTGCAATCACCATGAGTGCAACCATCATTGATTTTACGATCTGTTTCATATTGATTTATTTTTTAACTATTGTTGTTTTTAACCCAAATCGGTCAAAGAAGTGATCTATAAAATCCTTACACGGCCTAATGACCGATTTGGATTTAATATTGTTCGTTGATAAACACGTCCTCGTCATACACTTCGAGCAAATAGGCCTGGTCGACTGGTTGGAGTTGGCTGAACGCTTGATTCACGGCTTCGGCTGAATATTCGTTGACCGTCGTCGATTTCAAATTCACCGTCACCAGCAGTGCCACAGCGGCAGCGGCGCCAATGATTGTGCCCCAAGTGATTCGGCGGAAGCGCAATTTCTTAGCCACTGCCACCTCGCTCTTCACCTCTTGCATCACATTTGATTCAAGCTGGGCGAAGAAGCTGTCGGGCACCTGGTAAGGCATTCGTTTGCCCACTTTATCGAAATCAAAATCTTTGTTCATCGTTATAGGTCGTTAGAATTGATAAATTTCACTATTTTATCTTTTGCTATATGATAGTTCATTTTGGCAGCGGAAGCTGTGGATCCAATCACCTCGGCAATCTCATCGTAGGTCATCTCGTCGTAGTAGCGCAGGTTGAATGTGAGCTGCTGTTTCGTGGGCAGGCTGAGGATTGCTTTTTGCAGCATGACAGCCGCTTTGTCGCTGTTGTCGAAATACGGGTCGGCGATGGTTTGTCCTGCAATATTGGTGGCCTCGTCGTCTAATGAGAGAGTGGTGCTTTTTCTTTTGTCAAGCATACGCAGGGCCTCGTTGGTGGCAATCCTGAAAATCCATCCACGCAATTTGTCGCCGCTTTCGCAACTGCTGAAGTTGCGAAACACCCGCACGAATGTTTCCTGTGCAGCGTCTTGCGCATCGTCGTGCAGCACCACAATACGTCGGATATGCCAATATATCGGCTTCTTGTATTTCGTGAGCAACAGTCGGAATCCACTTTCTGGATTGGTGCGAACGGTGTCTATAATATGCTTGTCGTCAATCGTCATGCTAAGACGTATGTTTTTTTCTTTCCATCAAATTGAATGACAATAGGGTTGATGCGGCGTGTGCCGAATGCGTTGAGCTCTGCCTCGGCTGTGGTCTTGTTCAGACCAGTGATTTTGCTGTATTGCTTGGCGTTGATTGAGCCGTGGCTTTTGATATAGGCGATTGCCATTTCAAGGCGGTCGGATTGGTTCAATCGGTTGGTAGTGCGCGAAACCACCACAGGGTGCGAAACCACTTTTGTCACACGCATTGGGCGTGGATTGATAACTACGGGGTGGAAGCCACGATGAGGCTGCGCTTCTGCCACTGCGATGCAACAAAGCGCCATCAGCATCATTGTCATTATTTTTTTCTTCATCGTCATCATAAATTTCTTGAATTACGGGTTTGTAAATAAAATTGCTGTTGCGAGCTCGCTGATGTAGTGGCTTTTCGGAAGCCCTTACACTATTTACAACCGAGTAAACCGTGAAAAGTAAAATGAGGATATGCGAAATTAGTGAAAAATTCGGTAAAAGTGTAGGAAATTTCCTGTATATTAGGTTGGGGGTGTGAGGATTGCATGAAGTTTTGTAACTTTGTTGCAGAAACCATATTTAAGTATATTTATCATAGTGCGACATCTAATTTCTCTTTCACTCTTTATGGCGTTGAGCCTGCTGAGCAGCAAGTGCTATGCCGAAGAAAACGACTCCGACCGCAACCGCCATTGGATGGGTAGGGTGGAGGTGGCTTCGTACAACTCGCTCGACTGGGGCGTGGAGCTCGGCGTGGATTATCGTCCTATCGAGTATGTGGGTGCTGGCGTGAGCCTCTGCGTGGCTGGCGACTTTGGCGACACCCACGACGCGTTCACACACAATGGCATGTTTTATAAAACGGAGGATTTGCACGATACCGTGTGGCTGCGATGCGCCCTCCTGCTGCAAAGCCCTGCGCTATGGCGCAATTCCGACGGTTCGATGCGCCTCACCATAAAGGAGGATTTTGGCTTGACGCTGCCGGTGCCGGCAAACTCGAATGTGGAATACACGGTGGTGCCCAGCGCACCCGGCACATGGGTGGTGGAAGATGTGTATCATGCCAAAAACCACGGAGCAAAATCGTGCTTCTATCACTTCAAAACCTCGTTGGCGCTGGATATGAATCCGTGGCAAATATGGCTGGGCTATACGTGGAGCAATATGGACGCATACAGCTCCGTGCGCAAAGTGGTGATTGACGGCATGCCGCTGTCGCTACCCAAGAAAAAACAAATGCAAGGTATCCATTTGGGAGTTGGTTATAAATTTTAGGAATGATATACATGTTGTTCCGAAGAAGATGCGATGAAATTCCGTTAGGAATTTGATGTGTGTAGGCAGGTATGCAGAAAAGATGTAATGGAGCGAAGCGAAATGGAATCTTTTCGAAATGCCTGCAATAGATATATCAGGATGTTGCATTCCAGCGGAATGCGACAACATCAAATTGCCGTATAATGGCGAAATCGCATCCCGCTGGGATGCATATTTGTTATGCGACATTTGCAGGCATTTCGCTTCGGCTATGCTCCATTTCGCTTCGCTCATTTCGCATAACCTTCGCTGCATACCTGCCTACACACATCAAATCCCTACGGGATTTTTTTCAATCATTACTAAATAATTACAGGGACAACTTGTATATCATTTCCTAAATTTTAGTTTAGCAAAAAGCACCCTATTAAATCCCGAAATTGAGATTTAATAGGGTGCTCGTTATTTTTATGCCCTAATTGGGGGGCTGTTATTTTACGATTACTTTTGTGGCTTTGCCGTTGAGGGTGACTATGTACACGCCCTTGCTGAGCGTCACGCTCAAGCGTTCGCTGCCGTTGGCTAAGCGCACGCCACTGATGTTGTAAACGCTGATGTCGCCTTGTGCGCCGTCGATGGTGAGCACACCGTCAGCCACGCTCACGCTTGCGTCGATGCTGCTAACCACATCGTTTACGCCCGATGGCATGATGCCGTTGATGTTCTTGAATTTGCCCCATTGTGCGTCGGCCTTGTAAGCCTCCACGCCTTCTTCTGGCACGTTGAGCACGCAGGTGTTCAGATCCACATCTTCAAACACATCGGCTGTGATAGCGATTGGAGCGGCAACTTTAATGGTGAACGATTCCAGCGCAGAGCAGCCGTAGAATGCCTCGGCGGCAATGGCGTTGATGGTGCTTGGCAATGTCACGCTCTTCAGCGCAGAGCAGCTGGCGAATGCCTCGTAGCCAATGCTGGTGTAGCCTTCTGGCACGTCGATTGACTCAAGGCCGTTGGCGTAGTAGAACATCGATTCGCCTATGGTGCTTATGCCGCTACCGAGTTTTACGCTCTTCAAAGCAGAGCAGCGATACACGAAACTCTCGCCGATGCTGGTCACGCTGTTAGGCAATGTGAGTTCGGTAAGACCGGTACAGCGATAAAACACCTCGTCGCCGATGGTGGTGAGGGTTTCGGGCAGCGTGATGGCGCTGAGACCTACACAGCGGCTGAATGCCGATGCCGCAATCTCTTCGGTGCCGCTTGGCACTGCATACGTGCCTGTTTTGCCTGCTGGAAACGCCAGCAAGTTGGTCTTTGCCTTGTTGAAAAGCACACCATCTGCCGATGCAAACGATGCGTTGCCTTCTGCCACATTGATGGCTTTCAGGGCGGTGCAACCTTCAAACACGGCCTCGCCCAAGGTTTTCAATTTCTTTGGCAGGGTGATTTCGGTGAGTGACGAACAACCGTCGAAAGCAGCTTTGTCGAGTTTGGTGAGAGTGGCAGGAAGCACCACGTTTGTCAACGCCTTGCAGCCGTAGAACACCTTTTCGCGAATCTCGGTCACATTGCCAAATGTTACGCTTGCGAGCGATGAGCAACCCAAAAAGCAACTCTTGTCAAGCATCTCCAAACCAGCAGGCAGGGCGATTGACTTCAGCGAACTGCAATCAGAGAAGGCAAATTCGTCGATATAGATGATTTTTGGGGTGAGTGTGATTGTTTCAAGAGCCGAGCAGCGGCTGAAAGCGTGAGGCTTGATTTCGTTGGTTTCGCTACCGAGGACAAACTCCTTCAAGTCGCTGCAATATGCCAACGCGTTTTCGCCCACTTCCCACATAGTGGCAGGCCACACCACTTTGGTGAGGTTGGTGCCAGTGAACGCATACGACAGGTCGGTGCAGTAGTATAGGTCATTATCTTCGCTCACGTCGTAGCTGGTGGCGGTGTAATACTTGCTCCACGCATCCTCATAGTAGGCATCGCCGCCATCGGTGAGTTCAATGCCAGCGATGTTGAGTTCGGTGAGTTTGCCATCAGTAGTCTCGCCCTCAATATCCAGACCAGCCATCTCGCGGATAAAACGAATGTCGGTGCCATTGAGCGTACCGCTCACGGTAAGCGAAGTAATCGCATTTTTCTCACTTGCTGGAATAAGGGTGCTAAGCGTGCCAGCCTCAGTTACGGTCACGGTTTTACTTGTCGCGAAAGCCTGAGCCGACATCGCAACCATCAGAACGGCCGCTACCACGCAGCCACATACACGAGTAAAAAATTTCTCCATATTAGTTCATTATAAAAAAATATATACTTGATTTCAAGAATCATCCTCAAAAAATCGCCCCAAAAATACTCAAAATCCCCCAAACCACCATATTTTTTCCAAAAAAGCGATCAAGTCTAAGGAACTTTCACAAAACGATTTTTTATAAATATTTATGGGCTTATATAAAATGGGTGATTTTTTGTGCAAACCGAACGATTCTGCACGAGTTATTTCGCCCTAAAAAACAATAGGGTGTGAGGTGGGGGTGGGGAGGGGAATTAGTTGGGGATTTCTTCGTATTCGGCGTCGGTGATGAGGTCTTCTTGGGGGTAAGAAGTTGTGTGGTTGGTGTTGGAGGTGTTGTTGGTTGGTTCTGTGGGGGATTCGGGGTCGGTGGGGCCTGGGAGTTCTTCGAATTCTACGTATTCGCCGTCGGTTTGGGTGTAGCGTTTTTCGCGGGGTTGGGGGGTGCCATTTTGCTCACCGCTGTATTGGGTGCCGCCGAATGGGCTTTGGGTGCCGCCGAAATGGCGTTGGGCTTCCTCGAATTGGCGGCGGAAATCTTTGCGCACAGCGTCGATGCGGCGCTTGAACATAAACGCCTTATACAGCAGGTAGCCAACGAATATCAGTAGTAATGCCGAAATCATAATCTTTAGCAATTTGGTTACAGGCTATGCAACGTAGCAAAATCCGTGCCAATTAGTCTTGCTTGGTGACGGCAGAGAGCACGATGTAGAAAAGCATTGCCCATGCCAAGCCTGTTACGCCGCAGAAGCCCACGCAAATCACAAACGCCAACACGAGCAGGTATTGCTTGTAGTTTTCCTTCACGCTGAGGCTGTGGAGTTTGAGCGAGAACATGCGCAAGTTGCACACCATCAGCAGCGAAAGCGCTACCACCAGAACGGCTACCACCAGCACTGGCACATCGGCGTGGTGCTCGGCGTAGAAGTTGGTGAAACCAATCCAGAAAATGGCGTTGGCAGGAATGGGAAGTCCGGTGAATGTGGTGCTCTGGTCGGTGGAAACGTTGAATTTCGCCAATCGCAATGCGCCAAACACAGGGATGAGCATGGCGATGTATGCCACGCCGCTTTCTGGCGCATATTGCACCAGCATATTGTAGAGCACCATGCCTGGAGCCAAGCCGAAACTCACTGCATCGCTCAGCGAGTCGAGTTCCTTGCCTAATGGCGACACGGCGTGGAGCAAACGTGCGGTGAAACCGTCGAAAAAGTCGAAAACAGCGGCAAGCGCAATCAGCACAAACGCCACCTGATAGCCTTGCAAGCCCCACCACCATGGTTCAAACGCATGGAAGGCTGCCACACAAGCCAACGCTCCCGAAAGCAAGTTACAGCAAGTGACCGCATTTGGGGCGTTATTACGAGTTGATTGTAGAATGTTCATCAGTTATTGCGAGGTTTGAGGCGTGCAATCGGTGTCATACCACCAGTTGTTTTTTCGCCCAATTTCACGAGAATTTCGCTATCGAGAGGTAAATAAATGTCCACACGCGAGCCGAATTTAATGAAGCCCATGTGTTGCTCAATGCTCACTTCTTCCTCTGGTTCAACGTAGGTGACGATGCGGCGTGCCACAGCACCGGCAATCTGACGCACGAGAATATCGTGGCCCGCAGGGGTGGAAATCACCACCGACGAACGCTCGTTCTCGGTGCTCGACTTAGGCAGATAGGCGGCGAGGAAACGGCCGTTGTGGTGCTTCACATATTTCACGATGCCATTCACTGGAACCCAGTTGGCATGCACGTTAAACACGCTCATAAACACCGACAGTTGAATGCAGTTGCAGTGCAAGCACTCGTCCTCGTACACCTCTTCAAGTGCCACCACCGTGCCATCGACCGACGATAGCACCATGTTTTCCACCTCACCCTTATAGTGGCGGCGAGGCGAGCGGAAAAAGTTGATGACCAAAAGGAACAATATGGCGGAAATCACCATGAAGACAATGGGTATAGGCTTATACTCTATGAACAAGTATGCTGGCACGTTGAATGCCAACAAGATGAACAATAGAACAAATATAATGTTCAAGCCCTCACGGTGTATTTTATATTTCATTTTCACGATGCTTTCTATATTAATTTACAAAGGTAGCAATAATTTCGCAAACTATCAAAAAGCAGCGCAGATTAGAGATATTGGAAGTGAAATTAGACTCTGAAGTTAATTAAGAAGTTAAGAAGTTAAGGAGTTAAAGAAGTTAAGACGATAGCCTCGGCTCTCGAAATCTTGTCGGACCTATCAGACCTATCAGACCTATCGGACTTGTCGGACGCCAACTTGTTGGCTCGTTGGCTCGTTGACTCTTCAAGAGATTTGGGTGGATTTGATGGTGATGCCGAACGCCTGTTTTGTGGTAGGGGTGGGCTTTGAGGTGTCTTTCAGCACGATGCTCACCATGCCGCCGTCCTCAATGTGGATGCAGATGTCGGCATCGGCATCGGTGAGCGATTTTTCGGTGAAATGTAGCGATTTTTCTGCGATGGAATCGGGGCATTTCGCATTTTTCAGGAATTGGCGAATCTCTGCCATCGCCTCACTGACTTGTCCGCTCGGCACCGTGGCGGAATAGGTGCGCGCCGCATCGGGGGCTGGTATCAGCGTGAGGGGCGAAACGCGTTTGCCGTGGCTCATTCGCCAAGTGATGCCCACCTGCACCAGCAGCATTGCGCCAGCCGAGAGCGGGAATCCCCACCAGAGCATATTGGGGGCAGCCACCTGCGTGAACACAAACACCGCCACCACAATCGACGCCACCTGACCCACAGCCACGCCCACGCTCAGCACCAAATAGCCCAGCACCTGATACATGCCACGCAGCAGCACGGTGAGCGAAAACGGCAGCAGGATGGCACTGAAGATGCGAAGCACTCGGCACAGTTCGGCACGCAAAGCAGGGTCGTCGGCACCGAAGAGCGTAGCCATCGCACCGGGGGCAAACGCCACAAAGGCGGAAAACGGCACCAGCACGGCGCACGAAAACGTCATCACCTTGCGATTGAGCATCTTCAGCCCTGTGATGTCGTGTTCGCCGAGTAGCATTCCGCCAATGGCAAACGTGGCATCGAGCACGCCATTGAGCACCACGAAGGTGATGAGCAGCAACTGTATGCACACCGCCACCATATACACGCCGTCGGATCCAAGCACGCCATCCACCATCTTATTGATGAGCAGTACAATCACGCTGAGCAGCACATTGGCAATCATCAGCGGAAGTCCTTGTTTGAGGTTGGCTCCGAGCGTGTGCCACACCTGTTTGGTGAACCGCACAATGCGGTAGGAGCATGACTTGCGGCGCAGGTGCGACGAGGTGATGCACACCGTCACGCCGTAGTTGATGACCGTGGCCCACGCCGAGCCAGCGATGCCAAGTCCCAGCATCTTGATAAACACGATGTCGAGCACCACATTGGTCACTGCACCCACAATCACGGCACAAGTCACCAGCCGAGGACGACCGTCGCTCTGCACCATCATATTCATCATGCCCGACAGCACCAGCACCGTGACACCGAGGCTCGTGACACGCAGATAACTCAGCACCATGGGGCGAATTTCATCGTCGGCGCACACGATGCGCGAAATCTGTTCACAGCACGCATAACTCGCCACCGTCACCACCATGCCCACCGCCAGCACCGAATAGAGTGCCGCAGTGAACACACGGCTCGCCTCCTCGCTGTCGCGACTGCCGATAGCCTTGGCGGCAAGCAGACTCGCCCCCACGCCCAACAGCGAATTGAGCGAGAGGAAGGTGGTGAGCACAGGCATCGCCATGTTTACGGCAGCCATGGCGTGAGGTCCCATCAGATGGCTCACGATGGCAGCGTCGGTGCTCACCGCCAGCTGAGCAGCCACGGTGGTGAGAATCGATGCGCCCAGGAAGTTCCAAAACGCACGATTCACGAGCGATGGTTTGCGCTGTAACATTATTTTTTGGATTCTTTAAAACTGCATTTCGGGCATAGCCCCTTGATAAGAAAATTGGCAGACTGCGCCTCGTAGCCTTCGGGGAGTTGGGCGGAAGGCACGGCGAGTTGCTCCAGGCAGGTGGTGTGTCCGCACCTCACACAATAGAAATGCGCATGGGTGTCGTCGTCGGTATCGGAATGGTGATGGCTGTGGCACAGTTCGTATTTCACGGTCGCGCTGCCGTCCTCAATCACATGCACCAAATGGTGGTCGCGAAACACGCCAATCGTGCGCGATATCACGCTGCGGTCGATGGTCATCAGAAGTGACTCCAAATCAATCTGCGACAAAGGACTCTGTGCCTCTGCCAACGCACGGCACATGGCTATACGGTTGGCGGTGGGTCGCACGCCATGCTCCACCAGCAGCAGTTCGGCATCAGCTATCGAGAGCGTTTTTTCCATAGGCTTAATCTTTCGTTTTTATGGGCAAATGTCGCCAAATGCACCTCGGCACACGCCGCCACAGGGCTATCAGCACCCGATAGCGCCAATCCAGTATCGCCACATGCTTTTTCGCCTTCACCGCCTTCATAATCAGGCGTGCTGTGGTCTGCACATTCATCAGCATAGGATAGTGATGCTCGTCGTCGAGCAATGCGGTGGCAACGAAGCCGGGGCGAATGTCGGTGAACGTGATGTGGAGTTTGCGCATGTTAGCCAACTGCTCAAGGGCTTGCAGATAGGTGTTCTGAAACGCCTTGGTGGCACTGTACGACGGTGCCATGCCCAGTCCCTTGGTGCCAGCCACCGAAGTGATGGCGGCGATGTGCCCACCACCGTGCTTGGCCATATAGCCAAAGGCGGCATCAATCATGCGAGTGAAACCCATACCGTTGGTGCTCACTGTGCGCAATTCGATTTCGGCATCCACATTCGGGTTCTGCTTTCCGATGCCCGATGCGTGGAAATACAGGTCCATGCCGCCCATGCGCTCGGCAAGGGCGGAGAGTTGTTCGCCAGCGGCATCATCGGTCACGTCAATCACTGCCACGGTCACCTGTTCAGGGTATTGCTTGCGCAACTGCTCCAGTGCATCGGCACGGCGTGCCGCCACGCCCACCTGCCATCCGTCGGCAAGCAGGAGCAGAGCCACCTCACGGCCCATGCCGCTCGAAGCCCCCATCACTATCGCATTTTTTCGCATAACCAATTTAGATTTTAGGTGGTTTTGGAGCACTCGGAGTACTCGGAGCACTCAGAAACTTGTTGACCTGTTGACCCGTAGTCTCGTTGACTTCAATTTTCTCCGTCGGCAATGATGTCGGTGGCGAAGCGGTTTGTTTCGCCACGCCATGGCAACATGCCTTTAAATTCTTCGTATTTCACCGTCACACGGCGGCCTGTGGATTGCAGGCGCGAAGCCTTTGCCGCCAACGAATCGCTCTTGATGGTGAACTCGAAGCCCGATTTGTAGGCGCGCACCGTGTCGGCAATGTATTTCTCGCTAATCATCTGCACCTCGTAGGTTTTGAGGATAGTGCCTTCGCTCTGCACCTTCAGTATCACGCCACGTTCCTCGCTCACGATGTAGGGGTGGAAATAGCGGAGCCAAAGCGCGATGCCCACGCCCAGCACCAGCAGCACCACGCCACCAATAATCAGTATGCGTTTGCGCTTCGACGAGCGGTCGTAGGTCAATTCCCTCAATTCACGCTCCTCGCGTTCCTCTGGAGTTTCCTCCACTGGTTGCTGTTCTTTTTTCTTTTGCTCCTCCTCGTCTTTTTTGCTTGAGTAGAAGTGGTCGTCGTATTTATCGCTAAACAGGTTGCCCATTTTTTTAGAAATTAGAGATTAGATGTTAGAAATTTAGAAGTTAAGGAGTTAAGAAGTTAAAGAAGTTAAGACGATAGCTTTGGCGCTTGACGCAATGGTGTTCCCTCTATCCCTATCTGACTCGTCTGACAAAAAAACTCGTTGACTCGTTGACTTCCCTACAATGTCATGCCTTCGGCGTCGCTTTTGGTGCGAACGATGGTTTTGCCTTGGGCTATGCGGCGGCGGTCAATCGCCATCGACACAAACGCGTAGATGCCGAGCACCACCAGCAGCACTTGCTGCACCAGCCACACCGTCCATGCGAAAGCACTGGCTTGGGGATTGTAGGGGTCACCCAACGGGAGTTCGCCCACGCCGTAGATGGCAAGTCCGAACATGATGGCGTATTGCCATGCGCCCACACCGCCATTGGTAGGCACCGCCATACCCAAACTGCTGAACACAAACAGCACCAGTATAGCCACAATGCCCAAATCCTTGGTGAATGTGAACGCCATAGAGGCGATATAGAGTTGGAAGAAATAGCAGCCCCAAATCAGTAAAGTGTAGAGCAGGAACCACCATTTTCCCTTCATCTTCGTGATTGAAATCAAGCCTTCCCACAGGTTGGTGAGCATGAGGCGAATTTTTGTCAATACCTTATTTTCGCTCTTGGTCTTGAAAATCCACACCATCAGCGCCACCATCAGCGCGCCCACAGCCACCAAAGCCCAGAACCACCAGGTGGCAAACATGCTCTCGCCGCTGGCTGCGCCTTTTTGGCTCAAAAACTTCATAAACGCGCCCTGCGCCAAGAAGAAGGTGACGATGGTCAGTGCCAGCACCGTGAGGGTGTCGCTCAGGCGGTCGCCCACCATCGAACCTACCACCTTGGAGAACGAAGTGCGTTCACGCGATGCGATGTAGCCGCTGCGCCACACCTCGCCCAGTCGGGGAGCCAGCAAGTTGACGAAATAGGTGCCGAAAATACTGTTGACCAGCGCACTCAGCGGCGCATCAATACCCAACGCGCGCAACTGCAAGCGCCAGCGGCAAGCCCTGAACACATGGCTGAAGATGCTCACCACAATCACTGGCACAAACCACCAGAAGTTCACGTCTTCACGCAGGCTCTGCTTTATGGCTTCCATATCCATATTTTTATAGAAAAACCACACCAGCAGCACACTCAGTGCCACAGGAATGCCATATTTCAGCAAAGGAGATATAATCTTTTTCACAATCCAAATATATTAAATTACTATCCATGCAACTTCCCAAAAAGCCACACTCCCCACAAAGTTACAAAAAAAACCGAATTTATAAAACACCTATCCAAGTCAACAATCCAACAGGTCAACAAGTGAAAAAAATAGCCAGATTTGGAGTTGAGGGTCAAGTTTCCTCACAAACTAACGGAAAAACCTGAAAATCGCTATTTTAAATTATCGTTGACTATTTTAAGAATATATTCGCGATTCAGCCAATATCCTTTTTTCTTCTGAGGTCCAAAAGGTGTGTTCATCAAGTCTTTTGAATCCTTTGCTTTAGGGCGCACATGACAAATGTTGCCATCTCCACACTTGATGAAATGGTTGAAATCCCCACGCTTAATCTTGTTTTTGGTATCTTCCCAAAATATTCTTGCCAATTCCAAATCAGACGGCGGCATTGCCCAGAAAAACACTTTCTCCAAAACGGAACTCTTAGGGTCGTTGTTTTCGTCTTTTCTAAAAACCACAAAGAAGAAACGCTGAGTGAGGGTGTTGTACCAAACAGAATCCTCCCATTCGTCTTCGTGTATTATTTCATTGTATTTGATTTGCCCAAATACCATACTTTCCTTTAGTTTCCCATTAGGTTCCAGTCGGATGGATTTTTGCTGAAGGTTTGCCTTTTCAAACTCCTTGATTTTACTAGTTTTTACTCCCAAGATAGCGCAGATTGTGGCGTGCGACACTGCTTTTACTTTATTGGTGATTTTAG